>Ga0123341_1001379_pt1 | contig 18051 bp, 11 predicted proteins | sample Turbeapinknodule_FD_89959 | JGI IMG/M metagenome (GOLD analysis project Ga0123341, IMG submission 89959) | Root nodule microbial communities of legume samples collected from Mexico - Turtle bean Mexico pink nodule | ecosystem: Host-associated > Plants > Roots > Nodule | place: Mexico: Nepantla...
ATAAGGGATGTAATGAGGCTAAGGTAAAGGTAGGTAAAAGGGGGAAATTAGGCTTAAAACCATAGAAAAACAAAGGAGCAATGGAGGATAGGTCTAAAAACAAGTGTAAGTATTATGACAATTTAACTCCTCTTTTTATTCAAGATATCATTTTTTTCATATAATAGACAGTCAATCCAATGTATTAGAGGATCCACTCTTATTTTCTTTTTGCTTTGCTTTTCTTTTTGTTGTTGTATTCCTTTGTTTTTCTATCCATTTTCTTTTTTTTTCTTTTTTTCTTTAAAACTGAAGAGGTAAATTATGAAAATGAGATACATCCCCACACTCATTCAAAAACCTATTCCCAAATAATTTCAAAGCTCCTTTATCTTCTAAAGTAGGGACAAACATGGCTTTTCTGTTTTGAGGCTTATAATGAGGGTTAAAAACAAGAAAAAGGCTATAGGCTCAAGGGGCTAACAAATGGATTATCATAAAGGTAGGCTAATATGGCTAGTGGGTTAATTTAAACAAAGAATGCATCTATCATATCAGTTCATGCACGTAAATCACAATTGTAAAACAAAGAATCAAGATAAGTTCTAGAGTATAAGCAAACATGAGTGAAAACACACTAAAAAGAGTATTAAATGATATATTAATTAAGGCTCAAAACTCACTAGGGACATTCTATCAAAAGATTCAACCCAAAATTTCTCATAACCACTTATTTATCAATTTTTAAGAAAATCCAAACAACAAAGATCAAGAAACCAAGATTTGCTAGAATTATGAAACATGTCAGCAATTAGACGATCCTAAAGAGCTTATTTATTTTAACAGAAGCAAAAAGAAATTCAAATAAATAAAAGAAAAACAAAAAACACAAAAACAAATCAACAAAAGATAAATCCTAAACTATCATTCTCCTCTCCCAGACTTAAATCATACATTGTCCTCAATGGAAAATCAACAAATAAATGTGTATAATAAAAGTGAGAGAAGAAGTACTCACTCATTCCGCTTGAGGGAAGTGGCAACTGCAACGAATCTTTTCAACCATCTTCTCTATAATATAAGCCAAGGGCCTTCGTATAGTGTAGCACAAAGATGATGATTGTTGGAAGGTCTTGCCAAGGCATGTAGTACCTTGGTAAACTATGAAACAAACATGTTATGACGAATAAGCCTTGAATTAATAGATGAAAATGGGGTGGGTCTGGAGGGCGTGTGAAATGGTACAGTTTCTTCCATGGATGGATGATGGTATTGTCCAGGGTATAGATGGAAGATGTAAATTTATTCAATATAGACGATCTGATATGGTTAACTATTTGGGAATCGTCTAAGGTAGGTTTAAGCCTAGACACTCTAGCTAGGGTAGACAATCTAGTTGGGGTAGAATATGAAATGAAATGTAAGTTAGGAGGTGGTGGGGGTCAGTAGAGGGTGCTTTCAAATGTTCCAACTATGATAGAAGGTGTAATCAGTGGAGCTTATAATTTTTTTGCAAAGAATACTGTTTTCAAAATTTCTGAAAAAAAAAGAACAGATTGGTTTAGAGAAAAACATATTTAATTTTCTGATTACATGGGCATTTCCAGAAACTTAAACAAATTGATTTTAGAATCAATAGATTTAATTTTCAACTTTAAAAAAAATAGATAATGTGCAATTCAATCAACAACAACAGGAGTAGTTATAAAGATTCTAAACCAAGAATTCCAACTTCAAATCTTTAAAATCTATATTGAAAAGAAACTAAATCCAGAACACAATTATTTAGAAGATCTTATTACTTGTTCTATCCTGTTAGTATTCACATATTTAGTGATCTTTAAACAAACAAGAAACTTTCCAGAATCTTGATGAACAATATTCAAATCGGCTCAAATATGAAGAAATAAAAGATTCAATTTGAAATCAACAAGTTGATTTTATCACAGTATATCAAATTTTCTAGGATTGCTTGTAGAGATTAGAAGAGAGAGAGACACACACAATTTTATATTGGTTCACTCAATAAGAGCTATATCTAGTTTCACCTTATCCCAAGGTGAATTCCAGTAAAACAAATCAATCTTTTACAAAACCTTTTTGGTTCTTGAACCCTCCAAGAACAAAGAACACAATGCTGAAAAACTCTACACTTCAAGAAATCCTATCAAGAAGTGCAATTACAAACTTACAAAAGAAAGTTATAGGAATGAAAACAGAACTGAATTTTTGCAGCACCACTGTTACAGAACTTAGAATCTCAAACCAAAAGCATAAGCACACTTAAGGTTTTAGAAAAAAATTTCAAAAACAAAAAAGGATTCCAAACTTTCACTGAAAGCACTTAGATTTCTAAGTCACTATACACTTCTCCTTTTATAACTTTCATATCAAAACGATTTTTCAAAAAAAAAAATTAGAAGTTGTTATAAAAAATAAGAGATTGAAGTCTAAATAAACAAATTGTTTTTTGAAAATACAGCGGATGGTTACATAACCACTTTCAAATCAGTTTATAACGGTAACAAAGAGCTCAACTGATTTTGGTCCCAAAACAAAATTTTGAAAAAGGCTTATAAGATTTGTACCAGTACAAAAAGAATCTATTATTTTATAAAACAACATATTTATTTTGTGTGCAATAAACTAATTTGGAAAAACTTAAAACAGATTTTGAGAAAATTTTGTAGGATACCCTTGTGCTTAAGCTCATCACCTTGGTTATGAGATATGAGGTAGATCACAATGCAAAAGGCATATTTAAACAACCTCTAATCTACAAGAAACCATGAATTACAATACAATAATCTTCAAAACGATTTACTTAATCACACACACTATTTGCCAAGATGTGAAGAGTCTTCAGTTTTCAACATCTTGTTGATGACTAAAACACTTTCTACTTAATATCGTTCTTATTTGATCTGTACTTATGAACAATCCTGCTTTGTTATTATTCGCATTGATATCGGGCTAAGCATCTTTAGTTCATGGTTGAACTTTATCTTTTTGGTTTTTACTCATGACTGAGTTTGTTTAGTTCTTGATCAAACTATTTTAGATTTACTCGTGATCGAGTTCGCTTACTTCTTGGTTGAACTGTTTCTTAGCTTTTAATCATGATTAAGTTTGCTTAGTTCTCGGTTGAACTGTTTCTTAGCTTTTACTTGTGATTGAGTTTTCTTAGTTCTAGGTTGAACTGTTTCTTAGCTGTTACTCGTGATTGATTTTTCTTTGACAAGATTGTTTGTAATGTTCACTGTTTTATTATGTCTAGGTTTGTTTCATTAAAACCTTGCTCGGTAAAACCCACCTTAGGGAAAAATATCGAGTTAAGGAAAAAGAGTGCATCACCTCGGTTTTCAACTGTAATACATTTTCAAGTGGGTGATATTCCATGTTCTTGGAATTAATTTTCCACCAGCTTTTGGAACTTGTAAGCTTCGTTTTGTAAAGTGTCTGCCACCCTAAATGGGTCGTCCCAGTTAGGTGCGACCTTCCCTTCCTCCCGATATCATCTTGCGTCACTGACTTTCCTCCATACCAGATCTTCTTTATGGAGTGTCCGAGCTCTGACGCGGGAGTTGTATCATCAGGTTACTCTTCCCATGGCGACTTTTTCCTTTACTCGTGCTTCTTCCCTGACCTCATGATTAAGGTCAAGATCGGTCCTCAATTTGTCCGTGTTGTTCACTTCTTCGAAGCTTCTTCTTCGCTATATGGTTTCACCCAACTCTCTGGGGATTATGGCATCTGCCCCGTAGTGAGGCGAAAATGCATTTCCCCCCGTGGAGGATTGAGGCATGCAATGATATGCCCAGAGGATACCCAAGATTTCTTCTGCCCACAAATCCTTTTTCGAACCATGTTTCTTTCTGAGCTCTCTCGGGATGATTTTTTTAGCGGTCTTAACCTGGCCATTGGTTTGTGGGTGTTCAACCGAGGATACACGTTGCTTGATACACAATGCTTGATTCCTAGTTGAGCCAAAAAAAACCTTAAAATCCTCTATCAACAAAATATTTTCCATTGTCGGTTACTATCGAGTATAGGAGACCGTGTCTGCATATGACGTTGTTCTAAAAGAAACATTGTACGTGCTAAGCGGTAATTGTTGCCAAAGGCTCGACCTCAATCAATTTGGTAAAGTAGTCTATTGCTACCACTAGAAATTTGACCTATCCCTTTTCTTGTGGGAAAGGGATGAGTATGTCCATTCCCTAAGTAGAAAAGGGACAAGAAGGAAGGATGGAGTGTAGTTCTCCTGATGGTAAATTTGTCACGAGGCTGAAATTTTGGAATTCCGGGCATTTCTTCGTGAATTCCTTAGCGTCTTTCCAAATTGTGGACCAATGAAATCCTGCTCTTAGGACTCTAGATGCCATGCTTCCATTCGTAGAATGTATCCCGTAGATGAAAATCCCGCAGAATGTCGAGAAGGACCTTTGAAATAGCTCATTATTCTGCAAAAAATGATGCTTGTCAGTGGAACTTTTTAGCTTCCATCTGATGAACCGGGAGGGTTCCGAGCCTGAGGTAGTTTATGATTGGGGTCATCCAACTTGCTGATCCATCTTGTAACTAAAACACTTCATCAGAGTCCCAACCCGGGGAGCTGAGGGCTTCTTGTATGAGTGTGCGGTGTTGGCTCGACTTCCTCCTGCTCGTTAATTTTGATAGGAAGCCCGCCCTATCATTCTGTTCCTGAGGAATGTGAGTGATGGCAAACTCGGTGAAACTTGCAATGAATTTTTTCACCATTTGATAATACTTTTGTAGCAAGAGTTCCTTTGTCTGATACTCGCCCTTGATTTGCCCTGCGATCATCTAAGAATCGGTTTGACAATGAATTCTCCAGACACCTAACTCTTTGGCTAGCTTTAACCTGCTATCAATGCCACATATTCTGCTTGGTTGTTTGAAATTTTGAAAGTAAATCGTAAGGACTGTTCAAGTGCAATCTTATATGGTCCCTCTAGAATGATACCTACTCTGCCTCCCTTCTTGTTAGAAAATCTACTTACAAGCCTAACAAAATCAAGCATCTAAAATAGTTAACAACTTACACACTAGCTTTATTAGTACACATGAGCATGCAATTGACATGGTAAGTACACTAAAACAATTGTTTCTATTTTTTTATAACATCCTATATTAATGATGTTGTTTGTAAGAGAAGGAGTTGGGTGTTGTCCACCACATATTGATGAGGTTTTTAAGAAAACTCGTACAAAAGGTTAGTGGCCAATTTATGGATGAACGATCTAGGAAAACACATAAGTTTATTATTTTTTATGTTATTTTTTTTATTATAATGTGTATTGTATATATTATATAATTTATATTTTGAATAACATGGGGAATTTGAGAGTAGATTTTCTCAAGTTAGATCAGAGGTTGGATCTTGTGCTGAACAATAAGAACATTCTCGGTAGACCTTCTAGAAGAAAAACAAATAAGTATTGAAATGTGTTCTTGTTAGAGGAGAAAAGAAAAAAATGAATCTATTGGGTTGAAGAGTTCACCATATGGAGATAAATTTACATTTTTATCGAAATTCAAATCTATTTTATTATGATTCACAAGAGATTATCCAGCTAAAACAACAATTACAAAATTATAGAAATAATAATAAGAGGCTAAGTCACTATTTACAATCACTTGTTAGTGTTAGTGTTGTCCTCCCTTTCCTTCTACCTGAGATCGCATTTCAACAACAACACTAACACCAACAAGACTAACCTCATTATGTGATAGTGGCAACACAATACTAGCATGTTCGAAGTCCAATATGGAAGACTTTACTTGTGACACTGCTTCTATCAGTGTCAGGATTCTAAAACTTTGAGATGAACCACAAATAATTTTTTTTTTATCAGCAACATAAAATAAATAAATAAATAAGAATCACTTCAAGGGTGATAAAATCCTTTTACAAACACTCCTTTCAAGAGAGACTTTATAAGCTTATCAAAAATTGTTAACTCAAACCAACATGGGCAACTAATAGAAAGACACCACAAAATTGACCTACTCAAACTAACAAAAGTTCTTGATCAAGAACAAACAAGTCAGCGATCAAGACACCAGTCAGAAAAAAAAACAAGCAGAAGCAAAAAAAATTCAGGATGATCAATCACTCCTCCTTTAAAGATATATATATATATATATGTGTAATGGACTCTTTTCTCTATAATTGTCTTCCATGTGAAGCATGCGGAATCATTTACAAACTGTTCAGGTTGTGTTATTTGGGGAAAACATTTAGCCTCGTCGTTGTTCATGTGAGAAAGAAGGTGCTGGAACCAAATATTCACCATATTTTGTAAACTCTGGAACAATTCAAGTTTAGATAAGATACACAGAATGTTAGTTCTCTTATGGAAAAGACAGAATTAATATTTCAATATATATCATATATAAATTAGGATTTCAATGTAAACTTGTGTCAAGCTAATCAATGTGAATTCAGTTCTTTAGGACTTTTTGCTTTCTATTTCCTTTTTAGTTAGGCAAATACGCGCACGTCTCTATATAGCTAGCTAATCTTAAGTTGAGTTTTTGACATGAGCCTATTCTGGTCTTAAGTATGATCATGTTTATCCTTTTCAGATTCCCATGCCATAATTCCGATTCTTTACTATATCTACACGGAATTATAGGAGCACGACTATGCTCTACGAGTTAACCCTAGTAAGACTAACAAAGCAATTAGTAGGAATATGATATCTGCTACCTCGACAGATCGAAAACAAATTTACTATATCTAGTAAGAATCATAATTAGTTAGAATAAACTACATCTGTGCTAGCTTCTTCATTATTACTTGCAATATAAATAAATGATGAAGTAAATTTTTCTTCAGTACATCGGTAGTAGGAAAAGCAAGGTTGAAATAAAATTTCACTTTCAATCAATTTTTCATGCAGTTCTATTAATCACAAACAAATACACACGCAGAAAGTGGGAAATGAGGAGAGGGATGCAGAACAAGATAATAGAAAACGAAACTGGTATTTAGCTAATTGTCTTGCGAATCAAAAGTTGAATATGAAAGAAAAAGGACTACTTAGTAACACTGAATCATAGCCAAAGCTAAAACGAATCGGACCAAGATGCTTGATTCCCCCTAGTTGATGAGTTGTTGTCGGAAGACGCTTATTAAAGTAGCTAGGGTTTACTCATAAGCATGATAAGCAAACACTGTTTTTTCACCTTGTCAACTTCCTCTTGCGTTTGCTTGTGACCATGTTTGGTGTGTAAAGATGGCTCGTGGTGGTGATGGTGAAGGAGATGATCATGAAATAGAAGAAGGGGGTGGTGGATGATGATGATGTTGGTGATAAAGGAATAGGTGGTGGATTTGAGAAGGTAATGATGGTGATGGTGATGGTGAAGAAGGGTGAGAGAGAGTGGGAAGGAGGAGAGCATGATGATTATTGGTGTTGTGTGATGTCGTTGAAAGGTTGGAGAAAAATCCAAGGTAGTTTGTGGCATCCCTCTCTGATTTGGAAGAGAAAGAGACTAATTGGTATGTGTCTCACAGGGAGAAAGTTATGAGGAATATCACAGTGCCAACTTTTTCATGCCCCTCCAACTCTTGTTGCCAAAGAAAAGGAAATATGATCGCATTTCGTTTTCTTTGCACAAATTATTACCTGCCACTGTTCCCTCCTCCACAGTACAGTCCAAACAAATTTACTCCATCTGGGATGATTTTGTTCCCCAGTAATTACAACAAATGGCTGCTATATTTTCAAACTGAGCCCTTGAAAAAAGAGTGTCCATAACTTAACTAATCTGTGCCATATTACAAGTAAAGAAAGAAATATCTGTTGATATAAAATAATTTTGAAATTATATTGATTAGAGATCATAGTTATAAATTGATGCTTTTGAATATGAAATTGTCAAATTAACATTTTTTTGAAAAAAATTATAAATATTTGTTTTGAATTGAAGATAGTTATACTCTTTCCTCTTACATTTTTCTTTAGTCCTCCTTCTCACCCTTTTAAATAAATAAAAAAAACAGGTATTTAAAATTACTTCCTTTTTAAAATCTAATACACACTCTTCTGTTCATAAATATATTTTTATTGAGATGTTATTCTTTCGTACAAAAGTGTTGATCTAAAATAATAGAACTAGTTGGCACTAAAAAACTTATAAAAGTACATATTTTAATGACTGTGCAAACGTATCTGAAATTACAGGGACAGCGAGGAACAGACCAATATAAAAATAGGTTTTTCTGTTCTTTCCTTGTGTTATCAATTTATATAAGAAAAAAACAAGATTTTAATGACTTTGAGTACACACATTTTATGTAATTGTTGAATTACATATCTTTAAATATGAAACACACATTTTATGTCATTGTAATTACATATCTTTAAATATGTTTTTCATTCTTACTTAAAATTGATTTTTTCTTCCATCTAAACTTTATTGAAAACTTTAGATTTTTTATCTTTTGGATACTAGTAAGAAAACTATTTAAATTTATTTTTACTGGTTTTTTTATAGATATAATACAAGCGAATTTTCAACATGAACTATATTATAACATTTAAATAAAAAATGTCAATATAAAATATTTTAACATCATATAATAAAGTGAAAATTGTTTGTCATGTAAAAAAACTAGTAATGACTCATTTTAATAATTTTCTTACTACAAGTATCCAAAAATTTAAAATTTACACTATGGATAAAAACTAATTTTGCGTCAAAGTACATAAAAAACCATATTTAACCCAATTACATATTTTTTGTACTTATAGTTAAGTATTTACAATTTTTATATACTTTAAAAATTATATTTATATACTTGACAATGTATGGAGATTAAGTTTTATTTTATTACACTTTTATTTTTTCTTCAAACAAAACTTAAAGTATAATTTCTTTAATCACTCAAGCCTTTGTTTATATATGTTGTTAAAAGTAAAAGCTATATGTGGCTGCATATGGAGGGATGTAATGGTGAAGAGTTTTGTAGGTTGTGGTTATAGGATAGAGATGAAAGTTAACAGGGTGAAGAGAGACAGAAAAAGAGCATTGAGAATAAAGAATGAGAATGTGATGGAAAGAGTTAAGTGAAGAGGAATAGAGTAGAAAAAAGAAGAACAAAAACAGAGAAAGTTAAAGAAGTTGCAGCCTTCTGAATGTAATGGTTGTCCTTCTGCAAAAGCAAGAATAGTGAATTAAAATAATGGCGACAAAACTGTTAGTAACTGTTCACATATAATGCAATAATATTCTCAGCATTTTGAAGTTTGAAAGCAATAACTCAGTTTGCAGAGAGAGACAGAAGAAAAGATTCGGAGATAAGCATATTTTGAAGGTTTGTCCTCTACCATATACTGCCTCTTGTGATACTTGTTGATTCTCTCACCATACCCCATCTCATATATCAATATTTTTCTCTCTGCAACATCTTTTACATAATATTTTTTTCTTTTATATCTCCCTCTTTATTGCTGGCTTTTCCACGGTTTTATCTCATCCCACAGTTTTATTTTATCCCACATCAACTAAAAAAAAAATATCTCATAGTATATACATTATATGTTAGGATAAATTGAAAACTCTTTTACTATGTATTATCTTTTTAATGACACACGTAAATAAAATTAATAATCAACACAATAAATTATAATCATATACTATATTTTAATTTTAAAATGAAATGATTGATTTATAAAAATAATGTTAAATAATATTAAATTTCATTATATAATTTTATATATAGTGGGATTAGATGTGATCAAATTCTAATGTGTAAAATTCAACTTTATTCTTAAAAACTAGGTTTATAGAATTAAACTATACTTAAATTAAAATTATATTAGAGTTTATTTTAGTAGTCATATATTGTTTCAACAAATGGATTATGGTTATCTCGAGTAATTTGAGACATTTGTCTTCGCAACCGTCACTGGGCTTTGGAAACGATACTCTCTAGCATTGGCTAGCTGCCCATTTCCTTTTGCATCCCCACAAACAGGGTTGTTTCTTCCCGCACCTCCATATCTTCTTCTACCACCTTCATACACAACATGAAAATACATTTTTTTTCTTCTTGTGTCACTTCATAGAGTAGCTTTCGGACTATGTAATCCAGAAATTCATTTGAAAAAAGACTTTCGGATTACATAATCCGGAAGCTAAATAAGACTTTCGGATTATGTAATCCGGAAAGTAATCATGCATCTGAAAAAAGGCTTTTGGATTATGTAATCTGGAAGCTAATTACTAATTTGAAAAATGACTTCCGGATTACATAATCTGAAATATTATGGAGGGGTATTTTTGGAAATTAAAAAATTTATAGAGGTGTTAGAAGAAGGTATGGAGGTGCAGGAAGAAACAGTTTCCCCACAAACAGTTTTCATGTGTATCTTTCCATTACCATTTCATTGTCTATGTATTGTGGTCATGGATAAATTCAGATGTCTTTTTTACATAAAAAAATATTTTGAATTATGTAATTTAGAAGATATTTTCGGATTATGTAATTTAAAAAAAAATGACTTTTGGATTGTGTTATATGAGAGACTCTTAGATTTCTAAATTTAAAAGTTTTCTTTTTGTTTTTTTTTTTCGGAAATGACTTTCAGATTGTATCATTTTTTTCATGTAAAATATATTTTCGAATTACACAATTTAGAAGTAATTTTTTTATTGTACAACTCGAAAATTGAAAATGACTTTCAGAGATTATGTAATCCATAATATATTTTTCATAAAAAATAATTTCTAAATTTACAATGTAATCTAGAAGTAAATATAGGACGCAGAAGAAAAAAATAGGGAGGTGCAAAAAGAAATTCTGTTGCTAGCTAATAATATTCATTTGTGTTTGACCGTGAAGAAGTCACTTATGACTCATCCTTTTTCTTTCATTTTCTAGCATTATGAGTAGAGGAAATGAGTCAAAAATATTGTAGTCTGATTGAAAAAGTGGAGTACTAGAATCTATTTGCGAGGATCAATTCAATTTGTCATAAAAAGCAGAGACTAAACCCAAAGAAATAGGTAGAGCATGAGCTAGAAAGGGAGTCATCGATTTTAAAGAAAATTATTTCGACGGCTAAGATGGATTAATTCCAACTAGAGGTGGACAAAATTATTTATTCTGAATTTAATTAGACTATAACCAAACTAAGTTGTATAGAAAAAACTATATTCATTCAAGAAATTGAAATTCAATAACTGCTTTAAATCAGTCGTTGAACGTATCTAGTAACTGAAGTATTTTAAAGATGAACTACTCTACTCAAATGCTTGTTGTTACCAAATTTTTCACAACATAGAGTAAGCTTGGTAGCATGATTATTTAGTCTTAAATTTCATTCTTCAATATTTTCTTACAGCATTAACAAGATTTTGCAAAAAAGCAAGAACACTTGTTGTATTACACAAGGTTAGAACAACCATCATGACTATAGAGTAGACATGACTAACAACCATCATGGTTGCCACTTGTATGCCTCTATTTGTAAAAAGCTTGTTGTAGTAGATTTATGTTGTCATCATCATAGAAGAGATTGAAAGGTTTATCGTTTTCTTCAACACTGAGTTGATAGACTCAATTAGATTGGTAGTTATATGTCCCCACCTTTTGTCACTACCCCATGCATGAGTCTACTTGTCCCTCAGTCTACTTGTCTACTTGTCCGTCGAGATATCATTAAGCCTATCTTTCTTGTCTTTATCACCAAATTAAATTCCTGTAATAACAAAATCATCTAATCAATCTAGGCATAGAATTGTCGAGACACTGAATTATATGTATAGATGGTCTGTTAAGCCTCTAGACAATTTGATGAACATTAGACGGTCTATGAGTCATGTCCTTATGTTTTGATGATTACAAAAATTGTTTGAATGACTTAATTGTATATTGAAAGATTTAAACAATGTTTCTACAAGTGTAGTATCCATTAGATGGTTTGATAAACAATCTTATATACAACATAAGTTCATATTAGACGGACTGATAAACAGTTTGAGCGTCTATAACATATATTCATTACACAATCTAATGGTCATGCCCTTGGATGGTCCGATAAACCCCTAGACAATCTCATGACCAACTAGATGGTTTGTTAAGGCACAGTCTAGAGACTAGGGTATCATATCTAAAGTTTATGTTCTTATGTTTTAATGATAACTAATTGGATGGTTTACTTGTATAGTGACTGATCTAATAGTGTTTTAGAGCACCAATCTTCTTTAAACAAATTTTTTTTGAATAAATTGAAAATATCAAATACTTTGTTTTAGTATCACGCGTTATTTAGGATAGAATGGTTTTTTGATTATGTTTTGATTTTGTTTTTACTAACCCATATTGAAAATACTTTCAAATTATTTTCTTAAATAGATTCAAATTAAAAACAAAAAGGGAAAATTGCAAATCTAAACTTTCTATTTTTAACATCCAAGGCAAAAAAGATAAAGATATGAAGATTTTTTAATATTCAAACTTAACCAATTCATGTAGCAAAGGAAAATTTCAAAATGATGTATAAAGAGACTGAAGGGTAGAATGAAAAAAAATAAGTCAAGCAATTCAAGTTATGCAAGTGATCTTCCTAGAAATACAAGAGTTGTTGTGAGCGTTGGGTTGAGTGTTGAACAATTGTAATTTTTCATATTTTGAAGTTATACCCGTGTGAGATTTCTTTGTGCTCTCTTTAATAGTGTTTCTTTGTTTTCTAAAGAGCTATTAATCTCATAAGGTTAAGAAATGTAACCTGGAAATGTGTGAATACTCGTTATAACCTGTAAATGTGAGCAAACTTATTACAATCAGTTGGTTAGTAGAAACTCTTAAGCAATTGCTTAAAGGGACTTAATGTAGTTGTAATTTGGGTGAACTATATAAATTTTATTATGTTGATCTCTCGTTACTCTTGTTGTTGCTCGTGTTTTCTTATTTACTGTATTATTTTTAGTAGACAATTTATTAGACGATCAATTAGACGGTCTGCTTAGATGATTATGCCAGGCTCTATCATTTATTCTTATTAGATGGTTTATTAGAGAATATATCTTCGTGCATTGTGAAAAAGAGTTTAAGGGTCCATTTACCCCGCCCCCTTGTGGAGCAAACTACACCTTCAGTTGGTTTCAGAGCTTACTTGTGGGGTTAGTTTTTAAAAGGACAGGAGGAAACAATCCTAATAGTCTCTATCGACTTTCAAGGTTAAGCTATTAATCCACCCGTTTTTAAGGAAGGAAAGTTTGAATTGTGGAAACTCAAGATGAATGAATTTCTTAAGTAATGCAATGTTGATGTGTTAGAGATCATTGAAATTGATGTCGTTGTTAAACTACTACCAATAAATACTTGGTTTGAAGAATAAAAGTATAAATAGTTGAATGTCAAAGCTAGGAACATTCTAATATGTGGTTTACCTGAAGAGAAGATTGCAAGAGTCTATGTCCTGCCAAGTGCAAAGGAGATGTGAGAGACTCTAGCTTCACAACATGAAGGATCCAAAGAGGTCAAGAGAAACAAGTTGACACTACTTAGACACCAATACGAGATGTTCACCATGGACGATAATGAGAGTGCTCAATCTGTGATTGTTAAGTCGCAAAATATTTTTCATAGTCTTAGATTTCTTGGAAACATTATCAGTCAGTATACATTAATTATAAGTATCAAGGACCCTTCCCCCTAAATGGAAAGCCCAAGAAATTGCTCTAAGGGAGTCTAAGGACCTTGGAGCCATGCCCATGGAAGAACTTATAGGTATTTTTCTTAGTCATGAACAAGTTTTGCAAGGTGATGTCAAGATGGTTAAAGGGAGAGATATTGCCTTCAATACTTCACATAAAGAGAAGAAGACAACTTCCGTTAAAGTCTATGAATTTGTATAAGATACTTCAAACAATTCAAACACAAAGGATAATGAGGTGTTCTTTCTCACCAAGAAACCAGGGTATCATATCTAAAAGTACCTTGAAATCCAAAACTCAAATCTAGAAAAGGTTGAAAGGAAATTGATTTTAGTTAGATAAAGTATAGGAAGAGACACATGGAAACTTACCAAACAATAGACGATTTCATAAAAAGAAATGTTGCTTTAAGACTATCAAATTCCAATATCATTGAAAAATCTCTAGATATTTTGATAAAGAACTCAAGGAGCTTTCATGATAAATCATGATTGTGGTATGAGAACAAAAATCATAAAATTAAAACATAATCTATTGTTTTATCCTCTAAACTGTTTGTAGTTACATTATCCACTAGTGTTCTAAAAAGGGAACTCTGGAAGAAACCAAACAGAAAAGGACCCAAACAAGTATGCGTACCCAAAACAAAAATAATTCTCCTTGTAGATGTGCTTAATCCAAGTAAGAAAACTTCTGTCATGACACCAAGATAATTGATACTTATAGTTAATAATGGCAAGAAAGTCTACATCACTTTATGTTTAACTCATGAGTTCCAAATTGGATTTTTAGTTAAGTTTATAGCACTTGTATTTTCAAACATAAGAGGTAAATTATCCAATTAAAGTTTGACACTGAGGATCCAAGAAGATGACACGTACCACTTGTACTTTTTCCAATATAGATTGAAACCTACAAAGAAGAAGTTAGAGAATCCAGCCAAATTTAGAGAAGCATCACTTGGATACAACATTCTAATATTGATAGTTCCTTTCAGATATTTCAAAATTCTCTTTACATCATTGTAGTGTGATTCCTTGGGATTTGATTGGTATCTAGCACACATACAAACACTGAACATGATGTTGGGCCTGCTAGCTATCAAATACAACAATGATCCAATGAGCCATGTGTCAACTGCAATTCCTTTTCCTCTGAAACCAAGTAGCAGTTTGTAGGCATGGGTGTTGCAACTTCTTTGCAATTTTCGATTTCAAACCTCTTCAACAAGTATATGGAGTATTTTGACTAACTTAAGAAAGTTATGTGCTTTATTTGCTTTAGTTGAAGTCCCAAGAAGTAATTTAGCTCACCCATTAGACACATCTCAAATTCATCCTACATAACTAATACAAACTCTTCACAAAAGCAACCATTAGTGGCACCAAAAATTATTTTATCCCTGTAGATTTGTGCAAGGATAATGTCATTATAAAATGTTCCGATGAAAAGAGTCTTGTCAACTTTTCCTCTCTCATAATTTTGAGATATAAGAAATTTTTTAAGCCTCTCATACCACTGTCTTGGGTATATAGCTTTCTTCAACTTGTATACATGGTGTGGATTTTGATGAATCTCAAAGGCAAGTGGTTGAGATACATAAACTTTCTCATTATGAACCTGTTTAGAAAGGCATTACTGACATCCATCTAAAAAAATTTTAAACCACTCATACAAGCCTATACAAGTACTAACCTTAGAACCTCTAATCTAGCTACATATGTATAAATTTCATCAAAGTGAATCGTTCTTCTTGATTGTATGCTTTAACTACAAGTCTAGCTTTACTTTTAATTATACTTAGCTCATCCTTTTTATTTCTAAAAACTCATTTTGTACCTATTGCATTCATATTTTTTATCCTAGGTACAAGCATCAAAACATCATTTCTAAAAAACTGATTAAGCTTCTCATGCATGCATAAATCCAATGTTCATCCTGTAACATGTCATATATATTATTAGGTACAACTCGTGAAACAAAAGTCATTGTATTGTTGAAATTATTTAAAGAATGTCTGGTAAATACTCCATTTTCAATCTAACCAATTACGTTGTCAAGTAAGAGATCTTTAGGAATTCGCCATTCTTTGAAAATATTTTTATGAAGTTCTTGTTCATCAGTAGTTTCACCTAAACCATTTTGATTGCTTGATGTGTTTAGGTTTAATTTAGGGAAGATTTCCAATAGTTAATCATCATTTGCATCATTCTTAGGTAGCATTTGCAGTTCTTTATTAGATTCAATAAGCACAACATCAACAAATTCCTCAACAATCATAAGCCTCTTTTATATATTATATGTGCATGACTATTTGATGAGTAACCTAGAAACAAAAGTTTCATTTAACATGCTTCTAGCTAATTCCTCCAAAGACCTATTTTTCCTTTCTACAACTACATTCTGCTATGGAGTCCTAGGTGTAGAGAAATTGTGCCTAATATCATACAAAAAAAAATTGAATTTATCATTCTAAAAATCCCCCACCCCTATGATTACTCTTTATAGAGCTAATGCAACAACATTTTTCATTTTATAAAAGATTGGCAAGCTTCTTAAAAGATGATGCATGATGAATATATAGAATAAACCAACATTATTTTATCATTTTTTTTACTCACCAATCAAGCAGTAATTAGGTTCAAATATCATCTTATGACATTTGTCATGCAACTAACTAATACTTGGCATATTGTGTTTGAGACCATCAACTAAAATCACATTTTATATGGTAATGGAGGGACCATTTCCTATATCACCACATCTAAGGATTCTCCCTTTGTTATCGTCACCATAGGTGACATAACCTTTTATCTTCCGTATTGACAAATTTTTCAACATCTCCAATCATATGCTTGAACAAGCATTGTCTAAGTACTACAACTTTTGGCTTTCAAGTGCACCTTCAAAATAGATTATACAATAGAGTATGGTACCCTTATTAATTTCGGTCCAAATGTGTTCACTTCCTCTTTGTGATAGTTTGAGTTATTATTTTCTCTTGTTTTTGTTTTTATCTTGAAATTTTTTCTCAAGTGGTGAATCTCCTCACTCATATCCTTTAGTTCTTAGATTAAACATGGTATGTTCTTCTCCATTTTCTTGTCTCAATCCATTTTTACTTTTATTTCTTTACTTGTTCTTGTTTTTCCTTTGAATATTAATCAAAATTGCATGGGTTTCTCCTTGGATTGCTTCTTGCTTGCGCCATTTTCTTTGTATTTCCATGGAGTTCCCTTCTTCAACACCTCTTAAGTTGATCAAGATCCTAACATTCATATTATGAATTCTGTAAATTTCTTTACATGTTCTAAAATTGTGTAATGGTAAATATAATGGTTGTAATTGTATAAGGAGCGAAAATATGGTCATCTTGTGCAATTAGATGAATTATTTCTCTTCACTCACATTAAGAATGATGATTCTTGGGTAGATTATGACATTGAGGTAAGTGCCCAATATGATACTTTTCAATTTATTTATATTTTAGCATACATTTATTACTATCTATAGCATTTGTAATTGACTAGGAAACCTATCATGAGCTTTTAAGTGAAATCCAATCAAATAGTCCATATTGATACAATGGAAACCTTAAATAGTTACATGGTACAATAAAGATTCGATGTTGGAAGGATGTTGTTAAAGGAAAGAGTAATGGTGGATGTTATAGAACTAGAGATTTGATTTCGAACATCCAGCATGATGTGACATCCTTGACCCAACACCAATTTTAGCTCCTACTACTGATAAAACACAACAACAATTAGCTCAAACTGAAAGACTTTGTGAAAAAGTTGAACAATAAATTATAGGCTTATAGAAGAAAATTAAAGGTATGGATAGTTGGTGAAGAGGATGAGGTTGATGAAGGAACAATTAGTTGTCAACTTGGAATCACAAACTATAGACAATTCCACTAGTAGTGAGGTGCACCCACATTAAGATCAGGATTTTGACTACCAACCCTATTGAACTTAACCATCATTGTTAGGTAAATAAATTGCTATATAATTTTATTTATTGTTTTGACATAATGTCATTCATAATGGTTATTGCTCTGATTTGGTGTTCAAGTTATCCAAACACATAATGTGTTTCTAATGTAAAAATGTTTTTATATTCAATATATCAGGGTTATTTGAATTTGTCCAAACTTTAATGTATTATGTTTTGGAATGTTGGATAGTTACACTGATTTAAGGTTTAATAAACATGTTATAAAAAAAATGGATCTCACTAAATTATGGCTTGAATGTGATTTTTTTTTTTTTTTTTTCATTTTTTTCTAGGAATAAGGTTTATTGGATTTTTTTTTATAGTTTTAAAACTTGCCTTTATTACTGTGGAAAAATTTAGTTTTGGATTTTTTAC
>Ga0123341_1001380_pt1 | contig 18048 bp, 7 predicted proteins | sample Turbeapinknodule_FD_89959 | JGI IMG/M metagenome (GOLD analysis project Ga0123341, IMG submission 89959) | Root nodule microbial communities of legume samples collected from Mexico - Turtle bean Mexico pink nodule | ecosystem: Host-associated > Plants > Roots > Nodule | place: Mexico: Nepantla...
CCGCGCCGGCGCGGATTGCTTGTACTAGAACATCCCGCGTCCTGAGGCGCGGCATGTAGAGATAGCGGAGGGTGTCCTCGAAGAAGGTCGCAGCACTCACGGCATTCTGTCCGCCTCTCCAATAGAGCTCGTTGAGCTTGGCGCGCAGATGGATCGGCGACCAGGTGGTGATGACCAATTCGTTGTCGGCGCAAACCCGCTCGATCTCGCCGCCGATAGAACCGCCGGTTGTGTTCAGGGTGAAGGCCTCAATGGCAGGTTTCGGATCGGTCGGCGCGTCCTGCATCGGGCAGAGCAACCATTTATAGCACTCACGGACTACGCGCGGCAGCGCGTCCTCAGCGCTCTTCAGCTCCTTCTCGGCCTGATTCTTCTGCAAGAGGTCGATGTTCAGGCGACCTTCCTTGACGTCTTCGACAATCGAATCCCATGCGAGCGCGACGCGCGTAACGTCGTTGAGACGGGAAAGCGCGCCATGATCGGGGGCAAGGAAGAGTAGCCGGTTGCTACGATAGCGCGGCTTAGCTCCGTTCTTGGTGATGATCTCCAGCACCCCTTCAAAGGCGAGACGGTTTTCCTCGCGAGCGTACCAAGTCTCCGGCGGTAGAACGAGCAAGCGCAGGGCGGTATCGTCCGGGACGTCGCCGTGTGGCGTGAAGGTATGCACACCGTCGAAGTACGTGGCATTGCCGACTGTCTTCTTCAAAGCCTCAGCGATCTTGCCGCGTACCTCTGTCCGGTCGTCAAACCGGCGCTTCCGATCCTCCATTTCCCGCCGCAGATTTGCGCGGGTGTCGAACCAGAAGCGCGTTGCGTCATGACTCTTGTCGCCCGAGGAATTGAGGTAGTGCAGCCGGTCGGCCAGCCGGCCGAGCGCATCGGCATAGACGGACGCCGCCTGTCCCGGCTGAAGGCAACCGAGAATGATATGCGCGCGGTCGAGGCCGCGCGCGGCCACCTTGGAGGCGACCGAGGACGGGGCGCTGCCGAGAAAAACCGTGCGCGCAATGCGGCGAGCCGCACCCACTTGGCCGAAGCGCGGTTCCTTGTTCTCTAAAGCGGTGGTTTCGGCGCGGTCGCCGTCGATGTCGCGCTCGATCACTGCATCCCAGCCTGCAGGCAGGTAATAGGTGAGCTCGTTACGGCTGCTGCCTTCATAGAGCGGCAGACTGCCGGGCATGATGAGCAGGTCTTTGTTGTCGTCCTTCCACAGCCGGTAGATGACCTTTGCCATAAGTTTCAGAACGCCGCGCGTGCGCTGAAATCCGTCGATGGTCGTCCAGTCCTCATAAAGGCGGTCGAACACCTCCGGATGGATCGGATAGGCGTGTAGGAGCCGGTCATAGTAGTGCCGTTCCTGCGTGTCTGCCGGGAGCTTCACGCCCTCGGCGATATAGGCGTCGACGAAGGCGCGGCACACGGCTTCGCGAGTCTTCTCGTCGCGCACCGGCTCGAACAGCCGGCGGCGTACGATCTCGAAGGCTTCCTCAGTAGCCACCGGCTTCCAAAGCGCCTGAACGCGCCCGAAGGTCTTTTCGAGGGCGCGCAGCGCCGCGGCGCCGCGCTGACTGCCCGCTTCAAGTTCGGACTCAGGCAACGATGCGAGCACGATGGCGCGCGGCACCAGCTTCACGGCTTCGGTCAGAGCCTGCACGAAGGACAGGTTTGAATCGTAGCTGCCGCCGCTTATCGCCTGCGATTCCGGGAACTGGCGGATAAAGGCGACCAGCTCGTCGATCAGAACGACGCATGGGGAGTGGCGCTCCAGAAGGTCGCGCAGCACGTCCTTGCCGGGGGAAGTGCCGGTGGCGTCGGCCTCGGCGACAAGCGCGAATGCCTCCGCGCCCCCCAACTGCCATGCAATCTCGCCCCACAGGGTCTTTATCGTCTGGCTCCCGCGCTTCCATGGCTGGCCCGGCGCGTGCGCGGTTCCGTCCAGCACCGCGACGCGGGCCTGTGGAACGTCCATTAAGCCTGCCCGATCAACAAGCGCGGGGATGCCGGCGAGATCGGCCAAGGCGCATTTGCGGGTGGCAAGGTGATAGACGGCGAGCATTGTATGCGTCTTGCCACCGCCGAAGGCGGTCTGAAGCTGCACAACCGGCTCACCACCCCGACCGGCGAGGCGCTGCGCAACTTGCGTCAGCAGGAGCGCCATCCCCTCGGTGATGAAGGTACGGTCGAAGAACGCGCCGGCATCCTGATATTCGCGGCTGGCCTTCCCAGTGTTGACCGCCGTGATGTCGGCTGCGAACTCCGATTGCTGGAACGTGCCTTCAAGTACGTCCTGATGTGGTACAGCCACTTCTCTCCAAGGTTTCATCGCTCGCTCCCCTTCAGCCAAACAGGTCGCCCTGATGCGCCTTCGGTGCCGCGGCGGCGGCTTCGATGGCGCTCCAGCTCGTTATGATCTCGTTATAGGCGCGGGCATCCTCAGCCCATCCCGCCCGCTCGCAAAGCGTATAGAGGCGGTACGAAAGCTGCCGCGTCGCTTCGGCTTTGGCCGTGACGGCCGCAAGCACCTTGCCCGCGCCGCTCTCGCCCTCGGCTTTGAAGATGCGAATCAGGTGATGCAGGGCCTCCCATATTGGCAGGCGGTTGTCGCCAACCGGATTCCAGTCGGACGGGTATTCAGCCCATTTCAACAAACGTACAATGCCGCCAGCGGCAAAGAGCACGCCCGACTGCTTCACGCCGTCAACGCTCGTTCCCTTAGCGCGCGCAAGCGTGTCGGCTTCGCCAAAGCGGCCGTCCTTCCAGCCGTATTGCTCGAACCAGTGCAGGCAGAATTGGGTATCGTGGTCGAAGTCGTCCTCGGCGAGGAAGCGGTTGATTAGCCGCAGCGCGGTCTGCACGGTCATCGGCGTGCCGTCCGCCTCCAGAACGGCAGCGTATTTCGAGAACACCGCCATGCCGGGGCCGATGATCGCCTGCGAGAGGTCAACCGGAGCGACGGGCGAACGGTCATCGCCGGAACCGCGCGTCATTTCGTCGAGAGCTTCGGGAAGAACCTGATTCAGCTCGCGCAGGAAGGTGCGGCGGGACACGGTCTCCGCTGCTGCTGGTCGCGCACGACAGACCAAGACGATACTGGATGCAAGGGCATTGGTCCCCGACCCGATCATACGATTCCCAAGCTCCGTCCGCATGGGCCAGGTTCCGGTAAGAGCAAAGCCTGACCGAATCACCGCATCCAAAAAAGTTTCCCATCCTGTACTCGAAGTGCCTTCGACGGTTTTGGTCTCAGACTGCTTGAAGGCATAGTAAATAGTCACAGGCGACGAAGGATGCGCCTGTTCGCAAAGCTGCCGCATTGCTTGTGTCATGCCATCGAGGAAAAATGCCTCTGCGCGGTCCTTGCCACCATGACGGTAGGGGGTAGCTACAAGCTCTTCGGCCTTGGGGACCGTAAGCGTCGCAAAGAGTTCAGGGAAAACCTGCCGCAGCGACCGGCGAAGCCAAATATAGAAGAAGTCTGAAAGATCGGCGTAAGCGATGTTGTCGTAGTAAGGAGGATCGGTAGATATAATTTTTCTAAGGCTGATGCTTTGACGTTGCGCATCTGCCTGTGTCGCATAGCCATCGGGCTTTGCAGGGAAATTCAGGAGGGCCTTTTGAGCCCATTCGATACCACTCGATACGTTCCCTGTTGAATCCGAAAAGACGTTCGTTTCAGCATAATCCCAAGTCATCGGAATTGCCTGCCGGCCGAATGTATTCCTGATTAGCTCCTTACTAGAATGCCAAGTGCATACCGTTGACCAATAATCTGCGGATTTGTCTATCGAGAACGCCAAATAGATGGCTACAGCTTCCGCATAAGCGCGAGCATCTTTGCCGCCTGCGCTTAGCCCGACTTCGCTTTGAGCTATGCCGGAAGCGATCGCGTCCTGCTCGATTTTCGGTATGGTTTCGACAACAAGGTCGTTGAGGGTAGCCAACGCCACAAGCTGACGCGGCGCAAATAGGTCACCGTATTTAGTTAGACCGTAGTCCACGGTCCAGAAGTTACGTGGATCATTGGGCAAAACCGTCTCGGGAAGCCAAGAGGGATGTGCCTGCTGCGCTACACGCTCCATTTCTGTCGTCGGCCCAAAGTACACGCGACCGCGCGGCCCTTCGGCAACCATGGCCATCAATCGTGCGCCGATGCGACCCGCGCGGCCTTCCGACTTTATGTAATTTGGCTCGATAGGCGTGCCAGAAAGCAAACAACGGAAGTTCGCGCCACGGGAAAGCTTTGTTCCGTCCTCTGCTTCGGACGGCGGCCTTCCAACCTTTACTGCAAAGTGATAGCTGTCGCCGTGCCTGATCGGTTCGATGTACGCTTCTTTTCCAGCTTTGCTAGAAAGTATGAAGGTCGAAGCAAGTGGGACATCCACGTGCCGGAAGGCTGGATTGGGACTCTTTACTGTTCGCGCCCAAATCCACGCGATGACAGTCAGTTTCTGTCCGACCAACGCGGTCAGGTCCGGGCGCTCAACTCCCATATCCGCCGTGATCTCGATCGGCGGATAGAGATGACCGATGCGTTTTTGCGCTTCTTCGCGCATCCATTGACCATAGTAGCGTACATCCTCTGCTAGACCTTGGGCGCCTTCCCATTGCGTGCTCCAAGCATCACGGCTACCGCGCGCATCTGGGTTCACCGGCGGCCGTCCCGCAAACCTCGGCGGAATCTCGATCATCGATTTGTTGATGAGAACGGCGACTGGGTTTAGATCGGACGCATAGGACTCTAGCCCGAGGCGCTGCGCTTCGAGTGGTATCGCCCCACCGCCTGCGAAGGGGTCATGGAAGGCGGGTAGCTTTTCGGGATCAAACAGTTCGGCCGCTTGTGGATGGTCTCTGTTGAGTTCACAGGTTTCACGCCACGATTTCAAGATTTCGGCGCGCGCCTTCTCCACAACAGCTTGGTTGGTTGTGTTCTGCCATTGCACTAAGTCTTCGATGATGGCGAAGAGGCGCTTCCGACTCGCCGCCCAACTCGCCTTAATGTTATTCGGCGGAATCTCACCCGGATGTTCAAGCTCCCATTTCCACGAAGGATCGTTGACCATCTGCCCGAAGATTACCGCCCGCGCCGCTGCAAGAGGTCGCCGCGCCCACCACAGATGCAACGTGCTCGGATGCCCGTGGCGAATCGACTTTTCGCGCGCGGCAGCCTCGTTGATGGCATCCAACGGGAGCGCGACCTCGATAAGCTTCTTCGGTGTCTTCACGGTACCGGTCATTCTTATTATCTTTCTGTCAGCACATGCCGGATGGCCGTGGAGAACGGTAGGCTCTCGGCACAATCGAGCGCATCGGCAAAATACTCCTGAATATCTGCGAGAGATAAGCCGGCACTAAACGCTTCATCTGCGTCGCTGACGTATCCCGATACTGCCGCCTTGCGCATTGCGCGAAGCCTTCCCCAGTCAGCATCAAGAGAAAAGACGCGCAGGGTCTCCTTCGCACGATGCGCATCTGGCGCTGATAGGCCATGTCGGATGCTGATCGTTCCGTCAGATCGGAAGACGTAGAAGGCATCCGGATCATGATGGCAAGGGTCAATTAGGTCCGACACGTTATAGGTGCCAGCACCGCTATCCTTGAAATGACCACATGAGTCTGTCTCGTTGCAGGACCAAAATAGGTTGCTCCAATCGAACGTCAGGGCGGGGTGAAGCTTCTTGCGCCGGAAGTGCTCGATATGCTGTCCGAGGTTGTCGATACTACCTTCGCAATAGGCGCAACGGCGGCCTTGCATGGCCTCAAGCTGCGTTCTGATCTCTTCCTTGTGCGCGGGGGATACGTCGTCCCATGTATGAACGCCGTGTGTATAGCCGCCAAGGCAAGCCGGTGCGGGGCAGATCGCGCGATCAAGTTTCCGCATCTCACCCGCCCTCCGGGCGGCTCTTGGCGAGCCGAAACCGCTGGAAGCGGATGAGCCTGTCGCAGTCCAGCATGACGGGATGGCTCTCTCCGTAATGCGCGATCAGGCGTTGCCGCAAAGAAGAAGCTTCCTTCCTTTCGGCTTTGCCCGCCTCGATCAGTTCCCGATAGGCGCTAAGCGCGATCGATTCCTCGACCTGCGGAACCGGATCCACATCCATCACGGTCGCCAGGACATCCGCGCTCTCGACGCCGCGGGTCTGGATCAACGGCGTCTCGACCACCACGTCGCCGTTCTTGATGTGAATGACCCGGATCGACGACTTATCGACCGTCGAAAGGACATGCGGGCTGTGGGTGCTGACGATGATCTGTAGAGCTGGAAACGCACTTTGCAGCAAGCCGAGCACCTGCTGCTGCCAGCGGGGATGCAGGTGCATGTCCACTTCGTCAACGAGAAGTATGCCGGGGGTCTCGAAGCAGGCGCGATCACTCAGTTGCGGATTGAGGCTGGCGCACCGGCGGGCAACATCGGCGACGAGCGCGAGCATGGTGCGGACGCCGTCGCTTAACATCGACAATGGCAGTTCGCCTCGCGTCTCGTGCGTGGCCGTCAGGGTATTAAGCTCGTCATCCCAGCGAAGATCCGACCATCCGGTGGGCTGAAGAACCGCATCGGTGGCAGTCTTCACGCCTTCGATCATCGCAAGATTGGTTTGCAGACTCTCCCGGTATGAAGGTGATGCCGTCTGCCTGAAGCGGTGCTCGAACCATGCCGAAATCCCTTTGAAGGACGACGACGACGTGAGGCAATCAGTATAGCCGGCGACGCGCTCCTCGATATTGGTAACGGAGGAGCGACGATATTCGGTTTGGCGCTGCTCGCTCCAGAGGCGGCCAGTTCCGTAATAGGCAATTAGCGGGAGAACCGCGATGTCAGATAGGAATGGCTGCGCTGCCTCTTTAATCGCGACAAGGTGCCGGGTGCTCGGCCGAACCTTGTCGCCGTAGGTTGTGACGGCACTTTTCCAAGCTACGGCCGCACTCTGAAGCGTAGCTTGCGCTTCATACTCAACCGGAAGACTGGGTGACATCTTCCTGTCATGACCAAGGGTCAGGCGCACGTCGCTCCGCTCGATCCGCCGAATCGTCTCCTGTGGATAAATCGCGTTGACGAAGACCGACAGCGCAGCTCCGGCAGCGTCGAGCACGGCGGTTTTGCCGCTACCGTTCTCAGCGACCAGAACAGTCAGGCTGGGATGGAATGCGACCTCGCAATGGGCAAAGCAACGGAAATTCGTCAGTGATAGTTTGTCGAGACGTAGTGCCGTCATCGGGCCTCTGCTTTGGCGAGCAGATCGCCTAAATGGAAGTTGATGGACGCTACGCCCCAGCCGGGTTCGCGGTCGAACGGGCTGGGAATATAGTACGGCCCGTCGGTGCTATCGTCTTCGCCGACGAGCGCGATCGCCAGAACGAACTTCTCGCCCTGATTGAAGGCGTAGAGCATTTCGTTGCGGGTGATTGTGACGGTACTCGCGCCCTTCACCCGGCCTTTCACCTCGATGTGCTTGGGATCGGGCTGCCTCCCGTCAACGGCCGGGGGATAGGAAGTCAAATCCCAGCCGCACTTTGCGGCGGACACATCGACGACACGGCAGCCCCGCGCTTCCTCTGATTGCCGGACCGCCGACATGGCAAGCTGCTCAATGCGCGAGCGGGCCGTCGCGTCGGCAGCAAAAGTCGCCGCCACCGGATCCGCCGGTTCGTCACCGCGCAACTTGTTCATCAAGCCCGCCGGTACAATCAGAGCCGCGCCCAGCACTACCGGCGTCCCGTTCACAACATGACGCATGGCCTGAAGCTCTTTCTTTCGATTGTCCAAACGCCACTGAAGGTCGCCAAGGGTGCGCTCGACATTCTGAACGTTGAGCCGCACGTCTTTCCCGGCGTCGGCGTCGTCCTTCAGCTTCATCCAACGATCCTGCCAGAAGGCGATTTCCTTGCTCAGCCGCTCATGGACTGCACTCAGCGTCTTTTCCACATGGTCAATGCGCCGCTTCGCGACCTCGCCATAGTGCTCAGGCACCAAAGTCGTCGCGGCGAGAGACATGGCGCGTTTTTCCTGACCGGAGGACAACCAAGGCGCGTCGAGCACGTCCGCGAGCAATACACGGTGGGCTTCCGGCAATGGCTCAAGGTCGAGATGGGGCGCCCAACCGGCGAATGTCGCCTGGCCGTCCGGGCCGACCCGCACGAATTGCAGGCGCTTGGATAGCACGGTGTTGTCGCCGGACTTAATCTCATGCGTCAGCAGGAACAGCAGCGCCGGGTCGAGCCCTTCATCGGACGGGTCCACAAGGATCGAACCCTGCCGCAGAAGGTTGGTGTGCTGCTCCAGGATTAAATCCGACATGGCGAGCATAAGCGGATGGCCGGGATGCATCAAAACAGCGCGCTCCAGCCCCGCCTTGTCGAGTGGCTGGATGGCCTGGCGTTCAAAGCAAATGCGGCTGTAGCGCCGCAAGACCGGCTCATGGTCGCGGCGGCTCCGGCCGGTCAGTCGGCGGTCGCGCTCGCGGATCGCCGATGGGATGTGAGTGATCTCGTAGCGTCCGGCCTCGCGAGGATGGGCCGTGCCGCCGAGCGCATCGAGGGCCTTGTTGAAGAAGGCCCGAACAAAGAACGGCTGAAGCCGCCGAGCCTCCGCCTTCTCCATCTCCTCCTTTACGGCAAAAAGCCGCTCCGCACTCATCGTTTCCTGCGCGAGGGCGTTACGGTTCAAGAGAGACTTCAGGTGCTCGTGGTCGAGCGCCTTGTCGATTCTTTGGGTCAGGCGGGCGCGGACTTCGGGCCGGTCCCCGTAGCGGATAGCCTCGACCAGAAGGTCTTTGAGGCTAGTTTCCTCGAAGACCTCGCCGAGAATGTCGAAGACGCGTCCGTGAAGGGCCTGGCTCTCGACCTCCAGCTTCAGCAGAAGGCGGTGATAGACATCGCCTTCGCGAGTTTCCTTAGCGACCAGATTCCACAAGTGGCAAACCTCGGTCTGCCCAATGCGATGAATACGGCCGAACCGCTGCTCCAGCCTGTTCGGATTCCAAGGAAGGTCATAGTTGACCATGAGGTTCGCGTTCTGCAGGTTCACGCCTTCGCCCGCGGCGTCGGTCGCCACCAGCACGCGGACATCGGGATCGGAGCGGAAAAGCGCCTGAAGGCGACGACGCTCATCCCGCTGCGTACCGCCGTGGATGGTCACGACGGCGTCCGAATTGCCGAGTACACCTGCAATCCGAGCCTGGAGATAGTTTAGCGTGTCACGGTGCTCGGAAAAGATGATGATCTTGCGCTGGCGACCGGATGCGTCGCGCGTTTCGGGGTGGTTCTGAAGAATTCTGGATAGCTCATCCCACTTGCGATCCTGCCCGGAGGCGACAACGGCCTTGGCCTGCTCCACGAGCCCCTTCAGGATTACGATCTCGGCCTCAAGCTCGATGACGGTCTTGGCGGCCGTCGCGTCGTCGATCAGGTTTTCCTCTAGGGTTTCCTGCTCCTCGGCGCTCAGGTCGTCATCGTCTTCCGGTGCGCCGGCATTGATCTCGTCGACGGCGTAACGCCCCTTAATGCCAAGTTTTTGATCCCGCAGCCTTTTCTCAAGTCGCTCGCGGCGACGCTTGAGCGATTGGAAGATTGCTTCGGGGCTTGAGGCGAGACGCCGTTGCAGCGCGGCAAGGGCGAAACCAACGGAGCCCTTGCGCGCACCTTCGAGCTGGTCGGCCTTGCCCATCTCGATCTGCACATAATGGGTGACGGCCCCGTACAAGGCTGCCTCGATGGGCGAGAGTTCATAGTTGACGGTGTACGCCTTTCGCTCCGGAAAAAGCGGCGTGCCGTCGAACTTGACCAACTCCTCCTTGACCATGCGGCGCATAAGGTCGGACGCATCGACTTTATGCACGCCGTCCCGGAACTTGCCGTAGAAGCGGTCGGAATCGAGCAGTGAAAGGAAAAGCTGGAAATCCGCTTCCTTGCCGTTGTGCGGCGTCGCCGTCATCAGCAGCAGGTGCCGAACATGTGCGCCTAGCTTCTCCGCGAAGCGGAAGCGGCCGGTCTTCTCCAGTTTCGAGCCAAAGTAGTGCGCGGAGAGCTTGTGCGCTTCGTCAAAGATGGCAAGGTCCCAGCCGGGGGCGCAGAGCTTGTCCTGAAGCTCCTCGTTCCGGGAAATCTGATCAAGACGGACAATGAGACGCGGATAGTCGTCGAACGGATTCCCGCTCGGCGAGGCCTGCTCCAGAAGTGGCGAGTAGACGTGAAACTCTAGCCCGAATTTCTCGTAAAGCTCGTCCCGCCATTGCTCGACTAAGCTGCCGGGCGCGACGATCAAGATGCGATGCGAGTCCGCGCGCATGATGAGTTCGCGAATATAGAGGCCCGCCATGATCGTCTTGCCCGCACCGGGATCGTCCGCCAAAACAAACCGCAAGGGCTGCCGGGGTAGAAGCGACTCATAGACGGCGGTAATCTGGTGAGGCAGCGGCTCCACATTCGAGCTGTGGACCGCCATCATCGGATCGAAGAGGAAGGCGAGATCGATCCGCTTCGCCTCGCAAGCGAGCTGAAAGGCTGCACCATCGCCATCAAACGAAAATGGCCTCTCTGCCGTAGCTACATTGACAGACGACTCGTCACCCCTCGTTAGAAGCTGCTCCTTCACGCTGCCATCTGGGGTCCGATAGATTAGCTGAACGGAACCCTCCCCAAGGGGAACGAGAGCAACAACCGTCACGACCTGAGACGGTTCGATCCCAGATAAACTCTGGCCAAGCTTTATGTCTTCAAGCTTCATGCGTGGCGTCGATTCCTTTTGGGGCGGCATCTCCTCTAAAACACGAAGCGATCACCGTGGGCAACCAAGAGTGCCAGAAATGCGAGGTTTTGCACTTGTCTACACAACGAATGTTGATCGCGGACGGTGATAAGTTGCCGACCTTGTCAGAGCTTGGCTTATTTGGCGAGGGCGATCGCTGTAGCGGGTCACCAACTTGAGACAGAAACCTAGAATCTATCCACCACACTCTTCTGCAACGGCGTTAAATCGCGGCGGCGTCGAAGGACCCGATCTAACTAGCCTATCGGTCGAGACGCACGCGAAGTCGCCGCGCGCGCTCGCGGAAGGCGGCTTCGCCACCTTCGAGAATGTCGCAGACCGCCTTGCGGATCGCCGCGTTTTCCAGGCCACCAGCCACATAGCTGATCGGTGGAAGACCACCTGATGGATGAGGGCCCGACTCTGCCACGATAATCTGATCCGCGTCGGTGTTGATAACAAGGTTCGCATTGTGGGTAACCATGATCACCTGGCGTTTGGCCTTCGCCGCGATGAAGAGCGAGACGAGCTCGTCGAACACGGATTTCGGATCAAGATTTTCCTCGGGCTGATCGATGATCAGCGGTCGATCGTCGGAATCGTCGAGCGCGAGATATAACAGCAAAAGCACTATGCCGCGCGTGCCGGGCGAGAGCTTGCGGATGTCGACGCCGTCATAGGAAATCTCATACCGGACGCTGATGTGGTCGGTGCTGAAGAGCCAATGGGCGAACTGCTTCGACCAGGTGCGAAAATCGACCTGTTGCGTCGGCGCATAAGGTGCATGGGACAGCAGGTCCCGCAGGTATTTTGCCATGAACGCCGTCATGGCCAACTGGACCTCGGCGGCCGATCCCGTCTCCCACACCGCCTTTAAGGCCTCGGTGGCCGCGGCGATCAGCGAACCACGCCCGTAGAAGGGGCCGGTTTTGCGTCGGTCGAGAAGCTCTTCCTCCGCAAAGGTGCCCCAAGCCCGGACGTCGGCAATCCTGCGCACTGAGAAGCTGAGCTTCTTCAGCGTCCCAGAGGCGGCCGCAAGGCGCGCCATCAGGGGCGCATAAAGCCCGGCCAGCGCATCCTGCTCTTTGATGATTGCCTCGAATACGCGACCGTAGGTGTCGTCACGCTCGCTCTGCAGGTCCTTGCGTCGCGCCGCGGCTCCTTCGGAATCCGTAAGGCGGGTCTGCAGCGTATGGAGCGCGGAATTCTCCTGCGCGATGCGGTTGGTGAGTGCCGTATATTGATCGCGCACCAATTTGTCAGCGCTGAACAGCGCTTCCAGCCGCGTCATCTCAGCAGCGATCGGCGCCAGCGGCAGTGTTGAGATATCGGCCGTGTCGGCGATCAGCGCGACATTGGGATCGCCGGGCGGCGGCGGGACGCCCTGAAGCTTGCGGATTTCGCCATCCACCCAGTTCACGTAGGCTGTGAGACTCTTGTCGACGTCCCCCTTGTAGATCAGCAAGAATTCGTCCCATTGCGTGGCACTGAGCCCGCTATTGGCATGACGCGCCTGCGCCTGCCGCAGCAGCTCCGGCGAGCCCGTTGCCCGCATGGAGCGGACCTCGTCCTGCAGCGCGACGAAGGTGCGGCGCTGGTTCCCGAAATTCTGGATGGTGCTGCGTAGCTTTTGAGCGGCTTCGCTGAGCTGCGTATGTCGGGCGACCTGAGCTTCGGTGCCCCTGACGACCAGCCTGGCGCGATCGGCCGTATAGTCGGCGATCAGCTTGTTCTTCTCCTCGACCTGCTTGGTCAGCGAAGCAACGAGGCTTTCCTTCTCGAACTCGGCGGCGATGCGGTCCGAGATGTCCGCGATCGCCTGGGCCTCACGCTCGCGCGCTTGCTGGAAGCGCGAGGTCTGCTGCTCGCGCAGCTCGGCGAAGTCCAGCGCCCATTCGCGATCATCGGGCGAATGCGATTCGTAGATCACCCGCTCGATCTCGTTGACCAGACCGTCGGAGACGCCTTTGGCTGAGCAAAGCTCCTCGACGAACTGCTGGGATAGGTACCGGGCGCGAGGAAACGACATATGGCCGTTGGCATCGCTGCCATCGAGCGCGCGGGTGACAGCCGCGCCACCGCCCCAAGTCAGTGTCGTCGTCGCATTACCGATAAGCCGCCGCGCACGCGCCAGGAAGGACGGACTGATGTTCTCGTCTGCGTCCCATCCGGATGGGGTAATCGCATCGCACCCGGTCGCGATGACGTCTGCCAGGGCGGTCTTGCCAGACCCCCGAGCACCAATGATGGCGACAAGGCCAGGGTTGAGCGGGATGTCCGGCGTGGACGCCCAATCCGCATCGTCAATCCTGATATGCGAGATCACTTGCGATGGCATCGCCGAGCGCGGCGGCTGCTCGCCTACATAGGCACGACCCTCGGGGTCGATGCAGGCCTGCCGGAGGGCATCGAACTCCAATGCCCCCTTGATCCACGAAAAGCGATTGTCGACGGGCTGGCCCACCGATTTCTGGTCGTGGGAGTCGCTGCCATGGAGACAAGGCTTGCAGCCGTCGTAGCGCGAACGCAGTTCCTCGACCGTTACGCCCCGCTGGCCGAGCCAGAATTCTCGTTGCGCCGGACTGCTCGAAAAAATGATGTGCGCGAACTTCTCGATCTCTTGGCGCATCGTCGCATCGGCAGCCTGCCGCAGGCCGGACGTGCCGTCCCCGGCGCCGCCGGCGACGGCGATCAAGATGTTCTTCTTGGCCCATTCGCTTTCATGGATGACCTTGCGCAGTTGGTCGAAGTTGACCTTGACCTGGGTCGCACCGTGCCGGAGCGCCGCGCCGTCGTCGATGATTGTGGGGTCGGACCGCTGGCCGAGCTTGATCAGCTCTTCGCGCGTGCAGTCGAAGCGGTCGTTATGGGCTCCGAATTGTAGGCGCTTGAGGATGCGCTTGACCTCGGCGACGTGGTCGGGGTCCTCCGGGCTCACCAGGAGGTGGATGTTCACGAAGCCCGACTTTGCCGCCACATCGAGCCGCAGCTCGATGTTTGGAAACAAGAGCTTCACGCCTGGCAAGCGGCCGGCTGCCTTGCGCTTGAGGAACTCCTCGTAGGTGTCCGTCACATAGTAGTCGGTGACCGCAATAGCTTCGACCTTCGGCGTCAGCCCTTCCAGCGAGGTGAGGTAGGCACTCCAGGGATCGGCTGTCCCGAACTGATTGTTGAGGATGGTGCCAGGAGCATGAATATGCGGCTCCCAGCGGTGCCATTCCGAACCGCGACTGCTCATTCGCCCCAGCGCCCTCCCTTGCGTTGCACTATTCAGTCGCCGCATTCAGTCGCCGCGTCGCAACCACGACGAAACCTAGTGCGGCGCGCAACCTACCATAGGATTACATCCAGAAGCTGATTCCGAGCAATATCTTGTTGGTCGATCTACGGCCTATACATCTAAAAACTGTTCGGGATACGCCAGCGCAAGGAAGCACGGTTCGCCGCTATCTCGATTTGCGTAGCAACGAAAGTCCAACCCGACCCAATCATCCTTCGACATTGGAAAGACGTTTGACTCCGGCATGCAACCCCTGGACGGTGTGGCCTCGCGCGAAGCTGGACGTTCGACGCCTCTGCGCTGCGGCGTTAAACCGCTCACCGGTTATTGAGCGACCAAAAGTGGGAGCGCGGCTTTACCGGATGAAGCAAATTGTGTTGTGCACAACAGCCCTGCCGTCTAGGCGTCGTTCTCTTATCGAGCCATGCGCCATCCCTTTGGTTCGTAAGAACGGCGAGTCCTTTACAGTTCACATTTTAGTCCTGGCCCGTTTCCGTATTGGACCATTTTTTGGGCACTGAAATGCCTACAGGTTGTAAGCGCTAAATCTTGGCGAATGCTTTTTCTCAGAAGAGGCGATTAGCCGTGATAAATGTAGATAGATCGTTGTTTTGTCAACAATTACAGATTGTTACCTTTATGTCTATGCGGTAATGTGGTTGCAATATCGCTGCGACGATGGCAATCTAAAGCCATCGTGACGAATGACCGTAAGAGTAAAATACAACTACTGGTAAATTAGGAGAATGAGCCTACCTCTGCTCTCGTAAAGCAGGGCAAACAATGGGCACCTAGCTCGAAAGGGTAGTCGATGCGCGGATCTCAGCATGTTCAAGTAAGATCGCGACGCCTCCTGGGTAAACGCCGCAGAGGTTTTGACCCTAGTCGTCGATCAAAAACCAATGCGCTAACGCGGCGCCGTGACGCGCTGTTAAGACTGAGACACAACCCGGCCCCAAGATCTCCCGGCGTTTTGATGCCCACAGTTCACGAGCTCCCCGACACCGAGCACGAGTTTCCTGGAACTGAAACGCTGCTGGCCAAGGAGCAGTCGCCGCCGACGTAACCAAAGACGGTAGTGCCACTGAGTGGTCCTGTCCGTGCTTGGGCTCGCATGGGAAGCTCGGCGGGTTAGTTTCTCCGGTCTACCTTGGTACCCTGAGCCAAGGGGAACGCCGTACTCAATGAGAATGTGAAAATGCACGCAATCGACGTGCCGCTTTCGGTTACGTGTACGGAGGAAAGATATGCGTCCCACTTTGACTGATCCCATTCGCGCATTTCTTTATGCACGGTCCGCCGTAGAAAGACAGAATGGACCGACGGAAAAAGTAGATCAGCAACTTCAGCGCTTGCGAGAGTATGCGCAGCACCGTTCGTATGTCATCGCTGGCGAAGCATGCGACGCCTCGCAAAGCGGAAACAAGCTTTCCCGACCCGGCCTGAAGATAGTCATGAGCGGGTCGACTTGCAGGCCGCCAACCTTTGACCTCCTTCTCGCCACCGATGCAACGCGCCTCGCTCGAGATGTCGTGCTGCTTGGGGCGATAACGTCTCGTCTAACCGATGCAGGCATCAAGATTGAATTTGCCGACGACACACATCTTGAACCCCCAGCGGCGGTTCACGGTCGGAAGCGCCTGGAGAAAAGCCATGTAGACCACCTTGCGCGAAGACTGGGAGGGAATGGTGAGGATGACTAATCTCATTTTCCATGCGGTCCAACCGCGTCCCGAACGGACGGACGCACCGCCTGGTGCCAGGAAAGAGCTGATCGCAGTTATAAGCGTTATTATGGAAAGCTTTGTCGATCGCGCCTTCGGCATCGATGCCGTCCAACACGCGACGACTCGACAACAAATCAGTATGCCGCCGACGGAGATCGGCCTGCATCGTCGAAACCACCGGGATCGATCCAGACCAAACCAGCGGATCCGGGCGGGGCACATCCGAGTAGCGAAGGTATCAATCAAGAGGAGAACGAAAAATGTCGGAAAAGATCATCTTGACGATGGGATACGCGCGCGTGTCAACGAAGAAGCAAGTCAAAGAAGGCGATGGACTAGGATCACAGGAAGCGCGCATCCGTGAACACGCTCGAAATCGCGGGTACCCGGCGCCCGCCATGATCTTTACGGATGACAAGACGGGAGGAACGGATGATCGGCCGGGCTTCAAAGCGATGCTCAGATTCATAGTACAGAACCGGGGCGCTACATGTATCGTTATAATTGATGACATCACACGGCTCGCTCGCGGTGTCATTGTGCACCATAAATTGCGTGCCAAGATTGCGGCGACAGGAGCTCGGCTCGAATGCCCATCACACGAGTTTGGTGACGGTCCAGACGACATCCTCGTCGAGAATCTTCTTGCCAGTGTCAGCCAGCACCAGCGGCAGAAAAACGGCGAGCAAGTTCGCAACCGCATGCGAGGACGGTTGCTGAACGGCTACTGGTGCTTTTCCTCCAAGCCGCCAGCATACGCATTTGCCAGGATTGCCGGACAGAACATCCTGGTCCCTCAGGAACCAGTTGCTTCGATCGCTACCGAAGCACTTGAAGGATTTGCCAACGGCCGGTTTCAAACACAGGCAGAGGTACAACGCTTCCTCCAAGACAGCCCTGGGTTTCCTAAGCAGAGGGACGGTTCGGTCAAATTTGATCGAGTGACCGAAATGCTCACCAATGTCCTTCATGCCGGAATGGTTGAGTACTTGCCTTGGGAAGTTTCAATCAGGAAAGGCCACCACACGCCGCTGATAACTTACGACACGTATCAACAAATTCAAAAACGTCTCGACGAAAACGCCAAGGCGCCGGCTCGAGCCGATCTGAGCCAGCATTTCCCTTTGCGCCAAGCCGTTCAATGTGCGCACTGCGGTCGGCTTTTAGGAGGTGCCTATTCACGCGGACGAAACGCAGAGTATTCCTACTATTTCTGCCTGAACAAAGAGTGCGGGCGTTACAGGAAATCATTTAGCAGTGACGAGATGCATGAAAAATTCGAAGCGCTGCTGAGAACGATGACGCCAACAGACGAAGTCATTGACCTCGCGACCGGCATTTTCCGAGAAACATGGCAGAAACGGTCAGCCGGCTCCGCGGAGCGCACTGATCTTCTTCGAAGGGAGGTTACCTCGACTGAGAAGCATATCGGGCTTCTAATTGATCGAATCGCGGACTCGTCCAACCCGGAATTGATACGAGCCTACGAGGCGCGCCTTGTTGATCTTCAGCGCCAGAAGGTCGCTCTGGCCGAGAAGATCGTCAACTCGCAAGAAAAACTGCCGGATTTCGACGCAACCTTACGAACCGCGTTGAACTTTCTGGCAAGCCCTTGGAAATTATGGCAAACGGGAAACATCGAAGATCGTCGTGCGGTACGAAAACTGGTTTTTACCGAGCATCTTCAATATGCGCCGGAATTAGGGTTTCGAACCGCCGAAACCACATTGCCATTCAAGCTGTTAGCAGACATAACGGCCACGAATGGTAGAATGGTGCGAGCGACGGGGATCGAACCCGTATAGCCTAAGGCCGAGGGATTTTAAGTCCCTTGCGTCTACCAGTTTCGCCACGCTCGCGTTCAACGATCGCAATAACTTAGCGAATCTGTTTTGGGAAGCTCTGCACACCCAATCGTGACGCAATTTATCGCCATATATTGAAATGCTGCTGCATGTACTCGATGCACCGGCGATTGGCTTCGCTACGGACCGCACCCTCGATGGTGGCGAATTCGGCGCCGTGCCCAGCCGACATTCAAACGTTGTGCGAACGAAGGGGTTCTTGATCATTTTTCATCTAATCTGCGAGCTATATTGAGAAAAATAGCTTGTAAAAAATGCAGCGTATGAATTGCGACATCTTGCGGTTGGCAGTTGCACCAAGCTTTTCCAGCGAAGACTCAGCCGATTAGTCGTCACCAAGCAGCTGCGTTTTTATCTCTGAGGTGCCAGCTGTGGATGTTGCGCACACGCGGGCAGCGAATATTCCCGCAGATGCGCCGAGGATCTTGACGAGCG
>Ga0123341_1001381_pt1 | contig 18048 bp, 12 predicted proteins | sample Turbeapinknodule_FD_89959 | JGI IMG/M metagenome (GOLD analysis project Ga0123341, IMG submission 89959) | Root nodule microbial communities of legume samples collected from Mexico - Turtle bean Mexico pink nodule | ecosystem: Host-associated > Plants > Roots > Nodule | place: Mexico: Nepantla...
GATAATGACTAATTATTTTTGTTTTCTAAATTTAGTTACTATTTAATGATTTTCTTGTAATGAACTTATTAAATGTAAGCAATTCATGTGATAATTTTATAGAAGTTTTCAACAATTATTTTCTAAGAAGATAATCAATATAGATAATACTCAAATAAGAGAAAAGTTTTGTCCTAATTTATCCAAACAAGATTACGTACACTTTTTCAAAGTTAAACAATAACAAATTTTACTCTTGTCTCATATTTTTAGCCATTCGAGCATGTAAGGTTTCTCTATAAAAAAAATCACAAAATCTCTTTAGGTTGTGCCTTAAACTTCCCCTAAGTTTAGCATTAAGAATTACATGATGTCTCTAGAGTGAATATAAAATATAAAATATTCTTACTTTTAGAAAATTACTTCACATACTAGTGAATGATTTATAGGTTGAATCTTTCTCTAACGTGATTGTATAAAAGACAAGTTATTATTTTTACATTTTGACTTCTAACATTTTATCACTTGCACATGTATTGTTAATGATGTTTCTTTAGACTTATCTTCTTTTTACTTCTTCTTATCTTCTCATAGGTTTTTCTAGAGAACATGACTTTCTTATGACACTATTATAAAATTATTAAATAGAAATTATTTTTAGAGATAAAAAATAATTAGTTACTATATTGACTAAATTAGATACTATTTTATAGACTAAAAAAATATTGGTATATAAAGTAGTTTCTAAATTAGTGACTAATTTAGAATCTAAAGTAATTAGAAGATAAAATCTTGGTAGCTAATGTTATATAACAATTTAGAAACTACTTTATAAATTCTTATTAATAACAAAAACTACTTTAGACACCAATAGATTTTTAATTTATAAAATAGTATCTAACTTAGTCAATATAGTAATTAATTATTTTTTAACTCTGAAATTAATTCTTATTTAATAATTTTCTTTTAGTAGAAGATGTGATTGTCTATTGCTTCTTGTTTACCTTGTAGTGTCATATTATACTCCTATAAGGCTTAGTCTAAAACTTGTAGCATTAATCTTTTTCTTAGAAAAGGTTGTCTAAGATGACCTTGTCTACTTGTGTTATAATTGTAACTTCTATCTTGAATGAAAGACTTCACTCTTGATCATGATTATTATGCACTAGATAAAATATATAAAACATAAACAATATTTTATTTATCATCATAAAAAACTTAAGTGTGAAATAATACTAGTTAATGTAACACCCTAAATATTTACTAACTATTATGTTGTAAACCCAACATAGGGTCTATACAATGTATAAAGTATTTTAAAATACTACGTATACACACCTAAAACTTGATAAATACAAGATATTTAAAAAAAGAAGCTTAATAAAACAACTATGATCTTTCAAATGTTCATGCACCTGTGTTTGTATCTACTCATGTACATAGTACAATCATTGTAGTTCACAAAACAACAAGACATGCAAAAGTTATCTATTGAAATAAAATTCTAAAAAAGGAAATATAAGTAAAAAGAAACAATTATATTAGTAATTCATAAATAATTCAATTTCTTTTTCAATCAAACATAGACATACAAATTTTAACTTACAAACTTTATTTTCAAGGTCAAAATGCATCATAATCTAAAAAATTTCACAGGTTTGGAGATACCTAGAAACAGAAAAGAAATCAATCTTCCATTGAGGTTGAATACAGGTTTATATGCTACATCAAGTGATTTGGTTTAACTAGAAAGACTTCTAATACACTTCAAAGTCGACATACCCACAACTATGCTACGATATAGTGATACATGTCAAAGCAGAAGATTTAAACTCTTCAACAAGTTCAATAATAATTTCATTCTTTAAATATGTTTTTGTTTCCCAAATTCAGTGTATTAGCTACTTATGCTTAGTTTTTAAGTGTTAAGTTGTTAGTTAGTTTTTTTTATTGTCTTTCGCCATATTTATATGAGTTGCAATTGTCAGTGATAAAGATCTTGTCTTAATAAATGCAATTAGCATTGTGTTTCTTGAAGCCACCAACCTTTAATGTCGGTTCCACATTTATGGTCGCTCGTCAGAATGGATTTGTTTAAAGAAATTGGATAGTGGCAGGATGAATATGCTACATTATTGGATGGTTATGAATTGATAGACCAACTAAAAAGGTCATTACTAGTGAATGGGATGTTAACGGTAAGTTATGACACATCTACCACACTTTTTTCCAAGTTCTATGTTACAATGATGATTCTCTAACTGACATGTTGTAGTGTAGACAAATGGATGACTATGTCCGACATGAGATATATTTTAGTGGATTTATCATTGAAGCAAAATATCATGATATTTCCATTACAAAGTCTCCCACAAATGTTAGTATGCGTTAACTCATATGTATAGGACATGTGCATGCTTTACATTTTGTTAGAGTATTTTCTAATATTTGTGGTCATGTTACAATCGTATTATCAACTACTTATCAATTACATTATATGATGGAAACTAGTACAAGTGAAATTGTAGGATGGTTGTCACATATGTACCAACTGTAGACATATTGTGATCTATATAGTGTATAAAGGTTGTTATAGTTTTCATATTATGTTAGTAAGATGCAAGTGTTTACCTAGATGTTAGGAATTACACTCCACATATGTTAGCCTTGCAGACAATTGACTTTATTCATGCACATTATTCATTTTATTCTTGTATATGACTTTGTTGACGCAAATGATTAAATTTGGTATATGCATGTATACTCAATTCCATTATTCATAAGCTTTTTTCTATCTTTCAAAAATACATACATCTTGAACGTTCCAGATTGTACATTCTATAAACTATTTCTAAAGCTAGAAATACATTATAGATTGTACAATTTATAATATATTAATACATTCCATATTGCACATTTAAGAAGGTATACTTGACATCCAGAAATACATTCTATAATGTATTTTTTCAGGGACAGATTTGTCATTTCACCCCTTATTGGGTGCATGTTTAAAATCATGGGACTACAGAATGCAACACACTATTTCAAAAATTATAGATCCATTTCTTACACTATTTTCTCAATCACCATAGTTATTCTTTTGTAGGAGTTGCATTATGCAGACATATATGGTAATGCAATGACAAAATTCTTCTTGAAAAATACATTCAAAATTGCACATTCTAGAATATATTTTCCATATCACTAAATACTTTCCAAGATTAGCAATCTGGAATGCAATTTCTGGATCTGAAAATACATTTCAAGATGTGTAATCTAGAATGTATTTTTTGTTTTGTATTCTAGAATGTACATTCCATAATACAAAATAAAAAATACATTCCATAATTTACATTTTGGAATACAAATTTTATATTTCATAATGTACATTCCAAAATATAAATTTTGTATTTTGAAATGTATGTTATAAAATACAAAATAAAAATGTATTCTAAATTATACTATCCAAAATAGAAAAAATATTATTGTTAATGTTCTGGAATGTACAACATAAAAGGTCATCGGATTACACAGTCTAGAACTGGAGTTGTAAAGATAAAAATCCATTCATAATTTACTTTCAAAATGGTAAATTTATAATTTCAAATTTTATGATAATGCAACTTGAAAAGTATGGGTTGCAGAATGCAATACCCTCTTTTTTATTGGTATGCTAGTATAAATCCACTCTTAATGGGCCTAATCAATTGTTAAATCATTCCTCTTCTTTCTAGATAACCTAATGATATATTTGGAGGAGGGGATGTTTCTTCCTACACCCTCATAGTTCTTGCGACACCTCTAGAAAGTTTGTAATTCTGAAAATAATCTTTTGTATAAAAGTTTAAAGTGTTTTCATAGTTTTTACCTTCTGGATTATATAATTTGTAAGCCTTTTCCGAATGCATGATTAGTTTTTGGATTATGTAATCCATAATACATTTTTTTCGGATTATGTAATCTAGAATTCAGTTTTTTTTAAAAATACATTCTGGATTACATAATTTCGAAGTGTTTTCCAGATCTAGAAAAAACTTTCAGATTATATAATTCATAATGTGTTTTTTTTTTCAAAAAATGAATTCCAGATTATGTAATCTGAAATATTCTCAGAATACGAAAAATAATCAGTGTAGCGAAACCAGTGCAGAAGAATAGTGAAATATATTTGAAAAACTAACTTTTTCTACCACACAATCATAAACACACTATAAAAATGTTTTCAAACTCTGGTTAGAATCACCAAAAAAACTTTCAACCGATGAAAATCGCATTTTGGAAGTGCCTTGGGGTGTTATGATGGAGGGGATGCGCCAGAAATAAAAAGGAGTAGGGTAGAATTTTAGGATTTATATATTTTTTAAATGAATGACAAAAAAAATAATTACACAATTAATATGGGTGTCGCAAGAACATGGGATGCAAGAAGAAGGTGCCTAGAGGAGGTTATGAAAAGTTATTTTTTTACACCCACTTACCTACTTCATAACGTGTTTTTAATAAACTTTTAATAGACTTTTGTAACTGAGAGAGAAAGGAAAGAAAATGACACATATTAACCCTTTAATAACATGGTTTTGTTAAAGATAACTTTTTAAAGATAATGTGATCATTAGAAAAAATAAAAAGTAAACTTTTGTAATTATAAAGAGAAAGAAAAGAAAATGACATACATAAATAGTTGTATGAATTTATTGAATGTGAACTTATTATTGCTCGGAGTTTATCTATATTTACTATTAACTATTAAGAAAATAAATACATTTTCTAATGAATTAAAATTAACTTATATACAAATAAATAATAAAGTTATAGAAAAAATATTTGAGAAATTTTTTTTAAATTAGTTTACCTGTATATGATTTTTAACTTGGTTGATTTAATTTTGTTTCTCTCCTAAAAATGTTTATTAAGAAACTCCGAAACTCATCTCCAATCTTGAAAGTGTTTATTAAGTAACTCCACTTTAATTATATCCTAACTACTAAAAAAGAGGTAACTAAGTAATGGGTATCGACTGCCCATCACATCTTCAACCACCTCCATAAATTTTAAAATTTTAAAATTAACCTTCAATAAAAAGATAAAAATAGAAGACAATGTTTTTATATTTTGTTGTTGAGTGAATCCGCAAGTGTTAATTTGAAACAATCATGTTCGAAATTACATAATACTGAACTTAGTTCCAGATTTAAAATAACATTCTGAATTATTCAATGCATAATAGAATATTATGTTTCGTATTAAATAATTCATAAAGTTTTTCTGGATCTAGAACTAAGTTCCGTATTATGTAATTTGGAAGACAATCACTAAATTTAAAGGTTCTAGATTAGTAAATCTATATATATGCCTGGTCCAGAATGAAACAAAACTCTCACTTTCGGATTACATAATCCAAAACTAACAAAAGTAATCACTTCCAAATTATGTAATCTGAAACTCAAAAATAACAACTTCCAGATTATGTAATCCGAACAAAAAAAAACATTTCTGGATTATGTAATCTGGAACTAACAAAATAACAACTCCAAATTACATAATCTATAACCTAATTAAACAATAAAACTATTGGATTACCTACTCCAAAACCTATTTAACAAAATAAACCTACCGGATTATATAATTCAAAACTCAACTAAACATCCACCGATTTACGTAATCTAGAACCTATTTATCAAACTAACAGATTAAAACACTTCCACCAAATTCGAATTAAAAACACTAACAAATTCAAACAAACAAAAGTACTAACCTTGGGGTGGATAAAGAGTGATTGGAGGAGAGTGTTTGGAAGAGAGTTTTGGAGGTAGAGGTGCGTCGTTGTTGTTGCTGGGAGTGAGAGTGAGTTTTAGTGTGAAAAGTGAGAAGTTGAAAGTTAGGTTAAAGTAAATATTAGGTTATTTTTTTTAATATTATTTACTGAAGGATATAATGGTAAAATTAGTTTTAGTATGGGATGGTTGAAGAAGTGATGGAGGTGCTGGAAGGAGTAGTCATGGGTATCTACAGTCCAAAGACCTCAATTTTTTCACTCCCTTCCTCTCTTATGGTTGTTTTCTTCGCCGGACATCCATAGTTCAGACAAAAAGATCATTTTGTCCTTAAAAAATAAATTATAGATTGTATAATAAAAAATAAATTCTTTAAAAAAGTACTTTCTGAATTACAAAATCATTAATATTTAAATACTTTCCGGAATATCTTATGGATTATATAATTCATAATATATATATATATATATATATATATATTTAAAGAAACTCATTCTGGATTCTAGAATAAGGAGAAATACCTTCTAGATTTTATAATCCAGAGTTTTTCCATATGAGGTGTGACAAGAAGCTTGGAGGTGCAGGAAGATACATCCCCCTCTTATTTATAGGCAACATGTACATATTTGAAGTAACTACCATATTTGTATGAGTTTGTTAGTAAATGTTGTTGGCACACTTTCCATTTGATTGTCCTAACAAATTCTCATCTGTCCTCTCCAATAAAGCAAGAGGTAGAGGAAATTCATGACTAAGAAGTGGCAACCAAAATGCTGGAAAAACTTATTATGCATCACATCATTATACTAGAGGATATGTTGTGGGTACAGAACAAAGCATAAGCCATTATGGCTAACTTAATCTTTCCTTAGCAAAGGTATATGAAACAAGGGTGAAGATAGTGAAGTGAGGAAAGGTTGTAGAATATGTAGTCCTTGAGAAGCAAGGTCAACCTGTATTCTTCATCCCTGCAGCAATCCCATTTATGGTGATAAGCAAAGCATCTCTGATTTTACGGTTGTCATCATCACGTCTTAACCTCTTCAGTATCTCCACCTGCAGCATGTTCAAGGGATTGAGAAAGGGAAGTCTATTCTCAATCAGCCTCCTCAAGCTCCTATTGTTCTGCTGAAGTTTCTCGTGCCCACTAATGACTAGTACAAACTTTTCAGCTGTCATGAGCTCACTTCTTAGTTCGCGACCAAGCTCTTGCCTCTCCTGTGACACAAGGACTTCATCATAGTGCTTGGCTATAGGAATGTCTGCTTTCCCCAAAACCATCTCAATGAGGTCTATGGTACTTTGGAAGAATGGCCATTCTTTGTACATGGCTTTTAGATCCTCAGTGAGACCTTTCTCGCAAGCTCCTTCTAAACCTGCTCCAACTCCAAGCCAAGCTGGAAGAACAAATCTCGTTTGTGTCCATGCAAACAGCCAGGGAATTGCACGAAGGTGTCCGATTCCTCTTGAGCTCTTCCTTCTTGCAGGGCGGCTACCTATGTTAAGGAACCCAAGTTCTGCCTCTGGTGTGGCTTCATGGAAGTAGGCCAGGAATTCTGGATTTTCATACACTACATTGCGGTAACACTGGCAACTGATGTTTGAGATCTCTTCCATCACATTACGCCATTTTTCTTCTCGGGGTGGAATAGGAGGACGAAGGGTTGCAAGTAGCACGGCTGTTGTATATATCTCAAGTTGTCTAACAGCTATTTGTGGCAACCCAAACTTGGCCTCCACCATCTCTCCCTGCTCAGTAGACCGAAGCGTTCCCTGCAATGCACCATCGAAAAAATATTGTTCTTTCAAACAAGCAATTATTCCTTAATAGCTAATACTAGTAGCTATGAAGCTCAGAATCCCTCTTATATGGTTTGTGTCCCTGTGTCCAACAAGTATCAAACAATTACAGGTGAACAATACTCGTACTACACGTATCCAACAAGTATCAAATAATTACAGGTGAACAATACTCGTACTACACGAATCGATGAAGTGTCTAATTCAGATGTTACACCACTTCCTTAAAGAGGAATAAAGTCTCTGAATCAATTAACCAACCAAAATGTTGGTGGCAAAACTTTTACAACTATTGCTTCATACTACTAATTTAAATTTCAAAAGGCAAACTTTTCAAAACTACTAATGGTACAGGAAAAAATAATATTTTGGAAGGGAAATGAGACTGAAATTCAGGTTTTCAAAGACCGAGTGCAATGATGCATAACCTACCATCACAGACCCAGGGGGCTGGGACTGAATAGCCAAATATGTTGGCCCTCCACCACGACCAATACTGCCTCCACGGCCGTGGAATAGTGTAACCTTTATACCATAATCATTGCATGCTGCTACAACATCCTCCTGAGCTTTGAAAAGTTCCCAGGCAGCGGTAAAGCGACCAGCGTCTTTGCCTGAATCAGAATATCCAACCATAACCTGGATATACAAATTTATAATTCTCTCAGGTGAATTTCACGTTACAGCCATAACAAAAACTGAGATGAATCTCGGATTAAAAGGGTACCTCTTGATGTCCATTATGGTTCTTAATGATGTGTTCATGGTACCAGTCTATTGATAAAAGTTTTCGGATAACTGAACCAGCTTCTCTCAGGTCTTTCACAGTTTCAAACAGAGGTACTACTCGCAACCTATTGTAAACATGTCAATAAAATCAAACACTCTACCTACATTGCTAAATTATCCAACAAATTACCACAATCTCACCATAAAGCATCACAAAGTTTCTTTTCACCAGTACCCTTAAATTTTGCCTAGTAAGAAAATAGTGCCACTAAAAAGATATATAAGTTCCACCTAAGGTTCCATACTTACGTTCCACCAGGACATGCTTTTCCCAACTCACCAATAGCAGCAAGCCGTGCATCCTTCTGTAAAAGTTCTACTGCAAGGACGTCACTTGCCTGACAATCAAGTATAAACCATTATTATCAGTGTGAATACCAATTTCAATTTTTCAAGTTTTTAAACAACACTATGTTCTTCACAGCTGTAGAGTTGAAATGCAAAAAATATTACATGAAAAAAAGTTATCAATAGCAGCTTGACAGAATATAGGGAAAATAACTTATACATGCAAAATCAAGTGTCAAGAATAAAATTTAAAAAAAAAATGACTTGATGGTTATTAGAGCATGCAAGTTAGTACACCATTCAGGCCAGGTGAGACTGGAATCTGCCATTGATATTGTGTAAACTGTATGCACAATTAGTAGTAGCAAATATCATACGTTTGAGGCCATAGAGATCACATAAGCTCCTAGTGAATCACTCCCTAGTTCAGCAGCAATTCGGAATGTATCCAAGACTTCTTTAACATCAGAAGGAACCTAAAAGAAGAAATCAAGATATCAATCACAAATAACTATGAACATGGACAGAAAGAATTAAATTATTACATGCAGTTCAACTCTCTGCACTTTAGATGAATAAGAATGCAAAAAGAATAGTTAACTTTGATCGGGTGGTCACTGGTGACAATATCATGACAGAATTGAAAAGAGTTTGAAAGAAACAAGCTATAATTTGTAGTATTCTTTTTAAAAAAAGAAAAAAAAAGTATATTTGTATTGGAACTGCTTCGTGATCAAATGTTCTTTTGTATCTTGGTTGCATTTTCAGAAATAACATTAGATCTTTTTTTTGAATTATAATGGGACATGGAAATTAGATGTTTGTGCCATGATTAGAAGAATATGAAAAAGTATACATGAACTTAAAGTCTACATTAAAAAAAGAAAAAAAGGAATGAGCATGTAGCAGATCAAGGTATTTTTTTTTTCTATTGAGTGAACATTTTGGTCCTCAAAGATAGTGTCATCAGTCGTCAGTTTGGTTCTTCGATAGTAACCATCAAGATGGTCTTCTAATGTCAATTATTTCATCCAATGGGTTTGATGTCAAAATTTGACATTGATGAACTATTTTAGTGTATTAATCATTGAAGGCCAAATTTGAAGACACTTTCATTGTATCAATGACCAATATAGGTGTTTACGTTTTTTTTTCAACTGCAATAGGAAGTTCGATGATGAACAATTGGGTGTGTCAGTAACTGTAGTTCGTTAAACAAACTAAGGCTATTAATCCAATTTTCACCTATGAAAGATCACAATGGGTGGTTTTGGAACTAATCGACATTCAGCTAATCAAATAGAAACGTGAGGAGAGAATAACTTCAATTTTCACCCTTCAACTACGAAATCAACTCTTTTTTTCTAAAATACAAAAAGAAGCTTTCCTGTCCCACAAGACAGCTTGCCAAATAGGTGCTTAGTATACTAAAAACTATAACCATCTCACTAACCTCTATACTAACTGGAACTAGAGGCCTCTTCCCTTTCAGTTCTTTTATTAAAAAGTCCAACTTCTTTTCTTCATCCCATTCACTGTAAGTACCCATATCTAAATACTCTGTTATTGCATCAAGTGCTTCTGCATGTCTCCCAGATTCCTGTCATAATTAAATTCTCAGGTCAGAACTGGCTATCTAAGAAATAGTAAACATACAATTTAAATCAGACCTGACGCAAGTCGAGCTTCATTAACACCATTCCAAAGGTAGCAACTCTACGAATCAGATCAGCAAGCCGGCCATCAGCTAGCACCCCGGATCCACATGATTGCTGAAGAAATGGAGAGTTACATACTAATTGTGCACAACCCTTCAGGCACAAGAAGGAAAGAGAAAGAATACCAGAGATTCGTAACAGAGAAGCAGAGGTTCCAAAAGCTGATCAGATGTTTCATAGTACTCCAAAGGATCATAGTCACATGCGACATCCTCAAGAAGTAGTTCTAATCGTCTACGACTTCTCTCAAGCTGAAGAAGACATTTGCATTCATTGGATGACAACTCAAAAAAAAAAATTCAAAGCAATCTTTTTAGAAATTGTCTACATATCCTCACATTCTGTTCAATTTTTTTAAACCAACATCTGTTGGCAATCATTTTAAGTCATTGCAGAAGATGTACAAATGTCAGGAACTTATCAAGCACGTGCAGAATATAAAGCCAATAATGTATAATTTATTCTTCACATACAAACAATACATAATTAAAACCAGCATAGATACAGTCATTTTTCAAGTACCAATCACTAGGAAAAAATTGAAGCAATACCTTATCCTTAACATTCCCCAGGACGATTCTATAAGGAGCGATTCCAGGAAGTTGAGGAAGCATTGGCTCTAAAAGCTTCTGAAAAGTGGACTTTCCTGTCTGGGGTTCCGCATACAATTTCTTTTGACCAAAAGAAGATGAAATTCCAGCTGAAGAAGCACTGGAATTTGCTGAACTTGTTCCTGATAATTGAATATTGGGATTGGCATTTTTCGATGTATTTGAACTCAAGGCAGCCCCGCCATCCTATCAGTTAGAAAAAATATGTTATTTAATATGCTATGGCAGTATCAGAAGTATCATAATCACGGAATTGAACTACCTTGTGATTAGATTGTATGTAATCAGGTCCTGGAATGTCTAGTCTAGGATGCCGAGATTCACCATTTTCTACACAAAAGAATATGTCCAAACAGGATATGAATTGGAATATTAAAGATGCCCCATTCCTCATGTATGACAAAATAGAAGTAATTTAGGATTTTTAGTTTTCATGCAATGAAATGAAAATATCTGGGTGGTTCTAGGAAACAAAAATATGGACACCAATGACATAACATAGGATATGCTCAAAGAACTAGATAGAAAATATCAATTCCATTATGTGTACCAGCAATAGAAGGTAAATGAGCTCTTGCTGGAAGTTGTGTTGGGAGTGCGGGACTTCTATTCACAGATTGGTTCCAATTCTCACGGGGATTCTCATGTTTAGCTTCTGCAGAGGAAGAGGTGACCATCAACTCTTAGATACAGATTATATAATAGTATCAAACTAGCAGTTCATTTGATGGTAATCTTATATTATTAAAGCTAAGAAGCAGAAAAATCAGAGAAAACTTCCAGGAAATCACACAAAGCTCTCAAGCATCACCATTCACCACACACCAAGTCTGTTGGAGTCAATTTTAAATAGATGAGACTTAACTATGGATTTGATGCAAACTGACCCCTCCATTCTTAAGTCCAAATTAGTGTTAACATTTTAGAAGGCATGAATTAAAAAGTTAGGCTTAAAAAAAGAGGAAAAAAATTGAATTTGAATGATTTTAAAGCATTCAAATGTGATTTGCACCAGGAATTTATGTACTTTTGACAATCAGTGCTTTGTGGTCTTATAATATAAAACAATGATGACTATCCATTGGCATTTGGAGGATGGCCCCCAAATATAAAACTCAACAGGCAAATCACCTAGAATGTCATGTGCCAGTCTTGACAACCTATCACTGCACTGGTTCATGGATAGCTCAAATCTGAGGCTGTCCACTTCCCGGATATAGAGATCAATTGCCATCCATCTAGATAGAAGTGAAACATCTTTTGTGACCTGAGTAACAAAAAGAAAAACACTTGAGAGAAACTATTATATCTGTCAAGATTTACAGGGTTAAAGCAAATTGGTAAGATAAATGTTCTCTGGCACTGAAAATCCAACCCAAGATTGGACAAAAAATTCTGGTGAGTTGATGATATTGTGTAAATTACATACACACAACAGATGTCTATAATTGAACCAGTGAGAACATCCAACCACCACCCCAAGAAAATTATAAAAAGAAATATTTCAGGAAGTATTTAACATAATAATAGGTAGCCAACTTTTATTCCCCTTGACACTTCTCCAAGTTCAACAAGCATTAAAATTTCCCTTAACAAAAGCACAATGGCATGTTTAAACTTTAAAATAATAAAATTGTCACAAATGTTCAGAAAGCATTTAAATTTTCCTTTACAAAAAGCACACAAGAAATGTTTAAATTTTAAATTAAAAAAATTATTACAAAAAAATGATTACTGCATTACTTGAAAAGTTCTCCCTCGTTGAAAAGACCTTCCACTTATTTATAAAGGGAAATCACTTTGTAAAGTATGGACAGCATGAACTTTAATGGATGTTGAAAATGTTCACCTTTGCTGTCACATTTGGGTTTCCATCTCTATCACCTCCCATCCAAGATCCAAACTTTATGGGAGTGCAGGTCAAGGGAAGTGGCTTTCCTGTATGCTGCGAGGGAGAATAGATTGTATTGAAAATCTTAAAGAGAACTCAAAGCCAAGACCATGAATTAAAGATGAAAGACCTTCTTTAGAGCACTGCTGACACGTCGTAAGTAATGAGGGACAGCTTTCCATAGTGACTGGTCCACAATGTTGAAACCTGGGGGAATTTATTGAACAAACAGTTCTTATGTGCCAAGTATAATTACCTTCTTTTACTGTGAACCAAATCATGCAAGTGCTGACAAATAGAATAATGAAGCAGCTTACCAGCTCTAGCTTCATCAACTGGAGTGGGCTTTTGGCGCCTTAGTTCATCTGTCTGCCATATTGAAGTTATCTCTCTCACCTAACAAACCAATTGTGCTCTATCAGAATAGTAAAAATATTTCCAGAAACAAAAAATTGCACACACCATTTCGTAATTAAAGGAGATTATCTGCCATTTAAACACAGCATTTTTTTTATCAGCAATGAATTAATGAAATTAAAGAGAATACTTTAGGGGTGTCCCAACCCATATACAGATGACACTCCAAATTAAGCATCCATCAATTACAGGCAACCTAAGTGACATACCACTTAGTTCCATAACTATAGATCTTTTTAAGGAGCCACCTCTTCCCTACTACCCCAAAAACTGGTTCAAATTAGAGACCAGCAAACCTAAACCAGCTAATACCAACTGGTTTCCAGCATCCTAAAAACTCCATACAAAACCATTAGCATTCTGCACCACCACAGCACCTTCCTTTGAGAACATCTTCAAAAAACGACCCCCTCCAGCATCTACTTCTCTGACGTGCCCCTGCAAGTTCACATCTGACAGAGATACACACTTGCTTCTTCTTTCCTTGACCAAGAAATGAGTTCTAGGATTCATATACTCATTCATACCAAGCTCCCAACAACCACTCAAAATCTTATCACAGATTTTGCTCCAGCAACTAAAGCCCTGATTCTGCTTAGATTACTCCAAACCAGAACATTACAAAGCATGAATTTATTCCACCTAGATACCACCTTATACACGGCTTATTCTGCATGCCTTCAATGTGATTCTGCTATACCTCCTAGATGGTTTAGCTAGCAGCACATCAACCTCTGACCACACCTTTTCCACCCTTGACCAGCACATCTAAACTTACCTCTGCCATTTAAACACAGTAAAGCGGCTTTCTAGTGTGAAAATATAGTTCAGAAAAATTACCAGATCTTCAATCACCATTTCTCGATCTTCAGTGCTAAGATCAGGTCGATCATTATAATCCAAAAGATGCTACATGGAAGAGGGGGAAAGTAGTTAGAGACTGATGCTTATATGACAATATAGATTGAAATTTTCATGCTTTTGGAAATATTTTCTATGGCCAAACAAGGTCATAAAACTCACAGCAATTCTAACGTGTTTGAATTGTAAGGTTCGACGGTTAATCTGAGTGGGATGAGCCGTGAGAACAATTTCAACCTCCTGTAGCAACAGAAATCAAATTGAATTTTAGAAGCAAGAGAAGCTGGAACTAGATTACCGATTTAAAGACCATCAACGTAAACCTTGCCTTCCAAATCAATAACAAAAAAATAATTATATTGAAAGGTTCAAAATTACTAATCTTAGTCTGCGTGGTGCATTCAATAGTTTCCAAAAAAATTCAAGGAAGCATCGCAGAAGTTAGGATGAAAAAGTTCTCATAGATGTTAGGCTAAAAGCTTTATACTACTCACGGAAGGCCACTTAATTTGAGTTTCATCTTTGCTTATCAATCTATGCACATGACATGTAAAGAACAAAACAAACCTGCTTGCAGACTGTGTCATAAAGTTTTTCTGGGGGAACTCCACCCTGCACCAGCTGGTTAAATATATCATCACAAGATTTTGCAATTTGTGCCATATTCCCTCCTTTACGAACCCTACAAAAGCACAAATTCTGTAAAGGACTACCCTGCCTAGCAAGAACAGACTAATCATCAAGTAATGAGAGTAAAAAAACTAATAAGCTGTGATCGAATTACCTGTGATGGGTCTCAGCTATGCCCATCAAAGTAAGATAGTGGCTGAAGGCACGGGCAAGGGTGAAAGCTTCTTCTAGTGTCATCTTTGACAACTCTGAAGCCAACTGCTTCTCAAGCAGCTCTGCCATGTTCAAAATACCAGCCTGCCTCATATTACAACCACTCTGCCAAAAAGATAAATTGAAATCAGTGCCACCCCATTTTCACGTCCAAGATTCTCATCACAAGAACTCACACCACATGCACCATCACAATCCACAACAAACAAGAGATCGCAAATCAGCTGGGTCATCTCTTACCACATGAACCCCCATCCCCATGCATCATGGTTCATGAAGCACCAATGCATATATAAGAATATCCCAGAAACAGTAAAAAAAAGTAAAAGAGTAAACAGTATATTATGTTAGTCTATCACAAACCACCATGCATGTTAAATTTCCTAATTTTTAAGCAACATACGAAACTTCAATTTTAATTTCTGTCTGGCAGAGACTGCAAAACTGACAGAACATAACAATTAAAAACAAAACAAAAACAGGTAATAGGAAGCAAAAGAAAAAGATCCCCATGAGAGAAAGAAAATGGAAAAGGGTGAAAGGTTGGTTTGACCTGAGCAAGGACTCGAATCCTTTCGAGTTTGTCAACTAAGTTGGTGCCAACTTCGCGCTGAAGAATGTCATTGAGGAGATTCCCCAGCAACCTGCAGTCATCGTCGAAGCTCTGGAAGGAGATTTCCTCAGCAACATCGTCAGTGATGTCAGTCATTGTGAGGAAAGAAGGAAGATAGGAAATGGAAGAAGGAGAAGGACTGAGGAGTGTTATTAAAAGATAGTAGAGAAGAGAAAGTGGGGTCAGTGTAAAAGTTGAAGGAAACAAAAGAACATGTGGCAAGCAGGCACAGCGGGAACCAAGCGGTTGCTGTTGAAGTGTGAATGGAATGGAACACACTCCAACTATTGTAACCTTGTACACTTGTATGGCATCTATGTCTGTAACTGTCTCTTCTCTCATTTCATCTCATTTCATCACATCCTACCCTCTAATCACTGTCCCCATTATTGCTCTTATTTTATCTTCTCTCACTAAACCCACCATTTAATTTAATCACCACCCTTCTTCTACCATCATTGCATATTCAAAATCACTTTTTTTTATCTCCAATGGGACAAATCTTAAGTTTAACATATTCCAAAACCAGCTATTTCATCAGAAAGTCTACTTTTAAAAGAAATTACGTTTCTTCTCTCTTTTTTACAAGTCTTTTTAACTATAGATGATTTTGGCTAATGCCATGGTTGAATTAATAATAGCAGATCAGATAAAATTAATCAATCACATTAACATAATAGAATATAATGAAATCAAAATGCTAGTATACTGAATGTTTTGTAAAAGTTGTTTTATAAATAGAAGTTAATTATGAATCTGATCTGTGTTCCATTAATTATACACTTTTCATATTCTATATATAAATCACACAATACATCAATTCTTCCTTCTACTTCTATTCTCTTCATTTAATCCTGTACTACTAATGTAAAGCCTAAATGTACTCAGTTCATCTTTCTTAATAAGAAATACAAATTCAATTTTAATAAAAAAAATACCAAAAACTTTTAAAGCATCGTATTTTTCATAACTATTTTTAATACGAGATAATTTCGTTTAAAATAACTTAAGCACTATTCCTCTTATTAAAATGTCAACTTTGATTATTATTATTATTATTATTATTATTATTATTATTAATTTTCATAAAATATAATTTTTTTAATTTATTTTTATTATCATTATTACTGATGTAATGTATATCTAACTTTATTACTTTAAAATATTTATTATTATTAATTTGGTATGATTGAATATACGTTATGACATTATTAGTTAATTATATTTTAAAAAAATTTATAAGTTTAAATTAACAGTATTTATAGAAAGTGCTAATATATTTATTTTTCCCCACGAGAAATAAATAAAAAGGATGGAGATAAATTAAATATTTAGAAGAGAAAAAAGTAAAGTAAAAATCATTTTAAAGTAATAGAATTCACTAAATTATTTCTCATGTATTTTTTATTATCTCTTTCTTTCTATCCATTTTCAGTTTGTTATTTTAACTTATATTTTATTTATTTTTATCTATTTTTGTCGTATTGTTAATTTTTCATCTACTTTACCTCCAGCTTTTGAAGGCCCTTAAGTTGAGAAAGTGATGTTATATGAAAGAGATGGTTTTACATCACAGTTACGTCTCTGGCTTGAAATCTTCCTTTATAAAAGCTTCACACTTTCTTTCACTGACACAGTCACAGGTATCTTTTGATGAGGTGCCTTTTTACATGCCAAATGCGATTTTTTTTTCTGATTCATCCCTAAACCTCGAAATTTCAACCACCAACCCAATTATTTCTCTCACACCCACCCACCTCTTCATGGATTGGTTCTGTTCTGTTGCACACTTGGACACCATATTTAGATGTCTTTTTCATATTCACATTTTAAATAAAACATTCTATTCTACCTTATATTTATAGTTGAGACTCTCATCATTCCTATCCTTCTTTATATACTTGTAGACTTTGTTCCCTAATTTATTTAGTTAAATTATATATAGTCATTCTTCACTTATATGGACAGATTGTCATGTTTCTATATTTCTATAAGGATAATGTATTTGGATATTACTTTAGAAATAGATTGATTATTTTCAAATCATCCACCTCAAAATTTTCATGATAAGATTTTAATTTGCAAATCAAATATTTATGAAGTTTTTTACTAGAAAGAACTAAAAGATTTTATTGTTAATCACAATGAAGTTTCAAAAGATTCTCAAATATGCATGAACTTAACCGCATGTTTGGATCAGATGTGGTGTACTGTCCTTTCAAATGGAAGTGAGGGTGCACCTCCTATTTGAATTAGTAAATAAAAAGAGATGGGAAGTGAAAAAACGGGTGGATGGAGGCTCGAACTTGTTTATTACCTTTGTAGAAAAGTAAAAGGGAGATGAGCAAAAGTCACATAAAAGTGTATAGAACGATCTATGTATCTTCACTTTTATTTACGAGTTTTTCTATGAATTGATCAAACACTACACCTTTGTACCATTTTTTTAAACTATCCATTACAC
>Ga0123341_1001384_pt1 | contig 18039 bp, 10 predicted proteins | sample Turbeapinknodule_FD_89959 | JGI IMG/M metagenome (GOLD analysis project Ga0123341, IMG submission 89959) | Root nodule microbial communities of legume samples collected from Mexico - Turtle bean Mexico pink nodule | ecosystem: Host-associated > Plants > Roots > Nodule | place: Mexico: Nepantla...
AAATATATCTGTCAATTATTTTTTGTCACTGGCTAAGTTTTGAATTTTATTTTTTTACTCATAATACTACGATATTTTGATTTCAAATACGTTAAACATATAAAAGACAATAATCATACAGAAACTGTAAATATTTTTGTTAATTAAATTTTTAAAATCACTAAAAAGAGACTAAAATGTTATTTTCGTTTATTTCTAAAAATTCAAAATATTACCATTATTACAGGCTAAAATTAATAATTTTTCGTTATCTTAATCACGTCAATCCAGCGTCTATCCAAAATGTCAACACTTTGGATTTGGAACAAGTCAACACGTATATAATTTCAGGGGAAATTATTTTTTGTCTAATTTTAATTCAGGTTTTAGTTTGATAATCTATTCATTGTTTCCCAAATTTAATAGACTATTCTGAAGCGTTGTTCTACTACGCAGAGAATATCTTACTTTTAATTAAATCACATATGTAGGAATTAGCTTTTAGAAATATTTTGTTGGAAAATTTATAAATCATATTTATCATAAAATGTATGTTTATTCCAAACAATGTTTCATTTTTTTAAAACGTTTAATAACTTCACATTTAATCCCGACGAAAATAATTACTCTTACATGCTTACAAAAAATATATTCGTAGGTTTATTCATCTTTATATTTAATTAAGTTAAAAACTATATAAATAATTATCTGTGATTGGACAATAATATAAAATAATTTTAGATTACGAGAGCATGATCACTAAACTCTAATTTTTACTTGTTCAAAATATTTAAAATGTAGCTGAAATTTTTTCTCCTAATAATACTATTTTTCAAATATTAAATTGATATGTGATAGATGTGATTCTTATTATCTAGAAAAAATAAGAATAACTTTTAATCATTATATATAGTAATAAAGTAATAATAAAAGTCATAGAGTGTGACAGTGAAGAACAATGTGTGATTTTTATTGTTGCTAACTTATCATTGGCCCTTTGCCACACATCTTCCAATGCACATTCGTGGGAGCAACTACAAAAGGATACTGTGAAGTGAGTTCGTGCGATTCTGCAGTAACTTGCCATTTTCGTTTCGACAAATCAGTTTCAGCTCAACTCGACAAACGTCGTCGTTCTCCAATTCCTTACCTTCACCAACAACAATGGCTTCTGCTTCCTTCGTCAACTCCTTCACCTGTTCTTCGCGTGCTCCCACTCTCCACTCTTTCACCACCGTCTCCACCGCCAATTCACTCAGGCCCGCCAGCGGCCGCTGTTCGAGACCACTCGTCACGAGGATCTCGTCGCCTTCCCCCGTTTTCTGCAAAGCTGTCTCCGTTAAGCCCCAAACCGAAATTGAGGGTCTCAACATTGCTGAGGATGTTACCCAGGTTAGTTTAACTGAATTTTCAAGCCTCTGAATGTGTTGCTTGAAATTTCTTCACCTTTGGGATACAATAGCTTAGATGAGTTCTTTAGATGCTTTTACCGTTGTTCTTAGTTAGAATTGGAGGTTAATCTCTCATAAGGTCTGTTTGGAGGGTTGGCATTTTTGGAAGAGAAAAATAAGAAGGAAATATTAAATTAGCTTTTGCATGAGCTAAATCTCATGCTTCATGGGATGAAAACCAGATTTTTGATGAAGCTATCAGTCAATAACTTTTACAAATTAGTTGAGGTATAAACTAATTTTTGATGTTGGAGAAATGATTTTTTTTTTTCTTTTGCCCCTTCCTATAGGTGCCTGCCAAAAGTCTCTCTAAACAGTCACATAATCTATAAAATGAAAGTTTTTGATAAATATTCACATAGGTTACCGAGGAGAAACTTCTATTCTATTAAGGAACTTTTGTCGTTTGATTTATGTGTGTGAAATCAGCTTCAAGGATAAATCTTAATCTGTTTGGTTCTTTTTGCTGCTGACGTGGCACAGCTCATAGGGAAAACGCCAATGGTTTACCTAAACAATATCACGAAGGGTTCTGTGGCCAATATTGCTGCAAAGCTTGAGATTATGGAACCGTGTTGTAGTGTCAAAGACAGGTAAGAACTTGAATTTGATTAGTTGCTTGTTAAACATGTGAGATCTGTGATCGTGGTTTTTAGTCTCAATGAAAATGATGTTGTGAATATCTCTTAACAGCATGAAATAAAGCGACAAAGATTTTGGCATTTGTGACCAAGGAATGTTAATAAGATAGTTTTTTAAGCGTAATCTTTAAAATGTAAGAATTGTATGACTGTTTGGAAGATGAACCAATTATAAAGAGTGTGTTGCTGAAAATTAAAATAGAAAATATTTCTCAAACCAAACAAGTCCATGTTTCAGGTGACAAAATTATCTGGTTTGATTTTGTTGTTGATTTCTTTGCTAGTTTTTATTCTTTTTGTTGTTATTTGTTGACGAGGATAGCTTCAAGAACTGGATTTCAATATGGATTACATCTAACTCTTTTTATGGTACTAGTGAAAAAGACTTGATTATGTATCCATTATTTGGTGATAGTTTAAGTTGTCGTTAGGTATAAACTCAAAATTCCTGAGGCTGATGCTGGTGCTTCTATGCGCTTGCATAAGTTATTTGGCCACATAAATTTGCATGTTGGAGGTTTACTCTGTCCCTAGTATTTTTTTTCTTTAATGCTTCCAATTTTTCATCTTGCAGGATTGGTTTGAGCATGATAAATGATGCTGAGCAGCGAGGAGCTATAACACCTGGGAAGGTATAAATGGTAGAAAGAAAATGTGGATGTCATAGTATGTGACTTTTTGTAATATTTGATTTCACTATAACTCTTGCTGCTTGTCAGCCATGGTTAATGCAGACCACCTTAACAACTTATTCTTCCCATACTTGGCATTTTCTATTTAGGTATCAAAATTGTTTTATGTTTGATCTTAGCAGTATTGTTCTAGAGTCCAACATGTAATGCCTTAGCAGGCATTAATTGAAGCAAAAATAATATTTTGGAAGTAACTATGATTTTTTAGAAATAGTATCTGACATAATTGACGTATATGGTGTATTTTGTCAATATCTCTATACTCTTGTGCTTCACCACAGGTATACAACTTCCTTGTTGACAATAAAATTAACTGTGCACCTTTCTCCAAAAAAAAAAGCTTATAGCAGAGAAACATAAGAAAAAAATGAAATGTTCATTTTTGTAATTTAAAATTAGTTTATGCATAAGCTAGTTTGTAGAAGATCTCTCATATTGCTTCTTTAATTATTTATGTTTTTACTTGTCCACAAGTTAAATTTAATTTATGAAGAAGTTCACTTCATTTTTTTCTTCTCTAGAAGTCTTTATGGAGATGTTTCTCAAACAGATCCTTTGTCAAGAAATCATACTACCATGCTTTGGTGTATGTTAAGCTTTTATAATGTGACTGCATATGAGCAAATTTTTAAAATGTTGAGACTTTATATGCCCTAATATGAGTTCAATGTGTTCATTATAAACTTTTTTCTATTATCAAAATGACATCTTGCACAACTTTGCAGAGATATTTACTGGTTTGACTATTCTAAAACTACGACTCAGTATGAACATTTTGTCAAGTCAAACTTTTTACTTTGGGGTGGAATGAGACAGTGTTCTGTCCTTTACATTTATGCTGCATACTGTGGTCTTCATAGGAGCTAGATAATTTTTTGTGATTAACTTTATTTTCAGGTTAGCTGTGGCTAAATAATTTTAATGTTGCTTGATCATTTTTTTTGTCTGGGATAACTTGCTTCTCATGTGCATTTCAGAGTATATTGGTGGAACCTACCAGTGGGAACACTGGAATTGGTCTTGCCTTTATAGCAGCTTCAAGAGGATATAAACTCATTTTGACAATGCCTGCTTCAATGAGTTTAGAAAGACGAGTTCTTTTGAAAGCATTTGGGGCTGAGCTTGTTTTGACTGATGCAGCGAAGGGCATGAATGGTGCAGTTCAAAAGGCTGAAGAAATTTTGAAAAATACCCCCAATGCATACATACTTCAACAATTTGATAATCCTTCAAATCCTAAGGTAATTATAACAGCTTATTCTATGTTTAAGTCCATGAATCCTGTGTTCCTGAAAATGGGAACCTATACAGGGTGCACCGTTAGGTCCAGCATCCGGGTTAGACCTGTATCTTGTACAGTTGTACACAGATTTGGTAATTGATGCTTCTTTTAGTTATATCCGGTTGGAAGCCTTATTTAAAACCGTAGTCATAAAGTCCAGGTTAATGGAAATGCAAAAGAAAATTTTCACTTGAAGATAAATGCATTTTGTTCCAGCTACAGGCACCAAATAACAAAGTATACCGCCAGGTGCCCTGCCACCGCACTTTGACCTCAGTCCTCCATTTTCTTATCAAGCCCGTGAACATAATCAAAAGAAAATGTTCATAGCTCTGATTATGAGAATAACCAAGTTTCCCCAGAGTTACCGATGAACCTACTCCAACTCCAATGCCCTTATGTATCTAACAGCTGTACAGTGTATTAGAATGTTCATAGCCATTTATGAAGTGTAGTGTCCTTCACACAGACATACAACAATCCGGAGATAAAATGTTGCTTGGTTTGTGCAGCTGCCACAAATATTATTGTTGATTCTAGTAAGAACTGTTCTTCAATGAAAACTTAACTTTAAAACACTTGCTGGCAGCAATGAGGATTTTATCAAACCCATTTTTGGGTTACTTTCTCCCAGGGGATGATGACATTAGTAATGGTACTCACGATAAACTGTTTCAAATTACTTTCACATGCACTTATTCTGTGGTCTTTCCCTTCCTTAATTCATTCTTCTGTTCTGGGTTTTCTGCAAGACTTTATCATAACACATGATACACAAGATTGAAGTCAGTTACAGGGTTCTCTAGAAGTAACAAAGTCATGCAGCCAGTTAACCTTTTTTTAAAGTTTTGGCTTCCTAAGCACTATTTTCTAAAATTGCTACAGAAAACAAAAGGATTGGGAAAATGTTCAAATTGAGAGACAATATAACCAACTTGATTGAAATGTCCTAAATAGATTTAGCAGCATGTGCTACCGTGTCATCTGATATACAAAGTTGGATTCAACTATACAGGTTCATTTTGAGACAACTGGTCCAGAGATATGGGAAGATACAAGGGGAAAGATAGATATTTTAGTTGCAGGAATTGGAACTGGCGGAACTGTTTCTGGAGCTGGCCAATTCTTAAAACAACAAAACCCAAAAATACAGGTATCATCTTTTTCAATGGCATTGCCAAACCCAAATTTATGTGATAGTATCAATCAAAATAATGGCGGAAAGGAATGCTCCATACATAAAATTCTTGGTGCAAGTATATATCAATCTATATACTCCATTCACTGCTCATGTCTTATCATCTAAAGCACATTTCTTTTAGGAAAGCTTTCTATGTTATTGGGTTCCTTTAAGTTATTTTTCAATATGTATCAGGTTATTGGTGTAGAGCCTCTGGAAAGCAACATACTTTCAGGCGGAAAGCCAGGTACAAAACCAGAAAAAAGTTTCTACATATTCCAAATCCACTATTTTAATTTTAATTTCTTTTTAAGAAGCTGTATCTTTTCTATTTTCTGCTGAACTACAGGACCTCACAAAATTCAGGGTATTGGAGCTGGTTTTGTGCCCAGGAATTTGGATCAAGATGTGCTTGATGAAGTTATAGCGGTCTGTTCTTACACTTTCCAGTTGTCTTTTTCTATTTATGTTATAATCTAATGAGTATTGTTGTTTCCCAAACCGAGTGTTTTAAACTTTGCTACTAATTATTTTCAAAAGCTGAATTCTTCGGAATCTGACATTTGAATCATTGTGCTTGATTCTGTTGCATGTATTTCTTCAGACAATTGAACTAGATTGGAAGAGATATTCTTCCTCTTATTTAGGAATGACAAAGAAATTCATATCTACAAATATCTGCGGGTAAAACAAAATGGATACTTTTAATTAACCGATTGTTTATAGAGTAGGTATGGGTACCATGATATCCATATTTTGCTGACACCCGCTATCTGTTAATATTTAAATATCTAAGTGTGAGGGTCTATAGAAATGTATATAATTAACATTCTATGTCCGCTTCTAAAATATTTTTTTTAATATTTAATTTCAAATTTAACAATAATACCTTTATATCAATTGTTAATGATTTTCATTTAGGCATGTTTTTTAGAATTTAGTTACAAGTGAAGTTGATGGTGAGGAAAATATTAATAATTAAATAATTGTTTAGAGTTAGATTGTATAGATTTGTTATTTTATTTAGATTTATGGAATTAAAGTTGTTTTCAGATATATGATGTTATAAAATTTTCTAGTTCTAGGAACACAAAAGATTCAAAGAACTTGGGGAGAATAGGGAACCCAAGAAAAGAAAAGTTCTGAAAACTTTATTAAGATGAAGGGCAGAATTACAAAAATTTGATGAATCAATTGCAAGATACCCAAAAAAGATAGAAGTAGCCATATATAGCAAAACTGGTACAACTAACACTTAACAAATATATCCTCTAAGCTATTGACACGTGGCAGCCTACTAAAAGAGCCTAGTGGCTTCACATATTTCCTAACTATTAGATATTATTAGATATTGTTAGATATTTCTATCTGTTGGAGATCCCATATCAACTAGAGATAAGAACATTTCATAGTATATAAGTGAGGGAAAATCTCACCTTATGAGTCATTTTTATAAGGTTGAGTTAGGCTTAAAGTCTACTACTTAATATGATATTAGAGCTATTTAGAGACATCCTAACAAGAGTTTGTTGGGCTGTGCCACCCGCTATCGGACAACTATCAAGATGCAACAACTTGTTCTAAGTTTGTCTAATTTATCAAGTTTATCGTTTGAGTCATGTTAGTTAGGGGGAAACACATTCGTAGTTCTTTTTCTAGTAATTTTCTATATAAAAAATTATATTTAATACATAACACAATTTATAAATCCCTCATGTTAATACTTTCTCACAATATTTACATTTTAAGTTTCTCGCTTTCCCATCAATAGAAACACAATGCTTCCACGCATGATCAGACCTTCCACTTGCCATTATAATTATCAACCAACACAACAAAAAACTAAAACAAGAGAGGAATAGTTCCACGACTGAAATAAAAATTTAATTAAAACAATTAGTATATAAAAGATGAGCTCTCCCTCTGTGACAACACAAGAATAGAGAGGAGCGTGGCGAGTGCAATGGCAGGGGCGCGACAATGGCGAGCGCGCTTGCGGCGAGTGTGATGGCGACTTCTATGGCAAGTAGTTCGTGCGATCTTGAATGATGCAACAGTGTCAAACGCGAGCACGGAGAACAGAAGTGTCGTCGTTTACGGTGAGGAGAACGACAGGCGTGCGCGATGGAGATGCCAGTGGCGAAGCTGTGAGTGATGTGGTTTCAGTGAATGAGGTTGGATTTGGGGATTTTTTTAAGGTTCAGTGATCGCAATTTCAAAGTTGTGCGATGTACTAACCCATGTAACGGATCGAAGACAGTCAAAGATCCTCTGATCCAGATACGTACTTGCAAATTCGTTCCGATCCGCTTAACCAACGATCCTCCATGCGAGTCAGCTCGATCTCTTCCCAAAAACGTTGAATCGAGCGAGTATACATATACTTGCAATTTTCACAACATTGCTTCATTCCTTTTTTGCCTTAGTTCACTCTGACATTTGGGGACCAAGTCGTATTATGTGTAATTTAGGATTTCTATATTTTGTTACCTTTATTGATGATTATTCAAGATGTACTTGGGTGTTTTTAATTACTTGGGTGTTTTTAATGAAAAATCGTTGAGTTGTTTTCTATATTTCAAACCTTCTACAATGAAATAAAAAATCAATTTGGAATTTCTATTCGTATTTTATGCAGTGATAATGCATAAGTATCTTTCTTATTATGTTAAACCTTTATCGTCTCATGGCATTCTTCATCAAACTTCGTGTGTTTATACATCTCAACAAAATGGGGTGGTTAAGCGCAAGAATAGACATCTTGTTGAAACAACTCATACTATTTTAATCCATGGTGAGGTTTTTCAACGTTTTTTGGGTGATGTTGTTCTTAGTGCATGTTATCTCATTAATCGCATGTCATCTTTAGTTTTAGAAAACAAAATTCCTCATTCTATTTTATTTCCTCATGACCCTCTTTACCCCTTACCTCCCAAAGTTTTTGGATCCACATGCTTTGTTCATAATTTTAGTTATGGTCTTGGTAAATTATTTCCTAGGTCACACAAATATGTCTTTCTAGGGTTCACTCAATCACAAAAGGATTTAAATATTTCTCACCTTCTCTTACCGCTATTTTATTTCAGCAGTCATCTTCAGTGAGTTTTCCCTTTACTTTAAATTTCTCCTTCTCCTTTTGTGTCTCCATCTAATCAAGTTAGTATTCTTGTTCTTTGTGATCCTCTTGTTGTGCCTAGTGCACCTAAAGATTCACTACCTCCACCTACTCTTTAGGTGTATAGTTGTCATACTTCCCAACGTCCATCAAATGACTCTCTTCTAATGCCAACACCTCCACCCCTTTCGGCTCCAATTGCTGAACCTAATCTTCTAATTGCCATATGTAAAGCTACACATTCTATTCGCAATCCCGCTCCACATTATGCTACTTTGAGTTACCATAGACTATTTGAACCTTTTTATACTTGCCTTTCGTCCATATATTCTTGAGCTATGCTGAGAATGTGAAGGGGTATCACCTGTGAGATCCCACTATCCACAAGGTTGTTGTTAGCATGGATGTAGCAAGGATGCTGAGAATGTAATTTATATGTGATGTACAACTCTTAAGAAAGAACAAAGTTGGATCCAAAATCTAGGAAATATATATTCTTGGGCTATGGTGAGAATGTGAAGGGGTATCACCTATGAGATCCCACTATCCACAAGGTTGTTGTTAGCAGGGATGCAGTTTTTGCGGAAAATGAACTGCAAAATGAGAAAACAAATGATAGCTTTACAAAAGACACTGCCATAATACAAACAGAGAAGAAGTCTTTGGATGATTCTTCTGAGTCAGAACAAGAGCATGAAGAACAAAAGCCAAATGAGATTAGTAATGGAGGACTTTGATGATTGAAAGTGATAGCTTGCATCTTCACGGTTTGGCTTGTTTCTTCAATTGTTTGGATTGAAATGGCATAAGCAATGGTTGATTGGAGTCAAGGAGGAACTTAAGGAGTTCTAGGAGCCTTGGAGTAGCTGTGAAGTGTGTGGAGAGTGATAGGTGAGGCCTAATCACTTGGAGAAAGGTGAGAGAGATCAAACAAAGTGTCTATCCTAAAGAGAGGACACAAGAGGAGAGTTTGGCTACAATTTGGCAGCATAGCTCATATGTATTTGAACTGAAAATTCATGAGCCAAGCACTCTTATTTATAGGTGAAGGGCCTGACCATTTACATGGTAAAATGGTGGGAGATTTGAATTCAAACCTAGGCACCAAAGCTAGTCACATGGCAAGTGTAATGGCAATGTGAATCATGTGTTTAACCTAGGCATGTAAGGTCTCATGTGACTGACCTAGGGTTTACAATGAGCCAAAATTGAGTCCAATTAAACCCTAGGTAGGTTTAGAAACCCTAACCATTGCAAGGGAAATTGGTGGGAGAATTGAATTCAAACCTAGGTGCCAAAGCTAGTCACATGGCAAGTGTAATGACAATGTGAACCGTGTTTAACCTAGGCGTGGAAGGTCTCATGTGACGACCTAGGGTTTATGATGGCCAAACTTGAGCCCAATTAAACCCTAGGTAGGTTTAGAAACCATAACCATAATGTACCGGTATGGGCGAGGCTGACCCCTGGTCTCCCTGCCCGAGACCCACTTGGCTGATCGAGACCCTGGTCTACCTGATCGAGACCAGGGGAAATCAGGTCGAGACCCAAGAGACTCGGTCGAGACGCCGAGGCCGACGATCTACCTGGCCGAGACCTTAGAAGAGTTGACCGAGACGACCGAGACCAGGGAAACCTGACTGATGGCCGACCCATATTACCGTTAATGCTCAAATCAAGGTCAATGAAGTTAATCCGTCATTAAGAATTAGGTAATACAACCCTAAGCGGTATCCACTCCGATAATTGGGCCCAACAAGGTAGGCCCATTAGAGTAATATAAATAGCACGCATCCCAAGGAGTAAGGTACGTCATTTATTACTGTTCACCTACCAGAACACCATCACCTGCTTTACTGACTTGAGCGTCGGAGTGCCTTCGCAGGTACCCCCACCATCCCGTGTTCACCCGAGACCGAGTGCCGAAGGAGAAGTAGGAGGACGAGAAGAATCCCAGTTCATCACGCCACAACCTGACCGACCGAAGGAAGGAGAAGAAGACTTCAATAGTTCTCTAGGTCCCATCTCCCTAGTAGGAACACATAACCCTATTCTAATTGAAGGCAAATACAAGCCTAAATCTACACTACTTGGTCCAATTTATTTTGCAAGGAAATAAAATCCTATTCAAATTTTTACAACTAGGTCATGGATTTAAATATATATAATAGTATGTCTCTCCTTGTATCCTTCTAGCCATTGCCCTAGTAGTTGGTCCTTTGCTGGGGCTCTGCCATCATATAGGAGAACATGTTAAACCATCTTGGCACTCACAATATGTTATGACAAGCCATGGTGGGAATTGTCTTCTAAATGAAGGAGAGCCTTCAATTTTTCAGGAGGTTGTGAGTGGTTCATATGGTTCTATGTGGATGACGACGATGCAAGAAGAAATAGAGGCTCTTCACAGAAACAAGACATGGAAGCTTGTTGATTTTCCAAAAGATAGGAAAGCCATTGGTTGCAAAGGGGTCTATAAGATCAAATGAGATGACAATGATCAAGTGAAATGATATTGTGCTAGATTGGTAGTAAAGGGGATATGCTTAGAAAGAAGGCATTGACTTCAGTGAAATATTCTCTCCAGTTGTTAGATTGACAACAATTAGAGTTGTTTTAGCCTTGTGTGCTACATTTGATTTACATTTTGAGCAATTGGATGTAAAAATTGTTTTTCTTCATGGAGAATTTGAAGAAGAAATATATATGCTTCAACCAAAAGGCTTTAAAGGACAAGAAAACTTGGTTTGCAGGTTGACCAAATTTCTATACGGCTTAAAGTAGAGCCCAAGTGTTGTATAAGAGATTTGATTCCTTCATTATTAGCCTTGGTTACAACAAACTAAGTTCAGACCATTGTACATATTACAATTGGTTTCATGAGAATGATTTTATAATCTTGTTGTATGTGGATGACATGGTGGTAGGCCCTAACAAATCTCGAATCCAAGAATTGAAGGCACGATTGGCTAGGGAGTTTGATATGAATGATTTGGGACCAACAAACAAGATTTTAGGGATGTAAATTCACTAAGATGGAAAAGATCGGAATATTTCACTTTCTTAGAAAAATTACTTATTGAAAATCTTGCGACGCTTTAACATGCAAGATTGCAAGCCAATTTCTATCCCATTTCCTATCAATTGTAAGTTATCCTCAAGTATGAGTCTAAACAATGAAGCAACAAGGAGGAAAATGTCTCGAATATCGTATGCATTGGTGGTGGGAAGCCTTATGTATGTCATGATTTGTCCAAGACCAGATATTGCACAAACAATAGTGATTAGTATATTCATGGAAAATCCTGGTGGAGAGCATTGGAGTGTTATTAAGAGGATCCTTAAATACATCAAAGGAACCTTAGGTGATGCATTATGTTTTGGAGGATCAGAGTTAGTTGTCAAAGGCTATGTTGATTCTGATTTTGCTGGTGATCTTGATAAAAGGAGATCGGCTACTGCCTATGTGTCTACACTTGTAGGGAGGGACAATAAGTTGGTTATCTAAATTACAGGATGTTGTAGTTCTGTCTACTATAGAAGCTGAGTACATGGTAGCTACTCAAGCATGCAAGGAAGCTATTTGGATTCAAAGGTTAATGGAGGAACTTGCGCCCAAACAATAAAAGCTTATTGTATATTGTGACACATTGTAAGGAATCTTGCCTTTTATTCCAGGACAAAGCATATAGGTATATACTACCACTTTGTTTGAAAAGTAGTAGAACAATGAAATGAAGTGTGGATATGAAAAAGATTCACATCAATGAAAACCTAGCAGATGTTATGACAAAGCTAGTTAGCATTAACAAGTTGATATGGGTTCGATCTTACTATGGCCTATAAAAAAAAAAGAAATACGATGGCAAAGAATAAAGCATGGTGTGAAGATTTGATTAATTTCATCAAAATCTTCAAGAGAATATGGGAAAATCGAAAAAAAATTACTTTGGTGCTTACTTTTCTTGTTATACGAGGAACACAATGTTTTCTTAGTAAAACACACAAAAATCACTTCATTCTCTCTTCTATTGCTTTAGTGCTTGAGAGAAAAACTAAGAGAGGAAAAATAATTTCTCTTTCAAGGTTCTCCTTGTAATTGTTTTTCCTATTTCCGAAAGAGGGTGTTATTGTTTTCTCCTTGGAGTTAGAAAGACAGGTATTGTAATTTTCTTTCTTTTAGTAAAATTACATGATTGCCTATTGTCCCTTTTGTTCCTCTTATGATGTTACTCTGGTACCCAACATCTACTTACCCTTGTATGGAACTAGGTCCCTCTTTGTTAAAAAAGACTAAGGGATTTTTATTGATGTATTTTTGGTCATCGTAACAAAATGGGAAATAATGTTTGATACATTTTTGAGAACTTGTGTGTTTCTTTCTGATTTTATCACATGCATACTTGTAGTATTTAGTTGAATTATTCACATATATTAAGTATCATCTGTTGCTAAAGTTTAATTACTTGATTTGTACGGCAAGCTTTGTTGATATTCACGTTAGGTTACACATTTGAACATGTTATACTGGTATACTTTGCACAGTAGAAAATAGAGGTTATCTTTCATCCTGGACAGGAATGAATTATGCAAAATTGGTTAATGAACAGAGAGTTTATATTTCATGGACATTTGGCTTTTAGACTTGCTTTATCTCTGTAAGCATTTGCTTACTGTACTGGTCAATAATGAACATTTCTTTATACATTGGCTTCTTGTTAATTCAGGAGATTGATTCTCTTTCTTAATTCAGGACCAGTATGACAATGGTGATATGGGAACCACCTGACCTGGATAAATACTGAATGTCATGACTTTCTTTGTCTGTATTATAATTACTCTCCTCTTTTTGTGAATTTGGCAGATATCAAGTGATGAATCAGTTGAAACTGCAAAACAATTAGCACTCCAGGAAGGCTTGCTGGTTAGTCCTTCATATTTTTCAACCCTTTGTGTAATTTAAGTTTCTTAATGTGTTCTGGTGTGCATGTTCGCACTTACACACAACGAGACATGCCAGAGTTGGTTGAAACAATCATGTCATGTTATTTAGAAAACTCACCGTATTAAACGTTAGTTTATATTCAAGAATGTTACTTGCCAAACCCTGTTTATAGGACATTAAGAACATATGTGTCTTATCTAGCCTGCATGTTTGGAGTTAATTTTCTTCAAATCTTGTCACACCTCAATTCTGATATCAATGTAAAGTTCATATCTGTTTGCTAACTTCAATTGGAGAACAGGTGGGAATTTCTTCTGGAGCTGCTGCCGCAGCTGCATTGAAGGTTGGAAAGAGGCCTGAAAATGCAGGAAAGCTTATTGGGGTATGTATATCTCCTACAAAAAAGATCAAAATCTATACATAGTAGTTGTTCAAGGAATTTACTCCATCTAGAATGTGAGATGGATCTTTGCTGATTTTACAAAAGCATCATGCTGATAGAGTTCTTATTTTACCAATCTGATCATATTATGTTTTTTACTTAACTACCTAACCTTCAAGATAAGGTCTAGATTTTGGTTCTTGTTGCAGATTATGCCATGTTCACTGGTATATGATGTTTTATAAGTATAAATATCGGGTTGCTTGCATTGTAGGACACTGTTAATTTGCATACATTTAGCTTATACATGGTTATCTTGTCCTATTTGCCCATCCTTCTGCATTCATGGTTATACATTGATTTTTCTCCAGTGTGCTCAGTGCGAATCCACCTAGAATTCAGGCTTAAAAGGCTGCAAAAGCTTTTCATTGTTTATTATTATGTGCTTTTCCCCGATATTATTGTTGCTAAGTTTCTTTTCTTTTTCCTCTCTTTTATGGTTGCACAACTGGCCTGAATTATATAATTTAAATTAAATTTTTATTCTCCTACTGGGAGAGGGATGGGTTTTTGGTACGTAGCCAGAAAGAGAATCACTTACATCCTCAAATTTTCTTTTCTGTTTGTTTAAATGTTTCTCGTCTGTTGTTTTCTGCCAACTTTATCTTTTCCGCATTTAATGCTTCATATGATATTGAAATTTCAGTATTAGTTACTCTAATTTCATTACGCAAAATATTTGTTGCTAGCAGGTTGTCTTCCCAAGCTTTGGTGAAAGATATTTGTCTACTATTCTTTTCCAGTCAATTCGGGAAGAATGTGAGAAAATGCAACCTGAGCCATGAATCGACTTTGCTTATTAATGTTTCTTCTTCACATTTTCCTCGAGTATTTGTATGACAATTTCGTACTATCTCCGTGTTTCTCATTTTTTACTGTTACGAAATTAGATAACTGTATACAGGTCGTTGATTTGACTTACAGCACGTACTAATGACCCTTGAATGAATAAGAGTTTATTTTCTTCTTTGGAATAAAACTTTCAGATGCAGTAGGAATTATTTGTATTGCTTTCGCATCGCTTATAAAATATAATTGGTGAAATTGTTTATCTGTTGCTTTTTGTCCATCCCCTTCCTCTGGACTCTCGCTCGTCTATTTTCACCGGTAAAAGAAAGGTTAAATTACTGTAATCAATAAATTATTTGATAATTTTAACTACATTTTTTAATGGTTTTTTTCAATTTGAGCTTGTATTTGTATTGTAGTTGGATCTTTCTGCCTAACTATTATAGAAAATTAACTGTTTTGACTCATTTGTCAGTTCGCAGAAAGAATTGCTATAAAGTGGAAATATGAAAATCCCTGTAAAAAAAATACTTGAGAAGACTTGTAGAGATAAGAATAGTAGCTGAAAATTTTGATTGAGAATTTTGGGTTCAGAGTTTTCAAATATGAGAAGACTAGTATGAAGGGGATAAATGAAAATACTTAGTGTAAACCTACAGGGTAATTTAATCTAAAATAAATTCATCTTGTCAGAACACATTCATTTGTATATTTGGAACTTTATAATTTAATTTATGGTTATAAATATTCAAAAAATAAAGTTTTTTAAATCATAAAGGCAAAATGGATATTTTATGTGAGTATATTAATGCATATTTAAATTGATTTGTTGCATTGGGTGCGTATTTAAATTGATGTGGTGCACAGTGAGAATCAGCCAAATAAAGGATAGTCCACTGAGAAATCAACAAAATATACACAGTGGTTCTCTTCTTCCATCATCATGTAGTAGTAGTATGTAGTGTGAAGAGAAGGGTACAAGATTTAGGAGGAATTTGTGTATCTTTCTCCATCGTCACTTTAGAGAGGAGAAATGGATGAAAAATGAGAGAGCAGAAGAAAAAAAATATCTTACATGATTTTCTTTTGTTAAAAATGGATTTTTTTACGTTTTTCTCTTCTATTTTTCTCTTCCCTAATATTTTCTCTATTTTTCCTAAACCAAATACTCTTAAATATATTTTACATACTCAATTTTATATATTTAATTTCTGCTTAACCTTATTTCTTAATTAATTATTTTCTTTCTACCAAATATGAGTGATAAAACCGGTTGATTTGGTTTCTTTTGACTAATATGTTAATAATGGACCAAAGTGGAGTCACCTCTTTACTGGTGCATATTATAAGTTAAGAATAACAAAATGAACCCATAGATAAGTTCATAAGTAATTTGACAACTAGAATATAATTTACAAATTTAAAGTTTTATATTGTAATGTTTGAAAAAATATAAATAATATTGCAATTTAAATACTTACAAATTAATTTTAATCATGATCATAATTAAGTAATTTAATATATAAAAATATAAATCATGTTTGAAGAACTGGCTTTGTGTTTGGTTGGCGCAGCCATCACGGTGGACTTCACATTCGTTCACAATGCAGTAAAATATAAAGCATTGGCATGTTTGCCATACTGATAGGGAAACCTTATTTGCACATTATTTTTTCACACCACTTCCCTCAGATCAATTCTTATATAACAATTGAGTGGCTCTGAACTTAGAAACAAAAGGGCACTTCCAATTTTCTAAAATATAAGTCACATGCCCAAAAGCTCAAACCTCAAAAAGCTACTTTATCTTTCCCTTCCCATATAAACTCAAGAATATATATGAACCACCAGTGGGAGGGAATCTCAGGACCACCTCATACCTAGGTAGAAGCTACTAGTTAGGTAAAGGGCATGCTATGCTTATGAAAAAAATAAGATTTTTTTTTCATTCCCTTTGATTTTTGGGATGTATTTAATGAGATTTCACGTTGTTGATTAAATATTAGGACATTTCATAGTATATGAATGAGTGTAAATCTTGTTTTATAAGTCTGTTTTATAAGATTGACTTATAATTAAAGTTCATTTTTTACTATGCTATTAGAGTCATTTTGAGCTTATCATAATACAGTTTGTTAGACTTATCAGATCACCTGTTATCGCATCATTATTGGATTATTCATAAACATATAGTCTTGTACACAAGTTGACAGTTTCAGCATGGTCGGTTGAAGATCTCACATTAACTAAAGATTAAAACAGTTTATAGTATATCAGTGAGTGCAAACCTCGTATTATAAATATCAGTTTTATAAGATTGAGTTATACTTAAATTACATTTCTTAATATATACTTTAAGAGGAAAGAAAAAGTGACATGATAAAAAATGAAAATGATGAAATGAATATAAGAATTAAGAGATGAAGTTAATTTTGTAATGAATTTTATCTAGGCACTGTGATGTGCAATTTCTGAGTGAACGCACTATGCCTCGTGGATTCCAACAATGCAACGCATAAACTGAGGGCACGGGTTGAAGGGGACCATCATCAACAATAGTTTAATTTTTTTAACATGTAGCAAAAATTAATAGATAAGTTAACAAGCCTTTTACAAATGAGTTTTCATTTCAAAAGGAGACATTAAATATAGAGAAAACATTCTCAATGATAATTTGTTCACCTTAATGATGAAGATCCCACATCGATTAGAGATGAGGACAATTCATTGTATATAAATGGGTGCAAACCTCAACTTCATAAGCCGGTTTTATGGAGTTGAATTAGGCTTAAAATTCATATGATATCAGAGCTATTTTGATCTTATCCTAAGGCCACCACCCATAATATGTTAAAGTCTACTTTGTAATACTTCATGTTCCGTAATACCTTTTTTTTTTCTTTTAAGGAATATCCCAAAACTCACAACTAGGAAATAATATATATTCAGTAAAGAATTCATCATGTGCAAATTTGCATTCTATGATATTTTGCAATTCGATTTCCAAGTTAAAATCACATTTTAAAAGACGTTCGAGATGTTTGGTAAGAGATTTTTTCTTATAATAATTAAAATATATTTAGTTGTTAAAAGTATTTATCAAAGCTCTCTAAAACTCTAAAAATAAATTATCTTTTTATCAACATTTTTAATTCTCTATAACATTAAATAATAAAATAAAATGTGACTTTTTTATTTTAGCAAACAAAATTATTTTAACTTAAAGAAAGTTGAATTCTCATTTATGCAAAAAAATCTAACTAAACACTATTTGCGAAAAAAAACATTATTTTCTGAAAACATTATTTTTAAAATAAGCTATTCAAAAAATAAAATGCTAACCATAATCTTGATATACTCATTTCTCATTTCCAGTTTAATTTATTGTAACAATTCATATATTTCTCTATTTTCTTTCGAATGTGGTTTTGGTGACGTTAGGTGATGCAGTTTATTATGATTATATATATATATATATATATATATATATATATATATATATATATAAAAAAAAAAAAAAAAA
>Ga0123341_1001386_pt1 | contig 18037 bp, 12 predicted proteins | sample Turbeapinknodule_FD_89959 | JGI IMG/M metagenome (GOLD analysis project Ga0123341, IMG submission 89959) | Root nodule microbial communities of legume samples collected from Mexico - Turtle bean Mexico pink nodule | ecosystem: Host-associated > Plants > Roots > Nodule | place: Mexico: Nepantla...
ATATATATATATATATATATATATATATATATATTTAGCTTCTCCATTGTTTTGAACATACATACATATTTTTATCAGAATAACCCTCTACATTCTCCTGTTTTTAAATCAACATTTATCATTTTTATGTTTTTAATTGATGACGTTTATCTTCTTCTGTTTTTAGTAAATGGGCATTCACTTTTCCTGTTTTAGTTTAAATTAATATTAAAATTTTGAATATAAAACTTCAAGAATTATTCACGAACAAAAAATTGATTGATTTAATTTATAGAAAACTTGATTGATTTTGTATTCAATTTTTAGCATATGTGAAAACTCAATATGATTAGTCTTTTACTCAATAAATTAAAAACATAGAAAAACAAATTGTATCTTACTTTAATTTTTCTAAATATTTTAATTTCTTTCATTAAGTTTTGTGAATATTACACTTTTAAATAAAATAAAATAAGTGTATGACACTTGATTAAAATATTAAAAACAATTTGTTTATTTTGAGATTGGAAGAGTGCTTGACTTCACAGAAAATCATTTTTCAAGTAAATAATAATTAAAATGTTGCATAGGACACTGCATGTAGAGTTTTTTTTAAAAATAAAACATCAGTTTTAATAATTATTATGTACACTTAGAAAATAAATTTTAAATATGTTTAATATGTTCATTTTTATATATTTTTTAATATTTTTTTTATTAATTGAGAGAATTGGTTAAAAGAAAATGATACTAAATGAAAATGTTAGGGACAACACAATTCAACGTCAAAAAACAGCTTAGTTGAAATAATTAATTATTTACTTTCTTTTGTTTTTAAAATATTTAAAAATAAAAACAGACTTATTACTTGTATTTACGTTTATGGATCATATTTTATAATTAAGATATTATATCTAATGCATTTTTTACAATAAATTTATTTAGCCCTCACTCTCTCAGAGAAATAAGTGTTAAGGACAAACTCTGTAATAACCTTTCCACATTTATTAAATTATCAACAAGAATTTGTATTTCAATAAATTTCATTAAATAAAAAATTGTTACTGACATATTTGATTTTTATATTATAATTTTTTATATAATTTGTATTATTTTATTCGACATGGGAAAGTGTTTAGCAGAAAAAACATAAAAGCAGTGGAAGAGTGCGAGAAGAGAATCATTGTCCCATGAGTTTCACGACCACGCGCGCCACTGTTGAGAAATCACACTTGCTTTGCTCCAAACCAAACCCGCACTTGGGAGCCATATGATTGGAGCACGTGAAGCGCGTGACGCTTTATTTTCATTGCATTATTATTATTATGATTCGGTGAGGTGGTCCCCACCAGATACTTAATACAACTTGATGGATGGATGGACGGATCTGCACTGTACACGTGTCACTACAGTCCATCCTGGCCGTCCATTTCTTCAATCAATCCTTTCTCTCTCTCTCATCATTCCTCATGTCCTTTCCTTAAACACATAAAGTGAAAACCCCAAAACACATCTTCCAATATCCAAATAATTAAAGGCTAAATATTTGTTTAATCCTAAGGTCAAAACTTGTGCTTTTTCATTATCAATAATAGTCCTACTAAAACCCTTCTATTTAGCACTACCCCACTATAATATATTATACCCAATTTCATAGCTTTTGAAAGCTGGATTCATGCCAAGGTGAGAAAGATAACAACCCACCAACTTTTTTAATCTTATTTTGATAAAAAAAGGTAAATTTTACTGTAAAGTGAGTGAAAGTTTAGTTTTGTCTGCTAAGAAAGTAGAAAGATAGGGGTATCCTATGGTGTGTTTCCCTCCTGAATCACAATCATAATATGCCATATCCACATGTTAGGAAATGACTAAAACATCTTATGATTCATCTATGTATCACTTTTCTTTTAGTTTATTGATGCATATATATATATATATATATATGTATATATATATATATATGTATATATATACCAGCATTCATTTTATTTGGGGTGTCCTAAAACAACATAGATGGAGGTAGCATCATAGCTGAATCATAGATGAATGGGAGATCTGATTTCATTATAGACCACCATAGCATACATCCATTTCCAAGTTTTGAATGTTATACAATTCCAAAACTAACATTATTGAGTGTCCACAACTTCCTTTTAAAGTTAGAGTAATCAATGATCTCTCTCTCTCCCTGGAAAATAGGTTGTGAGATTGAAAATAGAATGAAAAATGGAATGGAGGTATAGAAATAAGAAAGTGGGATCCAAAGAGTGAGTGTTGTATGCATAGGAAATAAGGGTAAATGGTTAAAAGTGTGAGGTGATGAAAATGGAAAAATAAGAAAGAGAGAATGATTGAGCAATGAACAGAGGCTAGTAATCTGAAATTGACTGTTAAAGTCAACACCAAAGTCATTTTCCTTGCCGTCCTGCTTTGTTCATTATGTATGCATCCCTCGTTTCTCTTTCTCTTTCTCTTCCTTTTGTCCTTTCCCCATCTCTATTATTCATTCAATCTTCAACTTTCCCATTTTCCCACTCCTTTCACACACTCTTACCACCACCTTTTTCATCATCTTTGCATAACCAGTTGTTTAAATATCATACCATCATCAATGTCAAACCAACCTCTCACTTCCTAAACCTATGCACAATAAACCAATATCACAGTTCTTCTATCAGTATCTTTTTTTCATTTTCTGACATCACATACCATAAAACAGATGATTTTGATTTTAAAATCCTTAGAAAAAAATTGATGGTGTGAGAAGAAGAGTGGTGGAAATTAATGCCTTCCATCTTCTGACATCCCCCTGAAGTTTTTCTTCAAAGGCACACATAAGTATGTAACTGAGATTTGTACACTGAAGCTACCAAGAATTACTATTTATATATTTTGGGCTCACACTCCTTTTTTTCCTGACAATCCTACTTTGCTTAGTGTCTTCTGCCATTCTAATTATTTTACAATTTTACTAAAAAATAATTTATCTTACAAGGCCGCACACACTTTATTTATACACTCTCCTGCTGTAAGAGGAACACAAAGTCTTCAAATGAATTCATTTAAGAACTTCACCCAAACAAGTATATGTCATTTTATAAGTAGAAAATATTTGAATTATAAAAGGAAACAAGAAAGAAAACATAGATGAGGAGCATGGAAGGAAGGCAAGCAAATCTTTCCCTTTAAATTCCTTTGTTTTAATTTGATTTCATGGTGTCATACATAGAAAGAAAAGAGAAGAAGCAAATGAAGTACACAAAAACAGCAAGACAAATTTCCTCCTATACAAACTCTCTCTGTGTCTGAGTCCCTTTGGACCAAAACCAAACATACCAAGATCTCCAAAACAAAACAAAGAAGTGCAAAAAAATGTAAATAATAAATAAAAAAGCATAATCAGAGAACATAATCTAATTATCTACTCAACTGTGATGAGCATGAGCTAGCATGCATCCATGGATTTTTCAAAAGCATTACTTATCACAAATTCATTCAACTCAACTTCCAATCTGCAAGAAAAGAAAAGGGAAACAGAAATCCAATAATCAAACTGTAGCTCCTCCTCCTCAAATTACAACTTAAAAATACAATATATATATATAGAAATTTTGACATATTTACAGCCACAGAATCTACAGATGAAAACGAAACCAACTAACCAATTTGAGAGTTCACTGGGAGCTATTAGGATCATCTTCTCCACTCTCACTAGGTTGAGGTTGATGTTGATGTTGATTTTGATGGTCCAAGGGATGATGATGGTGATGATGGTGATGATGATTGTCAGAATTAATATTGAAACCAGGTCTGGTGTAAGCATTGAGCGCAGCCAACATGCCGAAGTTGGAATCGGACATGGCGAGACCCAGATGTTGAGAAGGTTGCTGCGGCATTAACATTGACCCCAGTTGCAGAGAACCCCCACGTGCGCCTTGGAATTCAAGGGCACTCGGAAGATTGAACCTTGGCATGAAACCACTCTGAGGAAAAGGCCACATCGGAGTCTCCGAACTCGCAGTGGATCCACCACCACCAGAAGAAGCAGAAGCTGAAGCGGCAGCTACAGCTGCTGCAGAAGCAGAAGAAGCCGCGGTTACCGGAAGCATCCAAATTGTGCTGCCGGGAGGCCCGCTTGCGGGAGCGGGTGCCACGGCCCACATCGCTGTCGCGGGTAGCAAATTCGTGGGCCTGAGAAGCCCAGGACCAGCTTCGGTTTGCTGCTGGGCCTGCTGCTTCGGTAGCTGTAGGTTCGGAGTTTTCGGCGAAGAACCGTCGCCGCTCTCGTTCTGTGATTGCGTGTTAATGTTATCGTCTTTGAACAGATCTTCGCGGTAGCGTTTCCTCAGATAGCCGTCGCCGGAGTCGCCGCCACCGCTGGGAAGCGCTTCCGCGATTTGATCTGCGGAAAGAAGCTGGTGCTGCTGGTGCTGCTGGTGAGCGTGAGCGTGGAAGCCAAGCAAAGCGGTGTGTTGAAAGGCCTCCTCGTAAGGGTGGTGAGCGAGTGCGAGCGCGCCGTGGAAGGTGTGCGGGGCCGACTTCGACGGCGGCGCCGACAGCGTGGAGCCGCTGCTGCGGAACGAGACGTTGAGCGTGGAGAAATTAGCGGGGATGGTGCCGGTTCCGGTGGCGGCGATGATGGCGGGCTCGGCCTGCTGGAGGAGCCACTCGATGGTCTCGCCGTCGGACTTGTGGCCCAATTCTCTGGTCAATTGGAAAACCCTGGCGGCGCAGGTGGCGGGCATTCGAATTCTGCGGCCGCGGCCGTCGACTTTGGTATGCCTGTCCTTGGTGGATCGCTTGGGAGGGTTGGCGGCGGGAGAGGCGGCGGCGGCGGCGGTGGAGAGCTGTTGGGTCTTGTTGGCGGAATCATCAGATCTGGTGGCGATGGCTAGGGAGGCGTCGATGATGTGGGAAGAGGCGGAGGCGGAGGAGGAAGAGGAGGAAGAATTGGTGGAAGAAGAAGAGGTGGAGGAAGAGAGGAAGGTGGATGAAGGGTTTGTCCTGGCATCAAAAGGGAGCTGAAGATGGGAAGAAGAGGATTGTTGGTGGTGATGGTTGGGATGGGGACGAGGATGAGTAGCAGCACCACCACCACCAGAAGCACCAGCAGCAGCACCACCTCGTACTGTGTTTGTTTTTGTGTTGGTGCTGTTGTTGGTGTTGTTTGTGTTGGTGGTGGTGTTCTGCTTGTTGTTTTGCAAATCTGATAGTTCCATTTGGTGGGGAAGGGTCTTACCTTGTTGTGTTTATTTTTTTATTTTGTATGTTTTTTGTTTGATGGTAATGGAATGGAATGGAATGGGATGAGATGATGAATCATGTTTTGTTTTCCTCTTCCAACTCCATTCTCTCTTCTTCTTCCCTTTTTAGGTAGACACAGAAAGATCAACTTTTTCAGAGAGAGAAAGAAAGAGAAAGAGTTTTTAAATCTGAAGAGTGTTTGGACCAACTAAGACTCTCAGTTTGTGGGGTTTTCATTGACTCTTGTCTTCCTCTCTGTGTTCTGTGCTCTGTGCTCTGTGCTGTGTTCTCAGAGAGAGAGAGAGAGAGAGAAGAAACAAAGGCCACTCGTGGGGTCTCGTAAAACAAATGGGGTTTCTTCACTCCTTCAAACCTTTCATTCACCACAAAATCACATTCACTGTTCATAACTCTTTTGCAACACAACAAACAATAGAAAAAAGAGTAAATACGAGTTCAGGGTGGGTGAGATGGTTAATGTGCTATAGTCTGTATGTACAATATCATACAATATACACAACAGAATACGGTAGAATACAGGAGAGAATACAGAAGAGAATAGAGAAGAGAATAGGACAGAGAATACTCCATCCAGCACAGGCAGAGGTGAGCATGAGAAAAAGCATCTGTTATGTGACTGGGCACTCCACTTTTTTGATGAGTGGATGATTGAGAAAGACAGAAATGGCCCCTCCTTCATCAACGTCACAAAATGCTACAACTTCTCAAACAACCTTTATATTCTTTTAATCCCATCTAAAATAAACTTCATCTTCCACTCATGTCATATTCACTAACTAAAACTGGAACCTTTATCACTAAAATGTCTTAGCCTACTACATACATCACTCAACAATCTCAAACCATACAACAACCATTTCACCTTCAAATCCACCAATAATTCAAATCAAATCATGCACCTTATTGTAATATTTGTTCTTATAAGGTCAGGTTTCTTCTAGATTGATTTCTTTAATCTCATTCTTTCAATCTTTACAGACTCCAGACACGATGGTATCTGATTGGTTATTCCTTTCACTGAGATGAGTGAGGAGAGCCTGCAAAGGCACTTGGACGATCAAGTTAGTCCAAGTACAATGTGCAGGTGAGTCGAGATAGAAAAAATTATCTTTGACATCGGATTTCTTTTAGTATTTATACCTTTTGAATGGGCTTCAGCTGTCATAGACCTGTTTGTGGGTTCAAAAGAGGGACCCATTATACCTTATCATTATTTACAATTAAACCGACTTAACTATGCTTAACTGTGAATTTACAAATCGTGTTTGAATTAAAAGAGTCCTTTGATTCAGCTATGTCAGCTTTCTTGATTGTTCGATTCTACATTTACTCCATGTTGAAATGAAACTATTTGTTCGATTTAAGCGTGAAGTAAAATATATAAATATATAAAAAAAATACTTTATCTTTTAAATATATATTTATCCTGATCAATCTCTGTAAACATTCAATATTTAACAGGTTTAAAAAATCAATAATAATTATGTGAAAACCATTAACATGGTCACAAACTCTATATAAAACTTTAAAAAAAAAAAAGAACTAATAATGGAACATTAGCATAAATGTAGGGTGCAATTAGTTTGAACCTTCACATGCCACGTGTTAGGACAGTTATGCAATCATTTCAAATGTTTAAACTTTCCATATACTTATACATTGTATAATTCTGGTATTATGTATACCTAATTTCCATGTTTACGTCTAAACCCTTCTATGTAAATATTCCATTATTAACTCCTACATCTGGAGAAAAAAAAGTGTAAAAAAGAAGGGAAAACAAAACCTTCCACCAACACTTTTTTGACTAATTCTTCTTTCAAAACTTTCCATAATGTTTTCCAGCTGGAGAAATAAAATAAGTTGTACCCTTTTGATTCTCACAATTGGATGAAAAGTTTTCTGTATTGATATAAACTAAGAGAAAATTGTGCAAGTCTTTGAGTTGTATTTTAATGAAATGTACAATTTTGTCCTGTCACAATTTTGGTAACCAAACTTAGAAAAAAGTACTTGATGCTGTCTCTGTCACTTTTACTTTTTTATATTTCCAGCCACTATATTATTCTGCATCAAAATTTAGAAAATTGTTCAAAAACCAATCACTGCATTAACAAAACAAAAAGAAAATTACAATCCAATCTGGACCCTCTTAGTTTATTATAGTATTTCAGTTTGTACAGATAATAATCACATAATTAAATCTACTAACCACACCTTCATCTCTAACAAATCTGCCATTATCATGATTGAGATCACAACTAATACATAAACAATGAACAAATCTGTAATTCACTGTTGAAGGGTATGGTGGTAAATCAGTGTTGATTTTACTGTAGTGCCTGCTGCATGAGGACACTCACAGTAAAAATTACTGTTCATACATCACACCACCTTTGTTTGGTTCTTTCCTATAAAAAAAAAAGGATTCTTGACAGAGACTTCTCCATTTCAGCTCTATTATTATTGTTCAATTTTGTTGCACATGATAGAACTGATAGAAATTGGAAGAAGTTGAAAAAAGAGTGGTGAAATGTGAATGTATATTACGTGAGGTTTAAAAATGATGGTGTCAGAGAAATCTGAGGCATTTGAATGAGGATCATTAAATTAGTGTTATTTAAATCTGTGCCCTCTGCTAAAAATAAGTTTACCATGTCCTATCAGTGCTATTTCAGTGCCAATCTTTATTTCTTTCTGTTCCTACTTCCTTTCCTTTTTTAAATCTCATCTTACCACTAACCAAGCTTTTCTTTGCCAAATATAGCCATGCAAGAATATCTAATCAAACCAACTTTTACACATCCAGTTTCAACTTTTCTACACAATCCCGTATCTGCCTAAATTTCACTTTTTAACATGATATGAGTCTATATTACTAGTAATTTTTTTTTTTTATCAGGTCACTCGCTATCAGATCGTTATCGGACCATTCATAATATATAGTCTAACGTATGAATTGGTAGTCTCGGCGTGTGAGAAAGATGTGTTGAAGATCTCACACTTACTAGAGATTAAGACATTTTATAATATATAAGTAGATGTAAATCTTATCTTATGAATCGATTTTATGAGATTAAGTTGAACTTAAAGTCTACTTCTTAATAGTTTCTGCAAAATACTTCTTCAAATAATTCATACATTTTATGGCACTCCAACTCCCAAACTTCATGAAACAAAGCTTATGAACTAAGTTTTGAATGTTGGGAGAATATTGTTTTGCATCTTTTATCTCTATGTCATTCTTTTTAGTTTAGATTCGATTTATTTGTTTAGAAAGTAAAAGAATTTCAAAGTTATAGGGAGGGGCAAAGTTAGATAGTAAGTGAAGAAAATGTGCATGGATCCAAGGAAACAAAGGGTCAAATAAAATAAAATAAAAAGCTGCAAAAATTGAGAAACTTTTCAGTTCTCATAGTTTGAGTCTTCTCCCTGTACATGGTATAGAGGGGATAAATGTATGTTCTGTGCAACGTCAGCTTTGCACACCTTTCTCTGTTGTTTTTGCCATTTCTTTATTCATTACTATGATGTTCTTGCTGTGTTCTTGGTTAATGCATCTATATTTCATATTTTTCTATGTCTTTCAAATTTATCCATTCATACTGAAAAGGGATTTTGGTGAGGCCCATTTCAGATTTTGCTGCTTACACTTTTGCATAGGACCTACTCATACTTCAATTGTCTTTTCTCATCATGGATTCAATTTAAGTTTAAGGTTAATACATGTACCTGTCTCACTTATGTTTTTTAAAGACAAAATATGTTTTATTAACAATTTACATCTTCCAATGAAAGTTCAGTATTTAATGAAAGTCAATCAAAATCATCCCTTTTTTTAAAGATTAATCAATGATCAAACATTAGACAATACATTTTTAATTACGATTCATATCCATAATCTAGTTCAATAACAAAGAATTTATGATAATAATATAAATAGGCACAAATTTTAAGAATCAGGTACGTCATCACACAGTACCAACAACACTGAGTATCAAACACCGAAATCTCACTTAAGCATCAGAGTGCCTTTTATAGGTACCATCCAAATTCGGAGTTCACGATGACGAGGAGTAGAGAAACGAAAGGAGCACGAGAAAGTGGAGTGAAAAGATAGACCAACCGAAAAATAAATCAATAGTTCTCTTGGTTTCAACCCTTTTCGAGAACGAATATATTATCATTTCTTCCAATTAAATCAAACAAATGTTTCCAAATAGTTAAATAATGTATATTTGAAACCTTCACATATTTTCATACCAATTATTTATTATAAAATAAAATTACAAAAATACATATTTACTCTCAACTATTTTGAATTTAAAATTTGCAAATTTAAGATAAATTTTATCATTTATAAAAAAATACTTTTTTTAATAAGAAACTAATGTTAGTGCCATTGTATTCCATCAATTATTTGTTTATAAAAAGATGCCGTAAAGAGTATACAAATGCAAGAATACGTATTAGAAGAGAATGAAGTACCCATTCCATATACATATATAATGTTTAATTTAAAATTATAACACGCCTTAAAAAAATAAAAAAGATATGTGTACAAACTATTGATTTAATTATTTTTTTTGTATTTTATATTTTGATGTGATCGTGAATAGCAATGGAATGCAGGGGACGCGAATATATAGAGCGTGCGAATCACTCGCGAATTATAGAATTGAAGCAAATGAATTATCATGTGTGGAAGTGGGCCACCCCACTCCTCCTCTATTATTCCCACTTACATGGAACAAACAATTCATGCATAATCTTCTTAACTAATCAAAATATTCAATAACTAAACAATCTTAATTCATTTATCATTTTAAATTTTCAAACCATCATGTTTACTATTTTGTTTTCAATTGGTTGTTGAACCTCTCACTCTTTCTTTTCAAAACTTTCGACTTCTTCTTTCGTTAATTTATTTTTCGTCTTTGTGAACATCAAACTCAGATATTACCTACAAAAAAAAAACACTTTGACACTAAAGTAAGATCTCGATATTCGACACTCGATGTTATTAGTATTGAATGATAACGTACCTTATTCTTGAAATTTGTATTTATTTATATAATTATCATGGATCTTGTATTATTGGGCCGAATTAGGGGTTTAGATTATAATGAAGAGATTACCTAATGTTTTACCACTGATTAGTCTTGTCAATCTTCTATTTAGACATAATGAATTCAGTTGTGTTGGTTGACTCTGACCAGGTATTTAGCTTCTAGTTATCACACGGTCAGGTGGTGGAAATATTTGAATTTATGGATCTAATTTTTTTGTTTTTAGTAATTGTTATTGATAAATTTAGTGCTTTACCATTAAAAAAGTTTATTTTAACACGATTTTATCTTAATTAAATTGTATTAGTTTTTAAAATTGGAGTCAATTCAAAGAGCAAGTCCTTGGAAGGTGAATTTAATTTATGGTGTTTTTAAGGAGTGAAGAAGTAAGTATATTTAAGTATTGCAATAATTGAGTTAGTATGATATATGGTAGGTATTGAAAGTCTACTCTACCATTCACATTCATTTATTTTGTTCCTATCTTCTCTCACCAACACACATACTTCTTCTACATTACCAAATTCCAAAAACTTAAAATTGTAAATAATTATGGATTCTACCCAAATTAATTAATTAAAGTTCTCAATGCATTATGAATGTAGCCCAAATCAATTTGGGCCAAAGTCTGCTAGCCCAATTACAGTTTTTGTTTCTTCCTGACAAAGAGGATAATGGTCCTTATCAAACGTGTAACATGTTCAGAGTCTAAGACAAAAAGTCCTTAAATGTTGAACAACATAAAGGTAACACAGATAAGATAACCCTCTTAAAAGATACATGGACCCTAATGAAACCTTTTTACTCTCTTTTTTTACCAATTTATAATTGGGAGGGAATGAGTTGTGGTGGGTCACTTTATTTGATTAGGTGCGGGTTCAAATTTGATTAGGTGCAGAAAGTAATTATCCTTGCTGAAATTGCAGAAAGAAAAATTGGACCAGGCCCAATAAGTCATGCACACTGTAACTGACCTAGGCTGATTCTCCTACACCATATTATTTCAGATTGGCATCCATGGTCATGTAAAATTACTATAATACCCTTAAATGAGACTAGGTTACATTTAAATGCATCCAACACCCAGCAGCCAATAAACCTTCCGAATATAACAATTCGGAACCCAAAAAACCATTATGGATATTCATCCGGATATAGGTATCCGAAACTCATATTTCACTTTCAAACATGTGCATTCGAAACCTTAAACTGAAAATGAAATTACCACAATTTTTATATTCGGAGATACTCACATTGCCTTCCAAATTCATGTATCCGTATTACCTCAAAACAATGTGCACAGTAACTAAGAGTGAAACATTTCTTCCACCAACACGCGAACACCAGCTCCTCTGCAGTAGTTAAAAGGGACACTAAGCTCCTATGAATTTTGTTTGAAAAAGAAACAAGAGCAAAGTTGGATTTAAAAGTTGTGTTGGGTGACCTATTGTCAAAGTATTATTCCCTTCAAATCACTTCCGTAGATAACAGAAATGCAAAAAATAGTCACAAACCTCTCTTATATAAGCCAGATCAGATAATTAAAATCATCTGTTCAGTACCTTCCATCAGAAAAATTGTATAAATTTGGGTAGGAGAAGTGAATTCTGAATGTTATCTGAGTGTTTTAATGTCTCCGTGACAAGATAATTTGACACAATAAATGATAAATGGGTCTTAAATAAATGAGTTTGGCATAATCTGTTTTGCTTTACACATTCCAAATCTCTCCTTGGATGCCTTGCTTTCCTTTTACATAAGTGATTGATATCAAAAGTTAAGGTATGTCTTTGGGATACATAATTAGCTAAGGATTCTGACTGCTTTTTCCTATGATAAATAACAGTAACTGTGTGGACAAAAACAGAAATCACAGTACATAACATAACATGGTAGCTAATGTGCAAAGTGGGAGAGAAAAAAGTTAAAAAAAGTTGAAATAAAGAAGCCAAAGAATTGAAAAAGGGGACCCAATAAGCCCTGTCCCTTTGCCAAAGAGGATACCTTTTCTTCCCACAAACTCTTAGCTTTTTCTTTAACTTTTCCTTTTCTCAATAATTCTCCCATCATAATTTTAATTATCTCTTACCTCTCCAAAGCACCTTTATTCTCTGTGTTCTACAAAAAGCTAATCAATGCATCTTCATATTCATATTGAAACACAAACACAAAGACAGGTCTTGATAGTAAGTGAAATTTGACTGTGAAATTGCTGATGTATAGGTACATTTTATATTCCTTCCTTCAAATCTCAGTTTTTCATTCTTTTGTTATTTGTGTTTGTTTATGGACCTAAAACACTAAAATAAGTACTCTGTAAAAAGTGTATAGTGTAAAATTGATTAAACCATACCTTACACTTTAACAGTTATATATTATTAAGGTGTTGTTTTAACTCCTCAAAGCCTCATCTTACTAAAAAACAAAATAAGTTATCTTAGAAGATCCTTTTTCGTGTTCTTAAAACATTACTTTTGTCTTCTAACAATCTCATGTTCAATATTTCTTTCTTTTCCTCTCTGCATTTAGTCGTAGATATTCCACTCCTTGTAAGAAAACACCATTGAAAGAAGAAACAGTGAAACGATGGAAGAGTTTGAGTATGAAGAGGTTGTGAAAGCAACAGAAAACTTCAACCCCAGAAGGGTGATAGGGAAAGGAAGCCATGGCATGGTGTACAAAGGCGTTGTTCAGTTCAAAGAGAACAACAGCTACAGAGTGGTCGCTGTAAAGAAGCCATCACAGGGCCTTCAATCTCTTCACGATAACTCCAAACTCCAAAACGAAATCCTAGTTCTTTCCTCTCTACCCGAAAACCCTCATGTGGTTAATCTTCTAGGAACCACTTGTGATGATCACAGGCACAAACTCATTGTGATGGAGTTCATGCCCAATGCCTCTCTCCATGACCTGCTTCATTCCAACGAAACCCCACCCACATGGCCTAAACGCGTTGAAATCGCCCTGCAAATCGCTCGTGCGGTGCAGTTTCTTCACCAAGCTAAGCCTGTGGTGATTCACAGAGACATCAAACCCACCAACATATTGTTTGATTCAAGTTGGAATGCGAAGTTGGGAGATTTTGGACTGGCGGTGAGAGGGGTTGACTCGGTGAGTCAACCCGCCGGGACAATAGGGTACTTGGACCCTTGTTACACCACCCCAGAGAGACTCAGCACGAAAAACGACATTTTTAGCTTTGGGGTTGTGTTGTTGGAGATCATAAGTGGCAGAAAGGCCATTGATGCGTGCAAAACGCCGGCTTCAGTTGTGGAATGGGCGATTCAGTTAATGGGTGAAGAACTTTTGGAAGAGATTTGTGACGAGAGAGTGGCACTGCCGGGTTACATGGTTGGAACAATCACTCGCTTGTTACGCTATGCTTCACGTTGTGTGTCACAGAATGAAGATGAACGTCCTTCAGCTGCTGAAGTTGTTATGGGAATGGAAAGTTGTGTGGTGAAACGAGTGAGGGTCCCCGTTTGGACGTGCTTTTTGAAGGGGTTGGATTGGTTGAGAAAGAGGAAGGTGATGATGGGTAGTGTTTGGCAAACTCAGAAACGAATTCGGTGTGTAGCAGAAGAAGAGGGTGAGGTAGACGGTGGTGAGGTAGACGGTGTGGGTGAGGTAGACGGTGTTGGTGTCCCAAGTGGGAAGATATCCATGACCATTAGGGAGGTTTTGGATGATGTTACATTGGAGTGACTCAAATTGAGATGAGTTGACTCGCTGTGAACGGGTTGGTCATCCAACTCGTTTCAGTCAACGGTCAAAAGTGATTCAATTTCCCAATTAAAAAAATTGGGGATTTTGTTATATGTTTCAGGTTTCAGATTTCAGGTTTGGGTAATGGGGCAAGCACTACAAACATTCGTACCAAGCCAAACGTGATGGTTACGTACGAAGCTTTAAGGGGATGCTCATAACAGGAATCATATCATCATGAAACTTCTCTTTCTCTTTTTCCTTTTAGTTTAATTCATGCCAAAAGTGATATTTGCATGTTAATTATTTCCATTCTTTACTTACTTGAGAAAATTAAAAAGATATATAAAAATATTTGGTTGAAACAAGGTGTTTTTATTGTTTTTTTTACTTAACATGTACAGCATTTCATTACTAGGTATGTGGCTCTCTTCCATTTGGATTCTTGGTAGTGTGGTGGTGCTGTTGGACTTGACATGTCTGTGTCCTTTACCTTGTTTCTTTATTTTATACAAAATGATTAATTGAGTATACGATAACAAATAATTTTCTTTATTGAATTGAACAAAGTTTCAGAGAAAAGGGAAGTGACTTGATCTTAACATCTGAATATAACACTAGTTTAAGCCTTAGTAGTGAAATTTTCCAATGGTACAGACTAATGATGGAAGTCCATCGACATGAAACAGACCCAAATTCTACCTGTTAAAGAGTGGGAAATTAAGATTTCAAAACTCTAGCGACATCACATATTCACTTAAATTGAATCGTTAACCCAACTGTTCATATTTAGTTCATTCAGTGTCTTCATTTAAGCACATCATTTTAAGTGAATGCGCAAATGTGATTTACCGATTACTCCAAAAATTAATTTTGGGTAGGTTATGCTGGTGTGATTGAATATAAGCTATGAGAACTGTTTTTGAAAAAGCCATGGAGTATTTTGGGGTTATAGCAGATAGCAGGCATACGGTTATAGCAGATAACTGGCACAAGGTTGTAGCAGATAGCAGATAAGTGACACATGGTTGTAGCAGATAGCAGATAACTATCACATGGTTATCGCAGAGAGAAGACGAAGAAGACGATTATTTACTTATTGGCCTCTTATAGCTGTTATTTTTCTGATTTTTTCTCCCAGAGGAGTAAAGGAAATATGGATGGGTTGTTTCAATGGTTAAGGGAACCCATTTTTGAATGTCAATTTGAGAGCGTAACAGACGCTGCACTGACACCATTGGGTTATCTCCGCCACCCACCCCCTTAATTTCCCTGCAAGTGAACCTCACCAGCACAACTTTAAAACGGGAAATCTTTACACACAACACCAGATTTTTACTCAAACAAATGTCACAGATTATGAAGAAAACTTCTGGTTCTGTAACCTTCTTATATTTTTTTCTTTTGATTTCAAGTATTTAACTTATTTTACATATAATTGGGTTCTATGTTGTAACTTTCAGCAGTATGTCAAAGTACAAAAAATATGGATCCTTAAGAAAAGGAGGTGAAGAATAATTACCACTGTTATTGCCTATCAACATTTAAACAGTTCGAGTTAATTTAAATTTATTTTGTTCTTGGCAACTTATTTATACAAGTTCCACCTCTTCAATGGGTGTGGACTTTCTTATTTTTTGCTCTAAAATATCTAAAAAGACTAAGAAAGCGAAGTTCAAAGAATCAAAACCAAAAGAATAGTTTCTCAACTACTTTTGTCATCCTTTTCCTGAATCAAAACATTGTGTCAAGGGTCTAACACGGAAGAATAAAATTGTATATTTCAAATAAAACTGTAATGCTTCCGAAGATAAGATACAAGTGTACACCAAAAATAAAGTACAAAAAAACTACAATTAAGTTCATGATGACCTAACAAAGTGGGAACTCTTTCTGCCTCTTCATGTTTGACAACTTGGACTCCTGAGGCAATTGAAAAATTCCCCTCATCCTGCGGAAATAACCAAGGGTTATACATCATCCATTTTGCACACTTAGCTAAACACACAGTTTCACTAACAGCCAACATCTCAAAACAGAGAAAATAAAGAAAAACAGCATTAAATCGATAATAAAAACTAGACAATCTACTGAAGCTAGCTTTCAAAGAGTATACATATTCCAAGAAGAAAATAAAATCCTCAAAAAATGTCGAGACCAAGTACTCTCATCTAAACATAGATATAGCAATTACATGCTCCTAATGAAACCGGTAGCAAAGACAGGGTACTGAGAAATAATCATGCATAATCTCACATACATGTAACAGTGCAGAAACTCCCCATATATTATTAAAACATGAAAATATGCACACTAACAGATTAATGTTCTTTAATAAATCACTGACCTGATTGCCATATATGTTCATTTAGAAATAGTTGCAGTAAAAAGTTCACCATATAATGCGATCAATTAACTCATCATTCTATGCCTAACACCACAAATGTAACCATAAGAAGCACCTAATATTTTTCCAAATAACGACCTAAATCCCTTATTCAATTAAACCTTCATATCAGATCGTTCCAAATTCCAATATACCACGCCACCACAACACGGTCAACAATACTTCTGAATAGCAACTCAACCAAACAAGCAATCCCAATAAGAAAAATTCAAAATTTACCAAATAAATTGTAACAAAAAAACAGATCAGTCTCCAAGTTTCGACTACAAGATAAAAGACAGAAAATGAGAAACAGAGGAAAACAACTATAAATTAAAACAAATCTGAGAAAGGTATAATTTACCTAACCAGATCCAACGATGATGTTGTTGATTGGAATGAAGATGAGCTTGACAAAAAAACCGACGAATCCCATCACAACAAAGCCAATCGCGGTACGCACAGCAACCTTAGAGAATTCTGAAATACCCAAACCATCCAATAAATCAAGATCCACAGAACATAGATTCAATCTTATTTAAAAAAAAAAAAATTAAAAAAAATGAGGAATCAAGGAAAACGATGGAGGAATGTTAGGGTTAGGGTTGCACCTTTACGATCGGGTTTGTGGCATCGCTTGACGAGTCTGACACTGTCCTTGGAGAATTCTCTGAGAGGATCGAAGACGGAATCAATGGCGTCCATTCTCTCTCTTTTTCTTCTACCTTTCGATCTGAATTCAGAAATGAACAAATACGAATGCTGAGTGATGAACGTTGAATTTTATAGAACTAAGAAGGTTAATAAAATTATTTCACAAAATAAAAAAAAATGGAATATACGTGTACTGAGCCAATAGCATGGTGCCACGCTGGATCTTGCTATGTCAATTTGGAACTCTATATTGCCCATGTCATAAAAAAACACATAAATTTAAAAATATTAATTCAAAATATACAACAATAGTTTTAATGATCATTAAAAACAAATAAAAACACAGATATTGAATTGATTTTAGATTATAACTTAATTTAATTTTTTGCAAGCTTTAAATTAATTTCATTTGTTGATATTATTATAAAAGCTTATTTGTATATTGTTAGTATAAATAAATTTATTACCCAATTCAATAATTTTAGTGCACAAAATAATTATAATTAAATATTCATATAATTAAGTTAAATTATTATTATTATTTATACTATTATATTAAAAAAATACACTATTCACATTATTTAATTAATTTATTATTTATATTATTGTGTAAAATAACATAATTTTTTAACCAACTTTAATATATTTGTACTAGATAATTATGCTTTATGAAATTATATTAATTTATTATTTATTAAAATGGATGACCTATAATTTCTTTAAAACTTCGTCAACTAAAAAACAGCTACATAATTTCTTAATTTTACTTTCATAAAACTATATTCAATTACAAGACATAACATTAAAAAAAATCATTACATAAAAACTAATTATAAAAATTAAATAATTAATTAATATATTAATTAAATTAAATATCACTTTATAAATTAAAAATTATTGATATTTAAAGTAATTTCTATTATTAATACAAATTTATAGAATAATTTCTAAATTAGTATGTAATTATTAACTACTAATG
>Ga0123341_1001391_pt1 | contig 18028 bp, 8 predicted proteins | sample Turbeapinknodule_FD_89959 | JGI IMG/M metagenome (GOLD analysis project Ga0123341, IMG submission 89959) | Root nodule microbial communities of legume samples collected from Mexico - Turtle bean Mexico pink nodule | ecosystem: Host-associated > Plants > Roots > Nodule | place: Mexico: Nepantla...
GTGCTAGATAGAGAAATAAAAAATAAAAGGGTGCTAGATAGGGAAATAAAAACAAAATGGTGCTAGATAGGGAAATAAAAACAAAATGGTGCTAGATAGGGAAATAAAAATGTAAATGGTGCTAGATAGGGAATTGAGCCGCAAAATAGAATGTTTTGGGGTAATTTATTTTTGGGAAATGTTTTGGAGGAACGGGGAAAATTATTTTTGAAAAAAAGAATAATATTATGCACGGAACAAAAATGAAAAATAGTGGTGGTTCTAAATAATACATTTTGAAAAAGAAAAATGATGTTTATTAACTTGTCATATTATACGGAAAATTATGACGATTTTTAAAGAAAAAAGAAGAAAAGAGATTATGGAAATAGAAAGTAAAAAATTTGATTTCTTCAAATTGACATTAGATTTCTACACAAGGATCTAAAAGCAATACTTAAAAATACAGGTATATTACATGGTAACCCATATTATAAAAATATTACCACTCTCATTTTAGAGGTTTTATGAGACTTTATCATATAAATAAGAGTCTCTTGTACATGTTTTTCAACTTTGATTTGAGTAATAAAGTGTTATCCAATTTGTGAGACACTTTTACTTATTCAAAGTTCTCTCTAGAGTTGTCTTCTTGTTAGACAAATTTCTAGACTCCTCCTAGTAGTGTTGACCCAACTTTATTCTATAAATTAAGTGTTGGCCTAACCTCACTTATATTCATTGTCATAATTCCCATCTCTTTCAAAATTTCTACAATTCTTCATGTTTCCGCAATATCAATTCATCTTCCATAGAAGATATTCAAATCAAAACAACAAAGAAGAAGATCTACAAATGAATATGCAAGTTAGGATTTCATCTATTTCAACGACTTTTACAAAGTCATCCTGTAGAGCCAGAACAATCACAAAGAGATAACCTATTCCACATAAAGTATAAAGTTTTTTGAATAAAATTTGTTCTGTAATACTGATAGTGACTTTTGATGTAACTATTATAGCTACAAGTTAGGAAATAAATTGGCCTTGCAAGTTATCCCACATCCCCATCCCTATAAACTAGATTGGATTAGTCAAGAGGGTGGTGTGGTAGCTGGAACCAAGTGAGTGTACCTATATCCATAGGAAAATATAAATAGTTTTTTTTTTGTGTGATTGAGTTTCAATGAAAATAGGTCACATCATTCTTAGGAGACCCTAACATTTTGATCATAATATTTTTCATGAAGGACATATTAAGAAAATCACTTTCTCTTTTCAAGGTCATAAATTTGTTTTGTATCCTCTTACACCTCAACATGTGAGAGAGGATAAAATAAAACTAAAAACAAAATAAGATAGTGAAAAAGAAAAACAAAAATTTGAAAAAAATTAAACAAATTGTTTCCATATAGCCTCTTTGCATACTCACATCACCATCCTTGGAGAGAGGTACTTCTTCTTCCATTTATATTTCTTCTTCTACTTTTGCAAAATTTCTCAAAATAAAAAACAAAAATTACAAAAAACTTTGATTTTCACCATGGTTTTATACCATTTGTTTTCTTTTGCATTCTCTTAGTGTTTGCTATTTTTTTTACAGGTGGATTCATGAACCTAGTGGCTACCCAAAGCAGATCTGAGGACAAATTCTTTTGAACAAGTGAGAGCCTACAAGTCATATCCAGGTCCAAGCCGAAAGCCCAGACCGAGAGGTCCAAGCCAAAAGTCAAACCGACAGCTCGCACCGAGAGGTCAACAACCTCAAAAGAAATAAGATTGTTTATAGGTCCTTGCAAGAACAAGAAGATTTATCTTCCTCCATGTTAGTACATGAAATAAGATGAACCTATCCTTTTCAGAGACATAGTCACGAGATCCAATTCATGGTAGCACTATATTGAATAAAATATTGTGAATCATCCTACCCAATATCATAAGGTTCAAGCTCTTAATAAACCCTTGAACCACAACATTTGACCCCTCAGTAGGTATAAAGACACCATTTAAGATGATATCTACTTCCTCAATTGTCAAGTCATCATCTATGATGATGAGAACTTTACTCCTTCCTCCTTCAAGATTTCGATTTAGAGATCAAGTACAACATCATATTGATCATACGAATTCAGATAGTTGATTTATTGTATCAGAATCATTTTTTAGATAAACAAGTCAATTCTTGCAACTTGTAGATATTCTTGCAATTCAAATCGTGTCTTGAGATATCCACGTGCATGTTTCTTCTAATTATTTTGAACTTGTAATTTTGTATTTACATGTTTTTTTTATATATTTTTTTTTGACTTCTTTCTTGTTTTTTTTTTTTTTTTTTTTTTTTTTTTTTTTTTTTTTTTTTTTTTTTTTATTTTTTTTTTTTTTTTTTTTTTTTTTTTTTTTTTTTTTTTTGCATCTTTCTCTCTTTTGATTTTTTTTTTATAAACTTTAGATCCATCTTTCATTTTTGTTAGACTCTCACTTCACTAGATTAATATATGAAAATTTATCTATGTTTTAACAAATTGTAGTACCTTAACTATTAGATGTTTTGAAATACCAACATTTTGTGACATGAGTATCACATTAGACTATGAACATTACAAAAACAAATAACTGCAACATTGTATTTTAATGGTGATACAGCATGGGAGGAATTAAAAATAATGAAATATATATATATATATATATATATTATTTTTATTTTATTTTTCTTTTAGAGGAGTTTAGGTCTTTAGAGTTGGGGGCAAAGTCCATTAACCTTATAACCTTCTCCTTAGCCTCCAAAAAGTTTTATCGTACTCTCCCCTCATTTTCTTCTCTCATTTTGCTATTTAGTCTCCAAAGATTAAGAGAAAGTTTTCTTATAATTATTTATCCATTTATTTACTTATAATTAGTAAATATTTTTTTTGTTATGCGAATATTTTCATCTAATTTAAATAAATAAATGAAGAGAAAACTGCAAGTGATTTAGTTTTACGAAAAAAAAAAGGTTTATTTTTAAAAAGGAAAACTTAATTTAATAATATAAATTATAGTGATATGAGGTAAAATTAAATAAAGCTGTTTTCTTAAAAGAAGATTTTGAAAACAAATTAGGAATTTAAATTTTTAACAAATAATTTGTATGTCTAAATAACGAAGACGTTGCAGGAAGAGAAATAGAATTCAGTAAAAGATGTTTTTGCATTTCAGTAAAAGTTAGATTCAGGGCTTGATTTTTATTCATGGATAATTAGTCCTTAGAAGCAGTAAAAAGTATTACGCATATTTAAATGTTCAAGCTTAACGCATATAGAATAAAAAATATGTAATTGAAGTAAAATTTTGTTATATTTAGATTAATGTATTCTTATTCAATATCTTTATCTTATCTTTACTAATAATGATATATTAAGTAAATATATTTAAAAAAATAGTAAGTGGACATTGAAATTCTAAACCAGCAAATACTTTAAAATAAAAATAATAATTACTCTTTTATTCCTTATATTAGTATAAAAAATAATTTCATCCCTAAAATTTTAAAAAGTTCAATGTCTGTGAAAATTTCTTTAAAAAATTCAATTTGGTCATAAGGTCAATATTATTTAACTTTTTTAAGATAATTGAATATGGTTTCAATGATAACAATACATATAATTCAATATCCATTTATAGAATGATTAAGATAAAAACAGAAAGGTAATAAAAACAGAAAGAATCACCTTGAATTATTTTAAACAAATTTAACATTAAATTTTTTAGAAATCTCGAGATTGAATTGATTTTTATCCTGATATAAAGATTTAAAAATATAATTAAGTCTAAGAAAAAAAGAGTAAATTGGCTATAGAGAAGGAAAAACAGAATCCAATTTTGACATGACATGATAGTTAGACAAAGAATATGTATTTGATGGATTAACATAATAGTTAAACAGGATATTCATGTAATAAGAATAAATGTTGGATCTTCATATACAAAACTTTGTTAGTAAAGTGACAATTACATTATATTATATTGCTGTAAGTAGAATAAGTATCTTAATTGCTTGAGAAAACTCATAACAGAAAAAACTGTAATATAGGTAAGCTGATATGCAGCATAAAAGTGCTTTTGAGATGGCTAGAAATTGCTTTGCTTCATAAAAGATACATATTTTTTTACACTTTCACATTATATAATATAACTGTATACTATTCTCAGCAGGCACTTAAACAAATTTCTGTCAATTCATGTTCCCAACAAAAAGTTCATCTGATTTACACTATTCTGAAAGGTTTTGTTGCTGTACAAGTTAAGATCATATGCAGCAGGACCTTGTAGCCAAGGCCACTAGAAAGTCTCTGTAGTCCCCAGATGGAAGGCCTTCACATATAACATCAGCAAGTTCCTTATCATACTTTTCCTTGAAAACCCTTCTAATCTCATCCATGTCTACCTCAGCTCTGCTTACCAATGCTCTTGCAAAAACTTTTGTTTCCCCTTTGATGCTTGTGTACAGTTTCTGTCATTATTAACCAAGTTGCAGTTTTTCATATAATCAGTTTCTTCCTGAACTAAATTTATTGATGAACATTACAAACAACAACTCAAGAAAAAAGCAGTGCATCCCATATCCTATTGCTAGTTGATTCCATGATAGAAAAACCATTAAAAAAACCATTAATTTTAATCCTTAAACATACCATGTTAATTTCTTCTAATCCTTCTGGTTTAAGACTATAGATAGTAAAGTTTGACAATAATATATATGAAGATTGAAAGATATTGAAATCCTAGTATAGGAACTAAATGAATAAGAACTTATAAATATAAAATTTATAATTAAGGAAATTAAATGAGTAGTTAAAGAAAAAGGCTTACCTTTGCATAATAGTGTGCTGGATTACAAATGCATTTCACAACCACCATTAGAGCTTTATCAAATTGCCCATAATTCCCCCTATTGATAGACTGAAACATAGTGCATTGAAAACAGTAAATTTCAAAACTTTTCACATAATGACAATACACTGAACAGAATTTTTACCTTTGTGTAGTCATGACCATAAATGTGTTTATAGCTAAGAAATGTTTGCTTCAGTTGGGGAATGCTTCTCTTGCTTAAAATTTCTAATACAACAGCTTCATCTGCAGCTCCTAAGCCTCCCTCACCAGTTTCATAGAGCCTCCTTGCATCACTCTTGGATATGTGATGGTTGACATCTACTTGGTGAGCTTTGTGTGATGCAGCCAATGCCACAAGAATCTACAAAATCAAAGCAATTTCTTTGACAAATTCCCATAAATCAATTGAGTGATTCTGATTGGAGTAATATCTCTCACCTTTTGAAATGGGTGTGGAGGGTCCAAATGGATAATATCTTGGTCTAACTGTCTCCTGAACATTCTCTGGTAGGCCTGTGTGATGAGAAGAACATGACTTGATTTTCTACACACGAAAATCTCCACAAGAGCCTTGAAATCAGTCTCATCTTGTTGAAGAGACTCTCTAACCACAGCAGCATCCCTGTCATGAGGGTCAAGCATCCACCAGGACAAGGCAGAACAGTTCATGGAAGGACAAAACAAATCTTCATACCTTTGAAGATAGCTTGTCAACTCTTCTCCATAGATTGCCTTGAAGGTCTCTTTGAGTTTTTGCTTTTCAAGGAGGGTTCTACAAGTCAGAGATGGGATCAGTTGACTCAAATCCCCCAAAGAATCATGAATTCTCTTGCACTCAAGTTCAAAATTGTGGTTTGTCATTGTAAGAATGTTGTTAGCCATGTGAGGAAATGATATGTATTTAAGCAACAATTGCTTGAAGGGTAAGGCAGGAATCCTACTTTAAGTTTTTGTGCCTTCTTCCATGGGAGAAAAATGGAGTAGGGTGGACTCATCACACACTAATGGCTATAGGGTAGGCTTGAAATTAATGTTCAAAAAGACAAAAGCAAGTGAAGTTTCTATGCATTGAGTTGATGGTGATGTGTAAAGCAGGTTGTACTTGTATGTGCTTGCCATGTGAAGCTTGTTTAGTAGCTGAATTTGTCATTGGTATCGAAGTAGACTCTGACTCCACCATAACACCTTTCCCAACATCAACTAGCTTCAGAGTTTCCATTCAAAATAATTTAATATTCAACCAGAAGAACTACCACTTTTTAAACACTTCTGAAATGCAACTTTTTCATTGCATGTTTACAGACACATCAAATCATTAAATACGTTTGTGTTTTGTTGTATAATGAGTATATTTTCTAATCAAAATGACTTTTATCTTCTTGTGATTTATTACCAGATCCAGAAAATCTATATAATTAAAAACCATCCTCTCCCCCATATTAAATTTAGAATTATAAATTTCTTTGAAGCTATTATATATGAATAAAAAATAGCTACGTTGTTATGCAATTAGTGATCTCATTTTTTTTTAAATATCACATATCTTCCTTTTTTTTTCTCCACAATCTTGTTTTGGAGATGAAAAATAGTTCTTCAATGGCTTTTTCACTTTTAAGAGTGTATTTCTTTCTTGTTTTGGTGCATTGACAACAATAAAATTGATGGAAATCATTCAACCTTAAAATCATTAGCTAGGAAGATTGAGCTTTATTGGAAAGGAGCACATGATTGAATACTCTTTTTCTTCTGCTTTGTAAAAATTGTACATAGTAGTTTAGGAATTATTTTTGGGTCTTGTATTTTGGGCAATATAGAGTAGAATTTTATTTTGGCTTATTTTCATGAGCCATGTTGGGCCTAGTAGATTATGGTGTAAATAGGAAGAGTCTAGCTAGGGTTATAATGGGCTTCCTTGTGTCCAATGCAACTCTAGGCCATTTAGGGTTTCCAAGAGAAGCATGGAGCGGTTAGGTGGAAGCATCTGATGTCAAAGCATGGCATGGGAAGCATGAGAACCCCACCTAAGCATAGGCAAGGAAGACATGAATGTCAACATGTCATCTCCTCAATAGAGAGAGTTTTCCTTCAATGAAGAAAGGTCATTCGTCAATCTCTAATTTGAGAGGATTTGCTCAAATGAGAGAAAACCATTTGTCACCATGGGAGTGGAGAGTTTTTAAGGTTAAAATTTGAACATTGGTTGTCATTAGCACTATAAATAAGTGTGTTAGGCCTCTTGTAATTCAACTTTTAATTGAGTAATGAATTGTTGTCCAAATACTGAGACACATCTACTTGTCAAAGTTCACTCTTTGTTAGTACATCTTCTTGTGACTAACCTAGGCACTTCTAGGAGTTGGCCTCACCTCTTCTAAACTTCTTTCTTCACGGATTCACTTCATTTCTCCATTGAAATTTCACTTATCCATAGCTTTTGTAAGGCATCATCTAGATCCATCCAAAGACAACGGAAAAACAAAAGAAATGAGCAAGATCGGTTTGCATCAAAGATTTGTCAAAACAAGAAAACACAAGAAATGAGTGTTGAATTGTGTTTTTATCAAATTTAAAAATAAAATCCTAAACATCATCTAATTGGATATACTCATACAATGGTTTATTTCATCAAGTGATCAAATTAAAACTCTTAACTCGATCACATGACTTGAGTATTTTCTAGCTTATTTAAAAAAAAACATCAAACAACTTTTCTTGCATATGATGGATTATAACAAATGCAACTTAAAACCCTGACTGAAACACTTTGAAATAAAGATGGTTTTCAAATAAGTGTATTCACAATAAGTTCTCCATTCCTTAGTTAGTACAAATAATAATCATATAATGTAAATAGAGTAAGGAATAGTTAAATGCACACAACAATTCATATTGGTTCGTCTGTCGCAGTAGGCTACATCCATTTTTCAATCAACAGACTAACTCCCACTTGGTAAACTAATATTGTGAAGTACATTTCAAGTATTTTTTTTTTACTTATTACCACTCCTGACTAATCCCTTGAGTGTTCTTGACATAAGTAACTCCTAACTTAATAGAGTATTCTTTTATATTGTAACCATTCATTGCTAACCTCATTAAGTATTCTTGACACAAGTCATTCCTAGCTTGACCAAGTATTTTTTATCAAGTCACTCCTAGCTAAACTGAGTATTCTTTATCAAGCCACTCTAAGGTAAACTAAGTATCACTAGTAAAAATTGTGTTATTGATGACCAAAAACAACAACGGTTCCTTCGAGTGTCGTCTATATTTAATTAGTGGCTCTTTTTATAAATATAACAACCTATATGACGATGGTTAAATGGGAATCGTTGTCATAGAGCAAAATAATGACGATTACACTAAAGGATATTACAAAACTTTGTAATTTTATCTTTAAATTTTGGATATTATGTTTTAAATTTCTCATTTATCTTACTTTTTTATGGTTTCGTAGTATATTATTCATTCTACCTGGTTGTAGAATATATATTGTATATAGGTTGATTAATTATCAAGCAAGAAAAAACATAAAATAAAATAAATTAAAAAAGAACATGAACCCCAAGAACGACGATGGTTTATTATAAAACCGTCATTGTATACCACCCCAAGAAGCCCTTGTTTACACATTCAGATCACCTATGATGATGATTTTTATCCAACCATCATCGTTGTCGAACCATGTGACGATGGTCCAAACCGTCGTCTAATATAATATTTTTAACAAAGTCTCGAAGATGACAATTTAGAAACCATCGTCAAAACCTGCTTTAAAACATCATTAAAGAAACTTGTTGTACTGGTGTATTCTTTATCAAATCACTCCTAGCTAATCTGATTATTCTTTACCAAGTCACTCCTAATTAATTGAGTATTCTTTTGGCACCTAATCACTCCTAGCTAGTCCTTTTAATATTCTTTTCAAAACCACTCTTGGTTTTAACGAGTATTGTTTACCAAACAATCAATCCTGGCTAAGGTATCGAGGTTGACTGTTTACATGATCATCACATCATGGAGTTTTTATATTAGGCAGTGTTTGGACCTTACAACAAGTGCAAGGTTAAGCTTTCTCTCTAAATTCATATCATTATCTTTATTCTCTAGAAAGGGGTTGTGTCTTTCAACGTATACAAAGGGTAAACACTCTTTCCTAGAATGTTGGATGAACACTCATAGTGTCTTCCATGTAGCTTTTATGGATCTAAAGATTTGGTAGCCTCTCAGCATTGGGATCTCTTATCTTCTTCTTAGAAGCTTTGAGGAATGCTCAATATTTGAGAAGCATTTTAGCATAGTGTAACCTTAGCTCTCTATTTCTTCTTCTTTATGAAAGGCTTTATATAGGTGCTAAAATCATATATCCATTAAGAGACCATTTCTAGTCGTTGAGAAACTTTAGCTTTCATCCATGTTCTTTTTGTGTTTGACGAGCTTGAAGTGGATGTTGAATTAAATGTACTCCATATAGCTTTAAATGCTCTTTCGAAATACTCATCTACATAGGTAGCATAGTCTTTTGCACAAACTCATGGTAAAAATGAACATCTTACATGGTAGATGGTTGAGCCCTAGTTGAAATGTTCTTTGTGTCAAAAGGCTGGTAAAAAAATCAGCTTTAGATTTTTTCCCAAGATATCGTTTTATCTCTTGGGAAAATGAAGGCAGTGGACATTTATTGCATCAAAAGAATAATTATACATATGTTCAAGTAGTAAAAAGTTAGCTTAATATGTGTGTGTAAGTTTGATCTTGTGTGTGCTTTATCATATGTAAAGGAAGATTACACAGTATTATATTGTTTATCAAACGGAACACTTGTGTCTTACATGATATGTGAATAAAACATTAGTTTTATATATGATGCATGATTATGTTTTATGCTTTGTTTGTATTTAAGCGTCTAAATCAAAATCACAAGGTGTTGGATTTTTTCTTAACAGATTCCTACAAGATTTTTTAGAGACAAATAATCTAGGTTTTTAGACTTTCGCAATAATGTCAATTGTTACCTCCACTGTATAGGAAAACTATATAGTATCTTGCCAATGTGATCACATGTATCATAATGTTTGCCTAGTGAACATAGTTTATTTAATGAGTTTAAATTTGTTAACATATGTTTCATACTTCCATATTAAATAACTCGCATTAAGCACATTGAGTTTGTTCATTTTTACCTTAGTTGAACCTTCATACATTACTATTAGTGTCCCACTTTTCTTAGCACTTTTAAAGGCATGATTTTTTTTATTTTTTTTTTGTATTCTTCTTTAAATAAAGCAAGTGTGAGTGTCTTTCTAGACTTTGAGTTAAGCATATATCTCTTTTTACAATTATCGTCCATGTATTTCTTCGAAGAGTTTCTTTGTTGATGTATAAAGAAATATAGTCACCATTCTCCACTATGTCCATCATTTGACATAACTAAAAAACTGCAATTATCATTTCCTTCTAGTAGTTGAATTGAACTCCCTCAAACATGGAACTGTCCTTTCTCCGTGCTTTGTAGGATCCTTTATTTTGATCCTTCAAAGAATTAAGAGGTTGATTATGATATCAATTGAACTAACTTTAAGTATCAAAATATAAATTGTAAAAGTTAAGTATTTTTCAAAACTAAATTAATATAATATTTTTCAATCACAGAGTACAATAAAAATTTATTATGTTCAAAAACAACTGACATTGAAACATTAATATTTTAGAACATTTTGTGAAGTTATGCAAGTTTGTCAGACGATACTTCTTTATCTCCTCGAGATCAAGCACATATGTTTCTTGTATCATTAGACCTAGGTCAAGTTACTTGAGGTGAATGTTGAGTACTAAGAAGGAGGATTGTTTCATGACCTTTAAAGTTATCAAATTTCTAATTTGTTTTCAAGAAAATGCTTATAACAAATTATCTTTTGCTAAAGGTGTATCCATTAACACACCACCTATGTTTGGAAGGGTTCATTACCAATTTTGAAAAGTGAATATAAAAAATCTAATTGAATTTATTGTTAAAGACATTATGAATGTTATTGTTAATGGGCCATATATCCCAATGCATAAATTTTATCATTGCTCTTAGGTGGATTTGACTAATGTTGAAAATCATTACACAAAATATGATTGTAACATCAAAAACAATATCTACACTAAATCTTTATATTTTTTCATGTTTATCAATATAGAAGTTCCAAAAAATATGTGGGACACCTTAAAAGTTACTTATGAAGGCACAACTAATATTAAAAGAACAAAAATATATACTCTAGTGCAAGAATATGACATGTTTTGTTTGCAACAAGGTGAAACTATTTTAGATGTGTAGAAAATGTTTACCCACATCATAAATTATCTTATTGAGGTTGCAAATATTTTAAGAAGGAAGGTACTTGATAAATATTGGAAAGCAAAAGTTATTGTAATATTCAAATAAAAGAATTTGTCTGCTATGAATCTTGTATCTTTGTATGGGCAAGATGAAATATCAAGAGTTAGAAATGAATAGACTTTTTAACCAAGAACTCAATAAAGAAAGAAATAAAACACACAAAAACAATTATACAACAAGAAGAATCGAGTGAGAAAAATCCTGAAGATGGAACATGCAAAATTTATCTCACTTGGTTAAAAGATTTTTGGAAAACAAGAATAGGAACAAAAACTTCAATCAAATGAAGCACTTTCATAACAAAATTTAATTATAATCTTCGTAATTTCACTTGTTTTGATTGTGGTGAATAGAAACAAAAGAAAATTAAGTGTCGAAACAAAAAAAAAAAAAATATACATTTAGTATAAAAAAACATAATTAAAAGAGATTATGGTTGCATGACATTCACAATGATACATCATCATTAAGGGTATTCTGAATTTTGAAATTTACTCTAACTATGAAAAACTTGTATATGCATTTAAGCATTTAATGAGATGCATGATAAGGAAAATAAGTTGTTATATTCAAATAATAGACTAAAAGGTATGAAGAGTTGACTTGAGAAAAAAAAATGATTTAATTAGAAGGGAAAATGGAAAATTCAAAATCTAATTACGAGGTATTAGAAATTATTTATAAAAGTTCTTCTTTCCTACTTCTCCATGTGCAGTTCTCTAATGTGAAAATTACATGGCTTTGGAAGATAAAATTTAGTTTTTGATAAAAACCACTTCCAAAATTCATAAAAGAAGAGCTAATTTGGATAAATTTTTATTCCGAGAATATTATATGCCTAATCCAAAAAAATTAAATTTAAAAATGAAGAGAAAAATTCAGATTTTAAAAACAAAATGAAATCTCAAAACAATTCTCCAATTCCTAGTCATGTTTCCTTTATCATGCTTTTAGTTATGTGGATATATGGATTTGTGTTAATTCTCTTCTTTCTTGTCCATCTGGTGACAAGTAAGAAGCACTACAAAAAATTATTAAATACAAATTATTTTCAAAAAAAAAATTAATTATTATATTAATTAAATTAAATACCACTTTATGGACTTAAAAATCATTAATATTTAAAGTTATTTTAATTAATAGAGTATTTAATCATTTTAAGAATTCAGTATAATCTTCTGAGAAAAATTACTCAAAATACGGAAAATAATTAGAGTGATGGTAGCACTACAAAATGTGGAGGTAGTAGACTCTTAAAATACATAAGTTAATTATAAATAAAAATATTATTTTTATATATGTTATGAGCTTGGTTATGAATTTCAGAATATTAAGATTCTCATTTGTCTTATTTTTGTTAATCAAAGGAAGTAGGGATGTGTATGGATTGGATTAATCTAAGTTCAAATAACCGGAGTAGAATTAAATCTAAATCTATTTTTTTTTTAAATAAACTAGTTTGAAATTTTGTAGATTCAGATCTAAATAATTGGATTAAAATTTATCTAAATTCATAATTTATTTTTAAATCCAAATCTGTGTTATGAAAAAAATAAGTTAGATTTTTATAAATTGGTATAGTATCAATTTTAGAATTGATACTTTATTTTCTCAAATCAGTATTAAGAATAATTTTTAAAATGAAAATTTATTGAAATCTTCAAAATTTCATAAATGTGTGATTAAATAATAATTCTAAAAATAAGTTAATTTTTGTTAGTTAATACATGTTTTATGTAGAGTTTTCCATAATCTTTGGTAAATGAATGTGAGCAACATCTCACTTCTCAATAAAAGAATATGAATTTTGTTTATCATGTTCCGTTTTCAAAGAAAGAATTGATCTTCATCTTCATCCTCTTCAATAAGTATGAATTTGGTATAATCTTCATCTCCATAAAAAAAACAGGTATATCCATACCGATCATCTTCCTATTCCAGCTATTAATTAATTATTTTTTATAAAAAAATCACATTAAAAGAAACATGAAATATTCAATATCAAATATTAAGAAATTATAATTATATAAATATCAAATAAAAGTATAACAATTAAACAAAAATTAAATGATTATAAAAAAGTGTAAAAATAATCACATATAAATAAGTTACCAAACTAAAAACCAAAAAAAAAAATATAACCTTTTTAAATCACCTAATAAATTAAAGACAATTTAGTAATTTAAAACTGAAATTATAAGACGAGAATAGGTGCTGGACAGACAGTACTCATCCCTTTACTCATTCAATAAGGAGACTCCCAAGTAAAATCAAAACAAATGAGACAATAATTTGTCATTCCTATTACTTTTACTTGATTTCAAAAGATTCTGCAAAGTTCAGAAGATAGTAAACCTTTGAGGTTACTCCTTTATGATCAACACAAGGTTAAATAAGGTCAAAATCAAGTTATTGTTGTTTAGGGTGTAGGATTTAACCTGACTTGAGTTACTATAGTAAATTACAAATAAAACAAATATTAAAACCTTTGAGGTTAAGAATGAAAAACTTAACAAGAATGCCTAAAGATATTTTCAGCAAAACTACACGGAGGAGAGTAGTGTCTGGAAAAGACTCGTTAAATCAAAAGTTGTGAACTAGAAATTATGCCAATAGAGATGTACCAAAGCATTGTGCCCCTTCCATCAGAGAAAAAACAAGGTGAATTTGAACAGTCAGACTGTTGGATTATGGAATTATCTATCTTATTAGGATAAGGGAGGTAGGATAAAGGAAGGAGAGATTAAATTCTTCTTTCTCCTTCCTTTGTCCGAAAATAAAGCTATATAATTCCAAAATCCACTTCTTTGTCCGAGTGAAGCTATATAATTCCAAAATCCAACGGTAGGATTCTCTACCTTGTTCCATTGAGATATATGTAGAGAGACACACTATTTAAAAAAATTGTAAATTTTTAGTTGCATAACAAGTCTTTTACAGATTTGCTACTTGTTTCAGTATCTTAAACATGTACTCTTGTCGGCACTTCCCTTCCATCTACATTTGGGATTTATGAAAGAGAATAAGCACCTTTTTAGTGTTTTAACTTGTGAAAATAGTCCAAGATTATCCGAAAAAATCATTAATGCACACAGCTACTTGGGGGATGGAGTGATGAACTTGCCTAACCAATGTAGTTAAAACCGCAAGTAAACTCGCAAAATCTTACAATGCAACGAGTTCGGAGGCCAAAACAAGTTGACTTGGATGGTGGATCGGCGTCGGAGCAGATCGTATCGCGTCGCCGCAGAGTTCCCTGCATCAGAGGCCATCTCCGAGCTGCCTCGTACTTAGCGTGACATGTTGTTTGCCCAAAAATAAACCCTAAATTTTTTTAACCTAGTGTGCCCAATGCAGCCCAAATATATTTCTATAGAGTGAAGAGTGAATAATCAGAAACCCTAAAGAGAGAACAAGCACCACACCCATGGTTATCAAACTCACGAGTCAACTCGTTGACTCGTCCGAGTTTACGTGCCCACTTTGCCTTACCGAGTTAACTCGGTAGTAAACTCGTTTTTGGGGTAAACTCAGTGGACTCGGCACGGACTCGGTGAAATCGTAGTGGACTCGCGACTCTAGTCCGAGTTGGAGAGTCCAACTGGGTTTTTTTAAACCCAAAACAGTGTCGTTTGTGTTTGTGTGTGGACTACGTCTTCTTCGTGTTCTTCTGTGGAGTGCGGCGGTAGATCGAGCAGAGCGTGCGATGGTCACGGGTTGCAGGTGGTGGCGTCGCAGTGGTTGCATGTTGCTGCTTGAGATGGGTGGTGTGAAATTAGGGTAGGGAAGGGATTAGGGTTCTATTTTTTTTATTGGGTTGCTGCAGAATGAAGTCTGTTTTTTTTTAATTGGGCTTGCTGCACATTAATTTTTTTTGGGCAGAAGTTGAATTTGGAGGAGCAGTATATTTTTTAAGGAAGGTCTGGGAGGGTGTGGATCAAATTCAAGTGAGGTCAATAGAACTGCATCTTCTAATAGAAGTAAAAATGCTCTAAAAAACTATTAATTTTTTGTAATAGGAAAGTAGACTCTTACGAGTTTACGAGTTTACGAGTCGAGTCTACGGAGCTCCCATGAGTCTACGTAGACTCGCGAGTTTGACAACCTTGACCACACCACACCGTCACGACCAGTTGCGAACACCACTGCAGCCTCTCGCAAACGCCATCGTCACCGATCACGAACACCATCACCGTTGGTCGCAACACCACTGCCGCCTCTCACGAACGCCACTGTTGCCGTCACGTTCTCCTCTTCTCTCTCATTCTCCATCACAGTCACGTGTTCATTTTTTTCTTCTCCCAAGAGAGTGCCTTTTATTATGGCTTTATGAAACTAGTTAGTTGTTTTATGTGGGAACAATTTATGTGAAGTTAGTTGTTTTTTATGAACAATTTATGATTTATGAAAATGTTTCCAGTTTTGTTATGTATTGAATATTATTTTTCATATGTTAGTAACTCTTACGAGTCGAGTTACAATCCTCTATGTTAGTAACTCTTACGAGTCGAGTTACAATCCTCGGGTTACGATCTTTTAGCTTCATCCCAATCCTCGTACGAGTTACAAGTTTGACTACATTGTGCCTAACCATCATCTTTCTTAATAATAGCAAGAGAAGTTCCATTTTGTCCTTCTTCAAATGGCTAGCTATATATTATTGAGGGGAGTTTAGTTATTTCAAGAAAAATAAAGATGTCGTTAGAGACATTTAAACAATATGAAGGAGGTTAATATGATTTGTCCAAAGATTATGAGCAGAAAACTACACTTCTTTAAAGTGCAAATGCATTAGCAATTTTAGAAGTATCACAAGGAGCAGAGGCAAATTTGCATGACATTGCATTAGACAGTTAACACAACAGTTCTTTCCATTATCCCCAGCCAAGTGTGGATGACAATGAATGTTCCAGCCATCCCAAATTGCACACCCAAATAATCAACAACTAAGGTTTTGCCTAATTGAACATATTATCAACACTGGAACCACATATTCTCCATCAGAGTTAACAAAAGTTGCTACTTATTGCTAGAATTCAAAAAGGCTAGATACCAGGTGCATGAAAGGGCGTCCCATACAGACAGCAAGATCAAATATTATGACAAAACCCTCCATGCACAATTAATCAGGAACACAAACTTACTAAATCAGACCAATACTGCCTTTCGTATCCGGCAGTTTGGTATATGTGTTTAAACTTTCTATAAAAAAAAAAATTAATAAACATTATCACTTATCAGCAACTTTTACATACTTGGGTCAACTTGTTTTGGAAAAGCAAAAGCAAGCTTCCGCTTTCTGTTAATTACTGTACTTCGGAGTTTGAGAGAACAAGCAATGGACTATGCAGAGTTTATAAGTCACTTCGTAAAAAAGACTATACCATAGACACACACAAAAATAATCCACAAAATACATGATACAGAGAGTAGCATAAAGGCCAATAAACGATACCTAACACAATGAACTAATTGCTCGATGACTGAAGGGCTTCAGATATCAACTTAATCTGCTCCCCAATCAGTAGAGAGCGATTCGCAAGTAGTTCCATCTCAGAATGTACCAACATGTTCCACCTTCTCTCCAATTCCTTCCTCTTGGATTCTCCAATTAAAGTAAGTCCTCTCTTCATCTCATCCGCGTCCAGCTCTTCAAAACAAGAAATCTTGCGGTAAAGCAAACTCACGTCCCCACTATCATACTCTCCAGGCGCCGGCAACGCCAGCAGCGGCGCTGATGGCTGCGGCAAAACGTTGTCCTTGGCTTTTGGCACACTTGTGGTGGCAGATTCCTTCTTCTTTGGTTTCCTGCCTTTCCCATTAAACTTGGGCTTTTCCACCAGCCCGTTGGGCCAATCAATCCAAATCTTCTTGGAGAATTCAAACAGGGTCTGGTCGTGAGGTTTCAACAACCGAGGCTCCTTCCCCTCTGCCTGTCTCTCCAAATGAGTCTTGCACCTCTTCTTCATCCGTCGGATCTTCTCCTTCAGCTGAAAGCTGGAAAACTCCACGTGGAGTGACTTCTTAATGAAGCTGTGGAAAGCGTCGGCGTATCTGTAAGGGTCTTGCCCTGTCATTGAGATGAACTCAAGGATGCCCTTAAGAATGCCGACCTCGTCTTCAGGGCTCCAGATCCTCTGGAACAACTTCGCCTGGCTGCCGGACTTATTCCCGTCCTCCTCCGTCGCGTCATTAGCAACGGAGGAAGAAGGAGCGTCGGCTCGTTTCTTCTTCAAGTGTTTCGGGTCAGTTTTGTGGATGGAGCGCTTCGATACATGTTTCACCTGCGCGGAGGAACGCTGGGCCTGGTCCTGGGGCTGGAGCTGGTCCGTAGGCTTGGATTTCGGTTTGGGTTTGGATTTGGATTTGGCTCGGGTAGGTTCGGAATCAGTGTCAGATTCTGAGAAGGAGGATTTGGGGTGAGCGTTGGAGGGAGGGTTTGCAGAAGCAGGGAGAGTGGAACGTTGCTTCTTGTCTTCTTTGGAAGAATCGTCTTCATCTTCAGATGAGGAAACCTGTGCTGCTGCTACTGGTGGTGGTGCTGCTGCTGCTGCATGCGGTTGAGAGGAACGCGGTCGGTCATCACCTTCCTCGGATTCGGAGGAGGAAGCAGTTGGAGGATCTTCAATGGGGGGGGGAGGACGCTTCTTCCGCTTCTGTGGCATGGTCAAATTTGGGAATTAGGGTTTCCGGAGAGTGACAGTGAGAAAGAACTCAACACAGGAAAGTGGATCGGTTATTACACAGGGAAAACAAGGGAACCAACACCAAACATATATATATATATATA
>Ga0123341_1001392_pt1 | contig 18024 bp, 20 predicted proteins | sample Turbeapinknodule_FD_89959 | JGI IMG/M metagenome (GOLD analysis project Ga0123341, IMG submission 89959) | Root nodule microbial communities of legume samples collected from Mexico - Turtle bean Mexico pink nodule | ecosystem: Host-associated > Plants > Roots > Nodule | place: Mexico: Nepantla...
ATTAACTACAATATAATTTTTAGTATTAATAAAAAAAATTCAAAATTTGAAAATAAATAAAAGTTAAAGTTAATTAATACTCGTTAAATTAAGTAGTTTAAATAAAATTATCGGTCTAATTAAAAAACGACATGCAACATTTAAAAATTAAATAGTAATAATAAATTTTTTAATAAGATTTTAATTAGTTTTAGAAAAATTTAATTATAACTATATAATAATTGTACCCACTAGACCTCGGCCATCGATTCCAGTGACTGACCTCAGACATCGCACACCAGTGTCTGATAGTAAAGATGAACCATGTAAGGTGGACCCTAGATACACATATCAGGGTGTTGGTCAGACTTCGGACATCGGTACCATAGACCTCGACATTGGAGATCGACATCAGACCTCGCCAGAAGAGGGAGAGATCGGACGTCGACAGTCTGAACAATTATATTGGGCCACGTAAGGTGGGTCCCAGAATTACACAGTTATCAGTTGAAAACATCAGATATGAGGGAAACCTAAGTCACGAGGGATCCATGCAAGTGGTGTGTATAGCGCATTCAGGCGCGACACGAGTAAACAATCCTTGGAGGCACTAAGGTCCATTAGGGTTAAGGTTTCTGAAGGAAGCGACATGCATGGCACGTGAATACTTAAGGCACCCGCAAAACAGATGGCCCTAGAGACTTGGTGCACAAGTTGGTACCCAGGCGACCATTCTGTTAGTCGTTGCACTCCAGTTAAGGGAAGTTCCATGTGCCAGATTACGCCAAGATTATGTAATAGCGGCGCAGGGACATTCTCCAAGGAACCCTAAACATGGGTAAGGGAACAAAGATAAACCCTAGTTTCAACCTATATAAAGAGTGCTAAGAACCCTAACAAGGTACACAGTTTCTAGGACTGAAACTACTTTATACACTTAGTGTTTCTTTGCCCTTATACTGACTTGAGCGTTAGAGTGCAAACGACCGTCAAGGCGCCCTTTGTCTTTGCAGGTGAGAGATTCTTCGATCAAAGAAGTACGATTCTCAAGCGGAGATAGGAGGGCCAAAGGCTGTCGTTCGAGTCAACCGGCAAAGCGAGTCAACCGGCGAGAACAGTTGGCGCCCACCGTGGGGCCCGATAAAACAAGGTCCCACTCGCAATCGTGTTAAGAGTTTTTACCAACGATATGAGGAGTACGAGGCAAGGATCTGTTGTGGCTTCAGGTGTCGTGCCCCCTGGAGGGGACAACGTCACCATGCAACAACTCATGGAGACCATGCTCGCCCTCTAGGAGGCGGTAGCGGCATCTAGGGTTGAAATAGCCACGTCACAAGCAGACAATGAAGAACTGCGCAGAACCAATGAGGAACTGCGCAAAGATTTGCAACAAGCAGAGGAGCGTGCGGTGGATGAGCGTGCCCCACCCATACCACTCAGGGCACGTCCCATGCTGTTCTCTTAGGCGATTATGGATACTGCGTTGCAAACCACGTCTCTAGGCCCGAAAGTCACCTTCACAAGTGTAGAGGACCCAGAGGCTCACCTCACGGTGTTCCACACCCAGATGATGCTCACAGAGGGATCTGACGCTGTGTACTGCAAGTTGTTGATGAGCACGTTGGCAGGCGCGGCGTTGGAGTGGTTCGTTAGTCTCCCTGACGGACACATCACTACCTTCGACCAGTTCGCGACGTTGTTCAGAGAACAGTACCTCGTTAACAGGGCCCTCACTCGAATCTCTTATGATGTCTTTGACATTAAAAAATACTAAAGAGAGTCCTTAAAGGAGTTCTTGAACAGGTTTGAAGTCCAGGTAGTGCGATTGAAACCCACAGATGAGGCCATGATGGTGCACGCCTTCATCAAGGGAATGCTGCCAGGACCCTTCGGTGAATCACTGCTCAGGTTCTACCCAAAAACGTTCAGCGAGATCAAGCGTCGGGCTTTGGCGCACATCGCTGCGGACGATCGAGTCACAAAGAAATGTGGTCTCATCGTTCCTGTTCGAGCTCGAGCAGCAGGTCGACCTCAGCCCATGAGGGTACATGAGGCGACCACAGAGAAGAAGGGCGCGGGAAAGCAACAACCCTACGAGATGCCCTAGACTGGAGCACACACGTGGAGGGACCCACCCCCAAAACATAATTTTCGTGTGGAGCTCAAGGAGCTAATCACTATTCCTAACATAGCGGCGAGATTGAAGATTCCCCCCAAGACAGACACAAAGATGAGGCCCAACAAGAACGCTTGATGTGAATTTCACCAAGCATATGGCCACCCCATACGCAACTACTTGGCACTGGCGCACCAATTGGACGAGTTAGTATAAAGCGGCTTCTTGAAGGACTACCTCAGGAGCCGCAGGAAGATCAGGCGTTGGTGGCTGCAGGGGTAGATCAGGGGCACGAGGTGCCTGTTCATGGTGAAATCAACACCATCTCTAGAGGATTCTCAAGAGGAAGATGCACCGCCTCCCAGCGGAAGAAGTATGCGCGAAAGGTGATGGCAATAGAGGTGCAGAAGGCAGATAATACTCTCGATGTCGACTTTGTCTTCACCAAAGCCGACCGCCAGGACGTAGTCCCACACGACAACGATCCAGTGGTGATTTCGGTAGTAACAACAGGGAGAAGGGTGCATCACGTCCTTGTGGACCAGGGTTGTTCGGCCGATGTGATGTTCTGGTCGACCTTCAACAAGTTACAGTTGTCTCCAGAACAGTTGAGGCCCTATACCGGTTGCTTGTACAGTTTCGCTAGAGACCAGGTGGAGGTGCGTGGGCACATAGAGTTGAGAACAACCTTCACCGATGGCACAACCTCACGTACTATGAACATCGGGTACCTCTTCGTTAACGCTCCATCAACCTATAGAATACTTTTGGGCAAGCCTGCTTTAAACAAGCTTGGAGCGGTGGCCTCTACGAGGCACATGAAGATGAAGCTTCCTTCCCTTGAGGGTACAGTGATCACCATCAAGTCTAATAAAAAAAAGGCTAAGAAGTGTTACGAGAATAGCCTCAAGACAAAGAGAGGAGTGTTCGCTGTTACCACTTAGCCTCCCAAGGAAGAAGGGGTCACTCGTGCAGAGATCGTTTGGGAGAGATGACCCGAACCTGCTGAAGAAGTGCTGGAGAGGGGGATCAGTGGGAAGATGTTCAAGCTTGGCAAATCCTTAGGCCAAGAGACACATGATCAGATTGCTGAAGTCATAGCACAACACCTTGATGCTTTTGCATGGTCTGTCTCTGACATGCCTGACATAGACCCTAACTTCCTGTGTCATCGTCTCATCATGGACCCCCAGGTCTGACCTGTTCACTAGAGAAGATGAAAGTTCAACAAGGAGAGGCGCCAGGTCGTCCGCGAAGAAACAGAGAAGTTGTTGAAGGCTGGCCACAACAAGGAGATTCAGTACCCTGAGTGGCTGGCGAACGTGGTGCTAGTGAAGAAGGCCAGTGGGAAATGGAGGATGTGCGTCGACTTCACAGACCTCAACAAGGCCGGTCCGAAGGACTCCTACCCGCTGCCCAGCATTGACGCTTTGGTGGACAGCGTGTCCGGTTGCAGACTGCTCAGCTTCCTGGATGCCTTTTCTGGTTACAACCAGATCATGATGCACCCCAGGGACGAGTGCAAGACAGCGTTCATGACAAAGTTGTCTTGTTACTATTATAAGGTGATGCCCTTTGGGCTTAAAAATGCAGGGGCAACGTACCAAAGGCTGATGGACAGAGTTTTAGCGCCCATGTTAGGGCGGAATGTCCAAACCTATGTGGATGACATGGTGGTCACCTCCCAGCAGAGGGAGCAACGCGTAGTAGACTTGGAGGAGTTATTCACCATGATAGCCAAGTACAGGTTAAAGCTGAACCCAGAGAAGTGCGTGTTCAGGGTAGAAGCAGGCAAGTTCTTGGGTTTCCTACTCACTGAACGTGGGATAGAGGCGAATCCTGAGAAGTGCGCTGCGATAATAGTAATGAGGAGCCCGATCTCAGTTAAGGAGGTGCATCAATTGACAGGGCGCATGGCCGCTCTGTCCAAATTCGTATCGGTAAGGGGAGATAAGGGGCATCCTTATTTCCAGTACCTGAAGAGAAACAACAGATTTGTATGGACTTGAGAGTGCGAAGAGGCGTTCCTAAAACTGAAGGACTACCTGGATAGTCCACCAGTGTTGTGCAAGCCACAACTAGGTACTCCACTTCGTCTATACTTCGCGGTTACAGAAAATGCGATCAGTTCGGTTCAGCTGCAAGAGCAGGACCAGGTGTAGAAGCCGATCTACTTTATGAGCAAAGTGTTGTAGGGGCCAGAGGTGAGATACCAGGCCATAGAGAAAGCGGCTCTGGCAGTAGTGTTCTCAGCGCGAAGACTTCGCCACTACTTTCAGAGCTTTACCGTAATAGTGATGACAAACCTTCCAATTCACAAGGTCTTATAGATGCCAGATGTGGCAGGCAGAATGGTGTGATAGGCGGTAGAGCTATCAGAGTTCGATGTGCAGTATGAGCCTAGAGGCCCCATTAAAGCCCAGGTTTATGCTGACTTCGTGGTAGAGCTCTCTTCGGTAGCCACGCACCAAGAAGGAGCAGGTTTCGGATGGGTTCTCTCTGTAGATGGTTCCTCCAACCAACAAGGTAGTGGGGCTGGAGTGATCTTGGAAGAGCCAGATGGGTTGCTAATTGAGCAGGCAATGCGGTTCGCTTTCAAGGCCAGTAACAACTAGGCAGAGTATGAGGCCCTTATCGCTGGAATGCTGCTAGCAAAAGAGATTGGTGCGAAAGGTATGCTGGCGAAGAGTGACTCCTTGTTAGTCACAGGACAGGTCATGGGGGAATATCAGGCTAAAGACCCTCAGATGGCCACATATCTAAAGTACGTCCAAGCTCTGAGGGAGACGTTTGAGGTGTTCGAGTTAGTCCACGTAGCCAGAGAACAGAATGCCCGAGCAGACTTGCTTGCCAAGCTCGCCATTTCGGGTAAGGGGGGCAGACAGAGGACAGTTATTCAGGAGACCCTGAGGAAACCTCAAACTACCACAAACAATATGCAAGAAGTCCAGCAGATCAGCACATCGGAAGTGATGAGGAGGAGTCATCGGTCGTTAACGCAGGAGACGTTAAAAACGCACAGAATAAGCGCGTACCCAGTTGCTGGGGAAAGGTCGTTGCAGGTTTACCAAGTCGAAACAGGAGAAACCTGGATGACACCCTACCAACGATATTTGGCTGATGAGATACTCCCGCTAGAGCCTACAGAGGCTAGGAAAATCAAGAAAAATTCGAGCAAGTACACCTTGATCGATGGAAAGTTATTCAGGTATGGGTTCACCCACCTTATCCTGGTGTGTGTAAGTGGTGAGAGATGCACGCGCATTATGGCAGAGATGCATGAAGGGATATGCGGTAGCCACATCGGTGGCCAATCTCTCTCATCAAAGGCCATTCGTGCAGGATATTACTGGCTGACCATGAGGGAAGACTGCACGGGGTATGCACAGCGGTGCAAGTAGTGCCAGCAACATGTTGACTGGCATAAGGCGCCTCTAGAGGACCTGAGGTCAATCTATAGCCCATGGCCATTTCATACTTGGGGGATCGACATTTTGGGGCCTTTTCCTTTAGCAGTGCGGTAGATGAAGTACCTCATGGTTGCCATAGAATACTTCACAAAGTGGATAGAGGTTGAGCCAGTAGCGCATATCACAGCCCACAAGATCCAACACTTTGTGTGGAAGAACGTAGTGTGCCGCTTTGGAATCCCAAAACGGTTGGTGTCTGATAATTGTACCCAGTTTGCGAGCCAACAGTTGGGCAAACTATGTACGAAGCTGGGAGTTAAGCAGGTGTTCACATCTGTCGAACACCCCCGGACAAACGAGCAGGTCGAGTCTGCCAACCGAGTTCTGCTTAGAGGTCTGAAGAGAAGGCTAGATAAAGCAAAAGGGACCTGGGCAAAAGAAGTTCCTAGAATTGTGTGGGCTTACCACACTACTCCCCAGTACATAACCAGAGAAACACCCTTTAGCTTGGTGTACGGTTCAGACGCGATGATTCCAGTAGAAATCCAGGAGAACTCGCCACGTTTCCAGAACTTTGTGGTCGAAGAGTCCAATGAAGATAGGAAGGTGAACTTTGATCTACTTGACGAAGTAAGGGAGGAAGTAAGGATCAAGGCTGAGGCTTGAAGAAAAGGGTGGAGTACAAATACAGCTCCAAGCTGAGACCTCGGCAGTTTCAGGTCGCCGACCTGGTGATGCGAAAGGCCCACCCATACCAGCTAGAGAACAAGTTGTCCCCCAAGTGGACTGGTCCTTTTAGAATGACAGAGGCCCTTGGGAATGGAGCGTACAGGCTCGAGACATTAGAAGGTGGGGTGATCCCTTGTACTTGGAACGCGACCAACCTTAAGTTTTATTTCAGTTAAGTTGTTTGCATTGTACACAGTTTTAGGGGACACTCTTTTTCCCTTACAAGAGTTTTTTAACGAGGTCACCCAATAAAATTTCAGTTATTCAGTTAAGAAACACGTTGTGCAGTGTAGTTAATGAACCTCTCCCTGAGATTGATACACCAAGATCGGGAATAGTATGGTTCCTTAGTGAGCCTCCCTCTTGTCTGAGCTCACCAAGGCTGAGAATAGTATGGTTCAACCGTTAGAAAACCTATCCCTTGACTTCATACAACAAGGTTGCGGTTAGTTATTAAGACCTGTCCCTTGACTTCATACAACAAGGATGAGGTCATTTGAGAATCGTTCACTTGGGTTAGAAACACCAAGGTTGAGAATAGTATGGTTCCTCAGTGAGCCTCTTTCTTGCGTGGGAACGCCAAGGTTGAACAGCATGGTTCGACAGTTATATCCTCCCTAGCCCCATGGGCGAGGACGAGGTCAGTTGAGAACCGTTCACTTGAGTTAGAAACACCAAGGTTGGGAATAGTATGGTTCCTCAGTGAGCCTCCCTCTTGCGTGGGAACGCCAAGGTCAAACAGTATGGTTCACCAGTTAATTTCACTCTTGACCTCATGAAGCAAGGTCGAAGAACAATGTGGTTCACCAATGTTACTAACAAGGCAGACCCAATGACCTAAATAGGGCAGAGGCGAGATTAGCTGGGAGACCTTTCCCTTATCTTGCAAGAAGAAGATAAAAAACAGCAGGAGGAGTTTTCCTTATCCTCGTACGACAAAGATTAGGCCTGCTAAGGGTTTGTGCACGTGTCACCCGTGCCTTGAAGACAATAAAGGTCAAGAGAAGTTAAAGCAGATGAAGTTAAGCGTGCTACCTATGAGGCGAATCTATGTCAAAGACACTGTTAGTTGAAGTTAATGCAAGTAAAAATGATCAAGACAGAGAGATTAAAGAAATGACAGATGTTCATATATATATGTACAACGTACGAGTCATCAAGAAGATTAAATTACAAAGGAGGCTACCCTCTGGGCACGAGTTGCCCATCAACGACCCACTTCGACTCTGCGAAAGGGGAAAGATCCACCTCATGATGCACGCAGGCAGACTGAGCCATGGCATCATGGAACCCCTCGTCATAGGCATCAGCGACGTCATTGTTGAGTTCCTCTTCTGTCTTCTTGAAGAGCTCGACCTTCTCAGCAAGCTCCCCCTCCACTTGGCCCAGTTGGACCTCACGCTGGATGGCCCTTTCCTCCAGCTTGACCATTTTTGCCTGCATATCCTCGACCTTCTCCTTGAGGTCGACCACCTCATTGCGGAGAGGTAAGATCTTCACCTCAAGTTGAAGGGCCTTTTGAGACTTCTAAAAAAGAAGCCTCTTGACCTCCTTCTCAGATTGGCGAAGGCTCGCCAACTCTTGATAAATGGTCGTTTCGCGCTTGGAGAAAGCCCTGGCTTGAAGAGCTAGCTCTTCCCTCAGTTTCGCTGTCGGCTTGCAAGTCTTGTGCGTCTTGCGCCTTACCCAGAGCAAGGCTGGACGCGATGAGGAAGTCGCTGAGGCTTTGAGCCACACGGTCTTGGAGGAAGTTCCCACCCAAACCCTCCACCACCTCTTTATCTTGAAAATGTCTAAGGGCTCGTTGGAGGATGGCGGGGAGCTCGACAACGGGAGGCGTTTGGTGATCTTTAGGGGCACTCTCCCCCCGCCTTCATGCATGATAAGGTTGCGAGGGGCGCTGGGAGGGTTGTCTCGGAAGGATGACGCATGGCCATCGAAAGCGGAGTGTGCTGGCGCCGCGACGTCACCCGCCTTGGCCTTTTAAAGACGAGACCCGTGTAGGTGTCCTCGTCCTCCGAGCCAGTGGCCATCACCACCACCCCTTTCTGCCTGTCGTCAACAGGGGTTGGTTCAGAGGAGTTGGGAGCAGAGGTAGTAAGAGGAAGAGGGTTTGCAGGGGAAGAAGTGCCCACACCGGCAACAGCGGCCCTCGCTTGGCAAGCAGCTCGACCAGCTTTTTCTTCTTCTCCGCGTTAAAAGTCATATCTGCATAGAAACAACAAAGGATAAGAAACTAAACAAACATGCAAACAATCAATGTGAAGCAGAAATAAGAACTGTACCAATATAGCTCTTAAGAGTTTTGGCACAGAATTCAAGCTTGATCAGCTTGACGGTGTCAAACACCGCTTCCAAGCCTGAAAAGAGTTGGCACATCTCGCGATCGGGTGGGGTCAGGTCCTCGAGACTCCTAGGCTTTTTAAGACCGGGCTTCTCCACCCAATAGAGGGGGAATCCGTCTAGAAGGGTGGGGTCATGGACGCTGCAGCTCACCTTGAAGAACTTCTTCTTGAAGCTCTTGTAGGATTGCTGAAAAAGAGTGAGGAGACCTCTCCCCGCCACTCCATTGAAGCTAAGCCATAGCCTCTTGCCGGGATTCTTTGCCTCGAAGAAATATAGGAAGACATCCACGGAGGGTGTGTGGTCGAGGTGATTGCACAAAATGCTGAAGGCCCTTACGAAGGCCCAGCTATTGGGATGCAGCTGGGCATAGGCCACGTTGACCTCTGTGAGCAATGCGTGCTCGAACCCTGTAAGTGGCAGGCGAAGCTTGAGTCGCTTGAAGATGGTAGAAGACATGAAAAAGAAGGGGCCTCTAGCTAGGTTTGCGCGATCTTCAGCGCACACAGGTTCACCTTTCTCACAAGGCAGAACCGATACGTACGCGTCGTGCTCCCTCCCGAAGACACGACACTTCTCATCAGCTTCACCCTCCTTGTACGTTATGACGTCTTGGTCGGAGGTGTATTTGGAGGTTTCCGCTAAGAGGTCATTGGGGGCCCAATGGTAGAAGGCTTTGTAGTTAACAGAGGGTGGAAGGTTCGGTGTTGTTTTCGTTATGGCCATCTCAAGAAGGAAGCTAAAAAGAGAAGGAAGGGAAAAAATGAGGGTTTAGAAGAAGACGATATCGCGACTCAGAAAACCCAGAAAAACAAAGACACAAAGCAAAAGCAGAGGAAACGTAAAGTGCAGAAAAGATAAACAGTCCCAGAACAGTTATAGCATGTATGAGCAGTGGAGTCATAAAGTAAGAGCAAGAAACAAGTAAAGTTCATACCTTTGATCGAGTGGGGTTTGAAGTTCTGAGTTTTGAAAGAGGAAGAGAGAGCAACGAGAGGAATGCTTGGAAATGTTTTGCTTAAGTGAAAGTAATGAAACAATGAAGAAAGCGTAAGGGTTTAAAGGTTTGAACAATATACGAAGAAGCGCAAACTCCAACAAGTGATAGCCGTTGATCTTGCCACATGTACGTTAATTTAGAAAGTATGGTGAGACGTCACTTCGGTGTACTGTTCACATCCCGTTACTAGTACCACTTAGTCTCTTCGCTGAAACAAGTTACAACTCGAGACTAGGGGCTTGTGTACCGACCAGTCCTCGGCCATCGATTCCAATGATTGACCTCAGACATCGCACATCGGTGCCTGATAGTAAAGATGGGCCATGTAAGGTGGGCCCCAGATACACATATCAGGGTGTTGGTTAGTGTTCGGAGATCGGTATAATGGACCTCGACATTGGAGATCGACATCAGACCTCGCTAGAAGAGGGAGAGATCGGACGTCGACGATATGAACAATTATATTGGGCCATGTAAGGTGGGTCCCAGAATTACACAGTTATTAGTTGAAAACATCAGATATGAGGGAAGCCTAAGTCATGAGGGATCCATGCAAGTGGTGTGTATAGCGCATTCAGGCGCGACACGAGTAAACAATCCTTGGAGGCGCTAAGGCCCATTAGGGTTAGGGTTTCTGAAGGAAGTTGCATGCATGGCACGTGAATACTTAGGACACCCACAAACCAGATGGCCCTAGAGACTTGGTGCACAAGTTGGTACCCAGGCGGCCATTCTGTTAGTCGTTGCACTCTAGTTAAGAGAAGTTCCATGTGGCAGATTACGCTAAGATTATGTAATAGCCGTGCAGGGACATTCTCCACGGAACCCTAGATATGGGTAAGGGAACAAAGGTAAACCCTAGTTTCAACCTATATAAAGGGTGCTAAGAACCCTAGCAAGATAGACAATTTCTAGGACTGAAACTACTTTATACACTTAGTGTTTCTTTGCCCTTATACTGACTTGAGCGTCGAAGTGCAAACGACCGTCAAGGCGCCCTTTGTCCTTGCAGGTGAGAGATTCTTTGATCAAGGAAGTACGATTCTCAGGCGAAGATAGGAGGGTCAAAGGCTGCCGTTCGAGTCAACCAGCAAAGCGAGTCAACCGGCGAGAACAATAATATATTTTTCTAAAATACAAAATATTATTTATATAATTATATTTTTTAATGTCATTTTAAATTTTCCTACTAGTTTATTAGTTTTGAACTTAATTATTAAAAGATTATCATTTATTAATTAGTTTACCAAAATTATATAACTATAAAAATGACTTATAAGTAAGTCTAGATAATATTAAATATATTTTAATAAAACATTGCACACAAAAATTGAATGTTATTATCCTGAAAAAATTAATTCTAAATATTTTATATTTAAATATAAATACAAAATATTTCTATATATTATTAATTTATATTAATTTATATGATACTTAAGGTTTTGATATAGTAACATGGAAATCAATCAATATTTTAAATTTCATAGAAAGATTAGGTAACTTTCTAATACGGTCTTTATCTTTCTAATTAATTTTATACTTCATTATTTTTTATCTTTCATCTAATATTTTACATAAAAAATAAAATATAATAATCTTTCTTGGATTTTTAATTTTTTTTAAAAATTATTGGAATTCTCATTTATTTTATTTGAAAATGAGTGACAATAAATGAAATATAAAATTTGTATTTGTTTTTTTTTAAAGACCTCCTTTTCATTTTATAGAATATAACTTAACTTTTATCTCTAAAAGAAAATATTTATCTCATGTTAATGGCAGAGATAGACGTTATGTTGTAGCACCCTGAGAGAAGGTGCCCCTGAACATAATGTGTTTTTCCTTTTGAGTATGCTTTTCGTTGAGATGAGATTCTCGGGAGAGAAAGCTGTTATAAGAGGTAAGTTATAAAAGGGGCTCGAGACCCCATGCTAAGGTACGTTTTTTCTAAGACTGAAACTGAATACTTCTTAAATTCTAGTAAGCCCTTTACTGACTTGATCGTCGGAGTGCAATCAACAGGTAGGGTCCCCTCTATTTCAACGGAGCTATGTTCCAGAACTACAAGAGATAGGACATATTTATAAAGAGACAGGTGGAGCTAGAGCTTGTTACCAGAGTCAACCGACAAGAACATTTGACGCCTACCGTGGGACCCGGTAAAACCTGATGCCATCCACAGTTGTGCCTGAGTTTTCAAACGTGATGAGGAACATATGGCAAGGTCCACTAGATTTGAGGGGAACGACGCCCCTACTCTACAACAACTCATGGAAACCGTGAAGGCTCTCTAGGAAGCCAACGAGCAGTACCAGCGAGAGGCCAGAGCTGAGTAGGAAAAGCTGACAACAGATGTAGTGGCAGAAGCGATGGCAATCGCTAGAGTTGAGCAGGAAAAACTCATAGCAGAGGCTCGAGCTGAGCAGTTTCTCATGCTAGATTAGTTAATGGCAGAGATAGACGTTTCATGAACAAGCAGTGAAGAGTTGTGCAAGGCGAACGAGGAACTACACAAGAACTTACAACAACTTGGTGAACGCTCTATAAGGGAGCGAGGCCCAATTTCTCAGCTAAGAGCTCGTCCCAATATTATGGACGCTATCATACCAACTAACTACATAATGCCCAAGATTCTTTTTACGGGCGTAGAAGACCACAAGAACTATCTTACAACGTTCAACGCCCAGATGATCATCTCGGGAGGAACAAACGCCATACATTGCAAGATGTTCATGGGTACATTCACAGGCACAACGTTGCAGTGGTTTAGCGGCCTTCCTGATGGCCACATAATCTCTTTCAACCATTATTTTGAGCTGTTAAGGGAACAATGCATTGTTAACCATGCCCGACAACCGGTCTCCTTCGATCTTTTTGGCGTAAAGCAAAAACAAGGTGAGTGTTTGAAGAATTTTTTGAATAGGTTTAGGGCATTCACAGTGAAGCTCCAGACTCAGGACGAGGCCTTGATGGTCCACGCCTTTGGGTAGGGGATTATGGCAGGACCCTTCAACGACTCACTGATCAGAAATCCAGTAAGAACGTTTGAGGAGATACGACATCGAGCTGTCGCTCACATTGGGGCAGAAGAAGCAGTATTTGTGAAGCGCGACAGCACATACCTAGGGTAAGCCAAGCCCCAAGAAGGTAGCCGAGCTCAACCTTTGAGGATCCACGAAGTTGCGACCGAGAAGAGGTCAGACGCAAGGCGAGCACCCTACATAGCTAGGAAGAACCAGCCCAGGACGAAGAAAAAGGAAGACATGCCATTTCAACCAAGGTTCCAGATGACTTACAAGGAACTGTTGAGCATGTCAAGGATGGCGAATAAGTTGAGATTCCCCCTAAAATCTGACAGGAACTTGGGGCCACGAAAGGAGACCTTGTGTGAGTTCCACAAGGTGTTTGGGCATGACGTGGAACATTGTATAACTATGGGCTATCAGTTAGCAGGCCTGGTAAAGGATATGGATTCTTGAAGGAATATTTGGAAGGGAGCCAGGAGGGGTCGAAGGAAGAGAGTGCTTTAGAGGACCAAGGGCATGAGGTACTAGTCCATGGCGAGCTGAACACCATCTCGGGAGGATTCTCGAGAGGAGGATGCTCTGTCTCCAAGCGTAAGAAGTACACGAGAGAGGTGATGGTAGTAAAGGCGAGGAGGTCTGACCAGCCGGCAGATCCCGACCTCTGCTCTACAAGTGTGGACTTGGGAGACGTGGTCCCACATGAGGGTGATCTAGTAGTGATATCCATGGTCACCGTGGGAAGAAGGGTACACTGAGTTCTCATCGATCATGGGAGCGTAGCTGATGTGATGTTCTGGGTAACGTTTAATAACTTGCAATTGTCACCTGATCAGTTAAGACCCTATGATGGTTTGGTTTTGTCGGAGATCAGGTGGAGGTGCGGGGGCATGTGGAGCTAAGGACGACGTTCTCAGATGGTGCCTCATCTCGCACAATCAAGATCAGGTATTTAGTAGTTAATGTTGTCTCGGCCTATAATTTTGTTTTAGGAAGGCCCTCCTTGAGCATGTTAGGCGCGGTGGCCTTGAGGCATATGAAGATGAGGTTAACCTCCCTTGATGGAGGGGTGATCGTCATCAAGTCTGACCAGAAGGCGAAAAGGAAGTGCTACGAGAATAGCGTGAAAAGAAGGAGTGGAGTGTGTTCGATCACTGCTCAGGCGTGAGAGACAGAGGTGATCACAAAAACTGAAGTCGCCAACAAGATGTGACTTGGACCTGCTGGCGAGGTTTAGGAAAAAGAAATTGAAGGTAAGAAGTTCAAACTTGGCACGTCACTAGGTCGAGAGTTACAAGACAAGATAGCTGAAGTAATATCGAGGCATATGAATGCTTTTGCTTGGTCGTTCGCAGATATGCCTGGGATAAACCTAGATTTCTTGTGCCAAAGACTTACTATGGATGAGAAGGTCAAACCGATAATGCGGAAAATGAGGAAGTTTAATGAGGAGAGGCGTCAGATCATCAGGGAAGAGACGCAAAAGCTCTTGAAGGCTGGCCACATAAGGGAGATTCAATACCCTGAGTGGTTAGCAAATGTGGTATTGGTACAAAAGGCCAATGGGAAGTGGAGGATGTGCGTCGACTTTACAAACCTGAATAAGGTCTATCCCAAGGATTCTTATTCGCTGCCTAGCATAGACTCCTTGGTGGACAGCACTTCAGGTTGTTGATTGTTGAGTTTCCTAGACACATTCTCGGGGTACAACCAGATCCGCATGCACCCCCGAGATGAGAGCAAGACTACCTTCATGATCGAGCTCTCTAGCTACTGCTACAAGGTCATGCCTTTCGACCTCAAGAATGTTGGTGCCACCTATCAAAGGTTGATGGATAGGATCCTCGCTCCAATGATTTGGTGAAATGTACAGACGTATGTGGATGACATGGTCGTCACCTCAAAAGAAAAGGATTAGCACGTTGCTAATTTGGAAGAGCTGCTCAGAACAATAGCCAAGTAAATTTAAAGCTGAACCCCGAGAAGTGTGTGTTTGGGGTGGAAGCAGGGAAGTTCCTTGGATTTCTGCTCATTGAACGGGGCATAAAAGTGGACCCGGACAAGTGTGCAACAATCATAAGGATGAAGAGCCCTGTCAGTGTGAAGGAAGTACAGTAGCTGACTAGGCGTATGACCGCCTTGTCCAGTTCTTATCAAATAGAGAAGCTAAGGGGTACCCTTATTTTCAATACCTAAAAAAGAACAACCGTTTCATATGGACTCATGAGTGTGAAGACGCATTCGTCAAGTTGAAGGAGTACCTGGCCAGCCCGCCTGTCCTTTATAAGCCGCTGCAAGGTACTCCCCTTCGTCTTTATTTCGCAGTCACCGATCGGGCAATCAGCTCGGTCATTGTGTAAGAGCAGGATAAGGTTCAAAGGCCTATTTACTTCGTGAGCAAGGTGTTGTAGGGTCGGAGGTATGGTATCAAGCTATTGAAAAGGCAGCATTGACAATGGTATTTGCAGCTCGGCGACTTTGCCATTATTTCTAGAGTTTCATTGTAATAGTGATGATAGATTTGCCTATCCGCAAGGTCCTCCAAAAACCCAACATGGCAGGTTGAATGGTGCGTTGGGCAGTTGAGTTGTCTGAGTTTGACATGCAGTACGAACCCAGGTATATGCTGATTTCATGGCAGAACTATCATCTTAGGCTCCCCAGGCAGATGGTAATGACTTCTAGTGGGTCCTTTCGATGGATGGATCGTCTAACCAGCAAGGTAGCGGTGTTGAGGTCATTCTAGAGGGACCTGGTGGATTATTGATCGAGCAGGCCCTAAGATTTGCATTCAAGGCCAACAACAATCAGGCTGCGTATGAAGCCCTGATAGTTGGAATGTTGTTGGCCAAGGAGTTGGGTGCTCAAAGCTTGTTGGTAAAGAGTGATTCGTTGCTGGTTATCGAGCAGGTCACAGGTGACTACCAGGCCAAAGACCCACAGTTGGCCTCGTACCTCAGGTATAATGCGTTTTTAAAAGAAGCTTTTTCCACGTTCGAGCTGGTGCATCTCCCGAGAGAGCAGAATGCTCGAACCGACCTATTGTCCAAGCTAGCGAGTTCGGGGAAGGGAAGTCGACAAAGGTCAATCATTCAGGAGACCTTGAAGTCGCCCAGGACTGTTGCGGAGGGAATAGTAGAGGTCAACCATGATGCAATCAAAACCATATTATACCCATCACTTGTGTGAGTGGGGATCACTGTACCCACATCATGGCAGAGCTCCATGAAGGCATTTGTGGAAGCCACGTGGGAGGAAGAGCTTTATCGCTGAAGGCAGTTCGAGCTGGGTATTATTGGCCAACTATGAAGGAGGATTGTATGAGATATGCACATCAATGCGAACAGTGTCAGAAGCATGCTTATTGGCATCATGCACCCCCTGAGGAGTTGCGGTCAATACACAGCCCTTGACCTTTCTATACTTGGGGAATAGACATCATAGGTCCTTTCCCTCTAGCAATTCATTAGATGAAGTACCTCGTTGTAGCTATTGAGTACTTCACCAAGTGGATAGGAGCTGAACCAGTTGCGTAGATAACTGCCCACAAGGTTTACCACTTTGTGTGGAGAAACATTGTCTGGGATCCCAAGCCACCTGGTATCCGATAATGGTACCCAGTTTGCAAGTCAGCAATTATGCACGCTATGCATGGTGCTCAGTATCAAACAAGTGTTTGCCTCTATGAAGCATCTTCAGACGAATGGTGATGTGAGTTGATTGATTCATTTTGGATTGATTCATTTAGGTGACACTTTCGATTTAAGATTGAGATTGTTAAGCAATTAAGAGTGAAAAGCCTAAGAAATATTCTCACTGGACATTAACTTAACAAGTGTGAAGTAGATGTGAAGGTTTATTTCCATAAGGCCAAAGGAAAAACACAATTAAATGTGAAGATGAATGCCAAAATTAGGTGTGCAGAATTTAAGCAAACACAAGGTGAGCAAGAATATGGATTGAATTGAAAACAAGGAAGCTAAAGAAAGAACAAGAAATATTTTGGAATTGAAATGGAAATGTAATGGAAAAGATGAGTGAAAGGAAACTTAGGAGATGGAATTTGAGATGATGAACACACCACTTGGGTTGGTGATTTGTTCCAAGATAAGTGTGAATGCCGCCACTTGAGAGCTCTCAATTTCTCACAAGATAAGACAAATGTTTAGAGAGACAATGCTCACAAACTCTAACACAATTTTTGTATAGTAACTTTACTCTTCATTCAACATATGGATACATGAGGTATGCCTCCCTATTTGTAGATTTAGGAGCCTTGGAAAAGAAGAAAAGAGGGTAGAAGGGTAAAAGCCAAAGTGGTGCGATTTTAGGTCTTGACTTTGGTCAAAACCGCACCATCCTACACATTCTAGAATCTAGGTTTTCCTTTCTAGCCTAATGGACTTCTTATGGCCCATTCTTATGTCTTCACCTCCTCATTAGGCTATTTAAACCTACTCTTGCTTATTATACTATTTGGACCCCTCATGTGAGCCCAACTTATTTACAACATTTTTCTAAATATTTAAGAAGATTAGTAGGAAGAACTTTAGGTGCTCCGGTCTTTATCCATTTGTCCTACTGATGAGGTCTTTCCTTGATTGTTGAGATGACCCTTCATAGTTGGCATCCTTGGTCAGCTTCTTATGGATTTGGGTCGTATCATGCCCCCCAGGTTGGAGAGAATTCAAGCTCGAATTTAGAACGCTTGCAAATAACATAGTGAGTTTGTACACAAAAAATATTTCGAAGTTTAGGATGTGAAACAAACTTATGTTCATGAAGCTTGGGGAGTTCACATGGGTGAATTCTAGATACAGGGCATGTTTGTAGAGAATGTTTAGGGAAGAGATGATGTACTTGTGAAAATCCTCTTAGAAGGGTAGAACCTTTGGGAGGTCTTTGAAGATCATCCCTAAACTTCTTTATCAAAGATGTCAAGTATTTAGAATTATTTGGGAATGAAAAAGAAAAGGAAGAAAAACATCGTTGAGGTGAAAGGATGAGACCCTTTGTATCTTGTCCTTCTTTTTCTCTTTCATTGGCACTTTTGGTTTTTAATTGATTGTGGTCTTGATTTACCTTTTGTAACATTATGGTGCTCTTATTTGGACATTTGGCAGCTATGTGCCCAAAACTTAAACATTTAAAACATTTTGTGCTTGAAGTTTTGGTAGGTGACTTAGGGGTAGAAGTAGAAGGAGTGTGTTTAGAAACTTTGTGGTGAGAAGTGGTTTCATTTGAACAATTGGAAGGAGAAATTTGTGTAGAAATGTTGTTTGTATCCTTCCATGAAGATTTGTGTTGAACAAGATGCTTTGATGTCTCCAAATCCAAGAGGAAAGCTTGAAGACCTTGCTGCTGGGTGTGTGTGTGTTGTCTAGTTGTTTGAAACTTGTTAATTCACTCCTTAAGATGATCCAA
>Ga0123341_1001395_pt1 | contig 18007 bp, 7 predicted proteins | sample Turbeapinknodule_FD_89959 | JGI IMG/M metagenome (GOLD analysis project Ga0123341, IMG submission 89959) | Root nodule microbial communities of legume samples collected from Mexico - Turtle bean Mexico pink nodule | ecosystem: Host-associated > Plants > Roots > Nodule | place: Mexico: Nepantla...
AAAATATCATTGAATTATTAATATTAAAATAACTCTTATATTTGATGGTTATTGAAACACTTTATTTAAAAAATAAAATTTCATAAATTTAAAATAAACTGTTTAAATCCAATATATTTAAATTTCTTGAAAATTATAAAAGTTCTTAACGAATTCCTGTGATGAGTTGAACGTTATACCAGCATAAGTCCAATTTCAGAAAAGTATGATGAGCATAATATATTTAAGAAATAAACCAATGCCATTGTAACTCATTGATGACAATATTAACACTATGCATTATCGAGACTAATATTTACTTGCCACTCATTTCTTCGTAATTTTAATTTAAAAAAATTCAGAAACTGAACTGTTTCTACGTCAAACACATTCCAACTCTTTAAATCGGGCTCTCTGTCTCAGATAACTCAGCTCCAAAAACAACACAAAACACAGACTAAGCATGAACATATTGGCAATATAGATGAATCAAAGTTAAAATTGCTGTGGCAAACAATATTTGAAATTTGAAAACCTAAAATTGTGGTGGGTGGTGGTGAGAGGAAGAGCGTAGGTGTAGTTCGTTTTCTCAAAAACAACTACAATTTGGCATCTCTTATAAATTGTCATATATGCATAATTTCCACAGAATAATCGATTCACCTTAATAACCAACAAAATTGCTAAGATAACAATTCCTTCATCGGTGTTTACAGAATTTGCTACTATTGAATTAATAATTTCCGATCAGCAAAAGAACTACAACCCTATTCAGGGCATCAAAGCAGTTTTTTTTTCTCAATCGCTTGATACATCACCACTCTCCATTTTTTTCCAATATGAAAATTAAAATATTAACCCAAAAAGAAGGGCGATGTCCACCTCATGCCTAACAAAAAAAAAGAGACTAGGAGATACGATACAATATCTGCCTCCTTCTCAACAACAAATGTAAAATTGAGAGTAAAAAAAATGATTTACCCCTTGTCTGTCTCCTCTTTACTATTCACAAGCCTTCTCCCAATCATCTACTACCTCAGAATCTTCTGAAGTATGCAAGTTTCCTGCATGCTGTCCTCCTATACTTGAACCGCCATTATGAGGCTCCAAGTTTGTTACAGAACTACTTTCTGAGTGTTCCCTAGAAACATCACTTTTAACAGCTGCGGTCGATGAACTTGAAGAAGATTCTTGATTCAAGACACTCCAAGGGTTTACTGACGCAGATATGAGGGTTTCTTTCTTCTGAATAGGCAAATGGACATTAGCAGAACCAGTAGCCCACTCCTCATCGCCCCAAGAATCTTTCCAACCTGGCTCTTGAACAACATCTTTTTTCCACGGATTACCCTTCAATGCTGCCAGTGATCCTCCTCCTTTCGTTGTTCCAGATCCTCCCCAAGGATTGGTAGCTGAAGATGCTGCTGATGCCCCAACATTCGGAACAATCACGACCACGGCTCCCTGATAAACAGTACCATGATCCAACCTCCTCAGTGCAGTTGCAGCTCGGGCTGGATCATTAAAAACAGCCAGTGCATTTTTGTCATTCAACCAAACAAGTTCACACTCACCACCAAATCTCAGCACCAATGCACTGATATCTGCCTCCCTTGGCAAGTCTAGAAAAGAGACAACAAGCCGAGGATCCATATCTACTAAAGGATCAAATGCAGGAGGAATGGGTGCATTTACAGTTGTAGTGCCCTTAACCCCTAGCACACGAGCAGGAGCTCTTGATTTGGGAGTAACATGAGCAAGTACAAAACGCTTTGGCTCACGACCAGCTACATACACCGCAAGCTTCCATCTTTCAGCAATGACCCTCACTGCATCTCTTTTGTCCTTTAACATGGGACAGAAAGCATGGATTTTTGGACCTTGTGTATTTCCCCTGTTCTTGCCAAGAACCAAAACCTTGCATCTCTCCTCGACAGATAAAACCCATTTAAGATCACGTCTCAACATGTCAGCAAGCAATTCAGAAGCAACAGGATTGTCACCAAAATGGAGAGAATCCAGATTTGGAGCGGTAATCTCAAAGGCATCAGCAAGAACCCGTTTACGCTCTAACTTAGCACAGTCATCATTACACATCAGTTTTCTTTGTCCAAGGGGAGCTTTCTTTCCATTTGCAGCAACGGGTTGAAGCAGCACAGGCAACTTTTGAATAATGGAAGCTTCATGTACAGCATCAGCATTATAATTAGCACAGCTTCCACCAGCATCACAAGGAACAGTCGCTGTTATTCGGCCACAAGAACATGCAATTGTGACAGGGAATTCGCATCTTGTATCTGGACAAGGAGTTGAAGGGTGACAAGGAGCTGTACATGTATGCCGGCAGTCTCTTCTTGGAGCACCACATGTTTGCCCACAAGAGGCACGGGTACCAGGCACTGCAGATGGATTATCACAAGGTGGAAGGTGACATGTTCTGCCACATGCGTGTAAACCGCACTGTCTGGTCTTCCCACAGAGTTTATTGCATCTAATATCCTTTGAACCACAAGGTATGTTCCGAAGAATTACATGCCCACCAATACATTCTTTTGCTACAGGCACCGAACAAGGAGGGCAATCTCCAAAATGGCAGCTGTGAGACGCTGGATGTAAACAAGGCTGAGGAACAGAACATGGAAGCTGACACGAGGGAGGAGGTGTGCCACAAGGCAATGGAGGAGGGATTGAAGTCTTGCCACAAGCACATGTCAAATCAGTAAATATAGTTTCAAGACAAGGTGGACAATGACCACTGTGGCATAGGGATTCACATGCATGCTGCCCACACCTTAGCTTCTTTCCACATGGCAATGAACAGAAGTGAGGATCCCAATCCGCAATTTGAACATTATTTGGATTAGAAAGTGGACAACATCGTTCACTGCATCTATGCCTTCCACAATTCTTTTTCTGCCCACAAGGCTTTTCACAAGTAAATTTCACAGCATCCACTTTTGTCTTACAGCACTCCACGGTTCGGGAAGTAGAGCCACATCGACATTTCTGGGAGACTAGAACCAAACAAGGAGAACAATCCCCAGCGTGGCATGCCTCTTCACAGCGATGAATCCCGCAAGGAAGGGTCTTCCCACATACTTGTGAACAGGTAGGTATAGGGTCTAAACAACTCTGCCGTTCCTGCTTCAATTTAGTTTTCCCGCAACAGCATGTCTTAATATGGGATGGTAATAATCCACACTCCCCACAGCTGCCGGGATGACAAGTCTCGATACAAATATGATTACCGCAACCAAGTTTCTTTCCACAGGTTGAACCACAAGAGAAAACTCCACCTTCCGTTTTGATTTCACCTTTCAGAGCCATGTCCCCACAAAGAATGGACTCCGTCCTTTTACTGCAAAAGCAAGAGGCGTTGACTGGAATCTTACAAGGATCACAAGGTCCCAGATGACAGATTTGCTCACACCGATGACGCCCACATTCAAGAAGCTTTTCACAGCGCTGGCCACAGGTAAGAACAGACTGGCGGTCAGAGCAACGGGTGGTGATATTTTTCTTCCCGCAAGGACACAAACGTGGAGGGGCAAACGCTTTGCAAGGAGGGCAAGGACCGGGATGGCATTGCAAGACACAAACATGAGGACAAAGAACCTCCTTATCCCCGCCAATCTCCCTTTCAAGAGGTTTGGCACATGGTTCTCCACAGGAATGTGGCAAGAGATACAAATCGGAGGGAGGGTCAGGCCTCTTCCCACAGAAGCAAACATACCGAATCTCCTTGGATGATGAGAGCTGCACAGATTGACAACCAGGGCACCGCCAATTGAACCGCTGATTCTTGTCGACAGACACATCCACAGAAGTGGGTGCACGCGCCCACTTCTTTATACAATTGAGGTGAAAGATGGAAAAACAACTGGAGCAAGACCAGATTGGAGCAGACCTCCGCACCATGTCACAGCAAATCATGCACTCGACAGCACCTTTCACGAGCTTGTCCTGGATCTCTTGCAGCAGCTGAGGCAAATTAGAGTCCCTCAAATTGAATCTCTTCTGCACATTACTCTTCGGATTAGGAACAGGATTGGGATTGGGATTGTGACTAGGAATAGGAGCGCTCCTCCTATGGCGATTTGTTGTATTGGAGGAACCAGCAGCAGCGGCAGCATTCTGATTCTGATTCAGATTCTGATTCTGATTCAGATTCTGATTCTGATTCTGATCGTTGGATCCTCGACGAATCCATTCCTGACGAGGAACCCTAGACCGCTGGCTTCGCTCTTGCGAGCTCATCCTGCGTGACTCTAATCGATAGCTCTCCAACTGTCACGTGGAAACCGAGTTGATAAGAATCGAAATAAGATAAGAAATGAGAAACCCTAATAAGATGAACCCTAATGAGTATGAATAACAACCATGAATTCTAAGTCCCAACTAAAGTAAGGGATTTGAGATGCCAAAGTGAAAGAAGCTGAATAGAAAAATGAATAGAAAAAAGAAAAAGAGTATTGAGAGAAAGTGAAACCTGAAAGGCAAAAATGTTGAAGTTGCGTTGTGTGTTGTGTGTTTGTCGTTTGGAGAATAATAATGAAAATAAAAATAGGTCAAAGGAGAAGCGTTTATATAGGCTTCTTCCTCCTGCAAAATCCTTGCACCTCAAGCAAAACGCGCTGCTCCTTATCTCACTCTCCTCCCACTATTTTTTCTTTTTTTAATTATTCTTTCTTTTCACACTTTTTTATTAATTTACATTTATATTAACATTTTAACAAAATCACTTCATTATAAAGTTACAGGGATCAAAAATAATTTTATTTTAATATAAAAAAAAACACAATTTTAAAGAATATTAATTATGCTACAGATTCTAGTGCACCCACGTGTTAAAATAAACTATGGTTATGCTACAGAAATGAAACTCACAGAGCTTCTCTAAACACCTTATAATATAATTAAATAAAAGATTATTAAGTCCATGATATACATTTATTTATTCATTTTTATGTAATTTTATTCATTTTCTTCCTTGGCGACTACGTGTTTAAGGTCTGATCTAGAAATGAGTCAAAATAAGATGTGGGGAAAGAAAAGTCAACGGTTGATGGTTCCTTAAGTATTTTATCTTTTGTATCAACATACCCTTTTCTTTCTTTGTTCAAGTCCTAATATTATCCTTGCTAACTAAGGCCATTTTTCTCTATAATATATGATATCATTTTCAAATATCCTTTTTGGAAATTTTGTTTGTTTTCGTAAGACATTTTTTAGAATATATTCATGAATTTCTGAAAGGGGTGTTCCATAACTTCTGGAAAAGATAATCCAAAAATCATTTAAAAAAAGTAAAGGGAGTTTCTTTCAGCATTCCTACATTTTTCTTCCTGCAACCCTACAATGTTATGCAAAGACTAAATTGTCCCAATTATTTTTTAAAAACCCTAAAATGCACTTGAACTGTATTTATTTTTTTGCATTATGAATTATGGAATCCAGAAAAATATCGGATTGGCACTTTCAGTAAAATTTCGGATCTACCAATCCGTAATTCAAAATATGAATTTCACATTCAAAAATCCATCATTCAAAAAAATATTCCGGATCCACCAATCCATAACAAAAATATGTAATTCGGATTCAAAAATCCATAATTAAAAAAAAGCATTCCGAATCCATGAATCCGTAACAGAATTAGGCTTCTAGATTCAGCAATCCAGAAATCAATAATTTATGCAAAAATTGCTTCCGGAAAACCCTCTCATCCAGAAAAAAAAATATTCAATTCCAGATTGATGAATCCGTAACACACTCCCAGATCCCTATTTTCGGTAACCACGGTGTCCTTTTTCAAATAAAATATTAAGGCCAGTTTCGGGATTTAGAAAATTGTGGTGTGGAGGAAGAAGAAGCCTAAAGTAAAATAGTCTTTTTGGAAATTAATGGATTGCATGAAGCGTTTTGATAGGGTGCAGGAAGAAACATTCATATTTGAATTGAAGCATGCAAAAAAACCCAAATGAAGCCCACAACTTCATGCAAGCAAGGTCCAACACTTTGCTACCCACTTTTCCAACCTAAAGAAGTCCATATATAAATCACTTGAATTTATGTAATTTAGGAAATATGATACTATATATCTTTTGTAATACTCAAAATTTACAACAGTTTTCACATCTTGAAATCCTTCAAGCAAATCATCTTGTTATATATTTTAGAAAGACACCTCATCTCAAGTTTAATCTTGATAATGATCTAAAATTTCTTAATTCTTCTTCACAACGTTCCTTTTTATATCCTTACAAATTGCTGATAAAAAAAATAGTTAAACGAAACAGAATAGTTATAATTTTCTAAAAGTAGAAATGAAGATGGAAAAGAAAATGCGAAAATGCGTTTTCTAAAATTGAAAATTGAGTATAAAAAGATTTAAGAAAAAGTGATTATAAATTTAGGTGCAGTGACAGAAGGAAGGGGAGGTATTTACGTCACATTCTGCATGCATATATAATCCCATACTCATCTTCTCACTTTGTTAGTCCATGATTTTGGCTTCTTTGTTTGTCATGGGTCTCTTCTTTTCAAGGAATCTACCATTGCTCTTTCTCTATTCCAAGAATGCTTCTGCACATTTCATTCCCGACCACATGATCTGCCTCGTCTCCCGCACCGGAAGGGAGCTGCAGCGCTACCACCTTGGCCGCCGCCAAGTTGTCGGGTCTGTCTCTCCATTACGTTGCATCTTTATCACCAACTTCTCAAATTCAATCTTCTTTTTCAATTGGGTCTTCTGGAAGGCCTGAAAGTTAAGATTTTTACTAATGGGGGAGCATTAATTTTGAAAATGAACAGATGCATTCCGTACAGATACACGAGAAAGGGAAGCCAAGATAAGGAATTGGAGGTTCTGGTGATCAGTGCGCAGAAGGGCAATGGAATGCAGTTCCCCAAGGTGTTTATTGTGTTTAATTACCTGGAATTTAGAATGGTGAATTTAGAATGTGACATGTGTTTGGATTCAGGGAGGTTGGGAGAACGACGAATCCATGGAACAGGCTGCTGTAAGGGAGAGCATAGAGGAAGCTGGAGTCGTTGGAAACGTGGAAGTTAGAATCTGCAATTTTCCTTTTACTTTTTGTTACAATTTGCCAAACATTAATTGCACCTTGAAACCTTACCCTCCTACTTGTTTTGTTGCAGAATAAATTGGGTAAATGGTTTTACAAAAGCAAAAGCGAAGACACCTTACGTGAGGGATATATGTTTCCTTTGCTTGTGCAGAAACAATTAGAGAATTGGCCAGAGAAGAACTTTCGAAAACGAACATGGGTATGTCAATAATCTTTAATCTTTGTTTTGGTTTGGTTTGTGTGCTCCAAACCAATTTTGCATCATGGTGCAGATGACAGTTGCTGAAGCAAAACAAGTGTGTCCACATCCTTGGATGAAGGAGGCTTTGGATGTGTTGGTGAGTAGACAACCCCAATTGTGGAGTTTGCAGAGAGACACAACAGAAGGGATAACAATCATCGAGAGATTGATGGTAGATACTGAAAGAAATTTCTAGAATGTCCTCCAGAGCCTCCTAGATGTACAAATTTTATTTATTTTTGTAGCCTCCGAAAATAATATTTAAAGACATTTATACCATGTTAATGAGAAGTAAGGGTTTTCGGACAATTGGTGAAGGAGACTCGTAATAAGGTTAGATACCTTTATATATATCAGAAGAGACATGAGAAAGAAAGGAACATAATCATAGACTAGGCTAAGAACACTCTTGTTCTTATTACTTAAAATGCTCTGGAGTTGAGGTCCTTTACTCTTGTTTAGAAACAATTAATGCCACTTTTAATAAAATTATCTCAAGTATTCACATTCTTTCTATTAAATTTCTCTGTTACCATTCATCTCTATTCTTTTACTATAATTCAATCATGGGAAACAAATTAAATAATCCTCCCCTGTTATAAATACGACAACATCAAGGTCAAACTTTTAAATAATTGTAATATATACACTTTATTACTTTATTTGGTACAAAAAGTGGAAAAAAAATGTAGTATTTGTTAAAAAAAATCTTCCTGGATAAGAATGGTGTGGTTCAAACAGTTTTTGTTTATGTCTGCTGACCTTCTAAAAGATATTTCATTTTGTCATAATACATCAGAATTTCTTTTGAAGAGATTTGAGAAACTTCTCCTGATACAAGACCATCACACTTTTTCTATCTTCCCTTCACACGATTTCTTTATATACTAAAGATTTGTGGCTTTCTTTTATAAATATGATTTAGTGACCTTCAATTATTCTACCTATTTAATGAAACCCTCTGAAACTTAAGTCGCAGTCTGTGAAGGAAAACTATATTTTATAGTTTATAGACATAAACTTCAGAGAATGTATCAGATGAATAGGTAAACATATTCTTCAACTCTCTCACTTTACAAAGAGAATCTTATGCTTTCTTCTTTACTTTGATCCGAGTATTTTGATGAATGGATCTTAATAGGCCAAGTAGAGCAAAAACGGAAAGACAACTTAATGATAGTTGGTGTTGTGTAAAGATGGTTTATTTTCTATTTTGATTATCATTGGAATTTTTCTGATGTTCTCACTCTCACTTCTGTAAGTCATGAGACATAGCAGTTCTGTAATGTATTACTTGATGCACCATGTATAGAAGGAATACCACTGAAAACTCAAGGTATAACAAAAGTTAAAATTAATTTGTAAAAATAGAGAAATTAAATCTATTTGTGTTCTTGTTCTATCTTCTAAAAAGGGTTTTTGAAGAAATTTACTGACAGAGATCTCATATTATAAAAATAAAACTCAAGATGGATCTATCAATCTCTTTCAAGAAATGTTTAACAAAAATTTTGTTTAATCTACAATTCTGTTGATGGGGAAGTTCTTGAAGTTAATATTTAAATGTGAATAGGATGACACACCTCAGAAAGATCTTTCATGCGTAGTTTCTTTCTGGCTGTTGATTGGAAGAGGGAAATACGTGTGTCTGGAAATAGTTGTCTAAGATTTGCTTTTACTAAAGTTCAAAGAATGGTCATATCTATGCACATTTAAATTGTTTTAACTGAATTCGGCTCTTTCGAAAAATTCTTCTTTAGCAGAAAAAAAAAGTTACTTTAATTATCCCTTATATGGAACAAGTAGCTTTATATAAAACCTTTTCATATGTGAGTCTTTTCTTCATTGTAATTCGCTGTCCTTGTTCATCCGTGTCATCAAAAGCTGTTTTTTTGTACACTTTGATTTACTGAACTTTATTGTGACCAAACACATATGCTTTCTTTATGTACCTAAAAATAAATGTCTTGCAGAGTGTTAGCATCATCGAAAGTTAAGGTTGGTTGGAGAATCTTTGTACAACCTGGAGTGATTTGGGGTGTTAGTACATGCATGTTTACTACTCCAGCCTCAGGTTGAATACTGCATCATGTAATAATATATTTGAGTCCTGCATTCAATTCTGCATAAGCATTTGAAGGCAACCCAAAGATTTTATATGTTATCCAGCTAGAAAGCCAACATGAATAAACAAATGAAGGTGGTTGCAGGACCCAATAATTATTACTCCCTTTCCAAGATGCAATTTGCTAAACTTGCTTGCATTGCTTCTCATTCTTTAATAATAACATCACAATTTTATTCATAAAAATAAAAGCAGTAAATGAAAATTTTCTCACTAAGAGAATGTCTTTCAACCAAAACATGTATTTGAGGTCGGTTAATTTTGAGATGATTATCCTTGTAAATTTTATGGATTCGAGATTCCATTTGAGAAGATATTCCGACGTTCAGTAATAACATAAAATATATGAGTATAGTGTGAAATATGAGTTGAAAATACTTCCTCTGTTGTGTCGTCTTGTGTTGTTCTCCTTGTCTCAATTATAGTAGTCTCTTGTTTATTCCCTTTATCCGATCATCTTCTTTTCCTTATATATGATAGTTTTTTTTCTTTCTCCTTGTATCTGATATTGTTTTGAGCTATGTTATTAAATTAATTACAATATTATATATACAGTTAATCTTCGTAATTACCGCTCTCCGACTTTTATAAAAAATAAATAATTTCTTTTTAAAATAAAATAGACATTAACACCATTTCACCACACCATAACTTTTGAAAAAATAAATTGGTGAAATGTTTTTGAGAACCACATCTTAACAAAGTTATAATAAGACTTTGTCATGTGATGCAATGATTAGGAGCCATCACCAATTCTGATTTTTTTAAGCACAAGTTGCAGTATTTTTTAGGGATTTTTAGTATTTTATTACTTTGTCTCTTATAATAAGAAAAATCTGAAAATGTAGAGGCTGGCATCTGAGTTTAAAATGCAATGAAGATGTGGAGAAGATTAAGATATGGCCCACACCTTAACTTTTCATCATTTTTTCTATTTTCAATTAATCAAATATCATTGCACTACTTTTAGAAGTAAAAAAGTGAACTCACAGTAGAAGTTTTTTTTTACTCACAGTAGAGCATGTAGTCTGGATTATTAAGAAAAGCAACTCTGTTATACCAAAAAAAAAATGTTATTTTAGTTTAATTTTAAAACCAATTTTCCATTAAATAAAATGTCATTAGTTATAATTTAATAAATTCGCATAATTAAAAAAAAAATAGTTCAGCAAAAGGGTAATACAATGCAGTGTTATAGTGAGTCTTAAAATTTGAGATGATATATAATTTAGCATAGTGCATATTGTGAAGCTTAAATGCAGTGATGATGTTAAGAATGTGTTTGGTGATAGGAAGTCTAAAAATGTTTTATAAATAAGCATTTGAATGTGCATTGGTGGTGTGTAATGGAATGAAGTTCATTTACATGTGCATTTGGTAGGAGTGATGTTATTGTTGAAACATGCTTAATAAAAACGTTAGGTTGGAAAAAGAAGATGAGAAGCCAAACAAGGCTTACAGTCCAATTCCATGGCAAGTACAGCTACCTAATAACTTGTAATTAAGCTTCCAGAATCACTTAATTCAGTAATTTTGCAGTTGAAGTGGAGTGATTAAGAAGACATCACATGGTTAATTAGAATGCTTAGTTAATAAGAGAAACTTTTATACGATTGTGTTGCGTGGAGTGTAGGGTAAATAATTGAATAACCTTGATAACATTAAAAAAAATATTAAATATAAATTAATTTTATAGATAAAAAATAATTAGCTGCTATATTAATTAAATTAAAAATATTTTGGAAAAACCTTCATAATACACTCCTTCAACTAATTTTGTCACGTCCCCTCTATCATACTCCACTTAATAAACACTCCTCCTAATCTTTATTAAGGTAAGAAAACTCATTAGTGAAACATTACCTTCAATTTTCAAAATTTTGTTAATCACAATTTAACATGAGTCAAGTTCAATAATTAGATGAAAGCAAACCTGATAATTATATTTGAAAATATAAAAAAAAAATCTTATTTACTCCTTATAAAATGAGGAGAATGTTAATTACCACAATTGACGGGATATGTAGTATTATAATTAATTTGGAAATATAACTTTAAACAATATCAAAAAGGGCATCATAACACCACTGTATATAAGGAAAAAAAATTGTGATACGATCAAGACAGAAGAACAACTCGATTAAGAAACACTGTTTTTGGCTAAACTAACTGTTCTAGTTGAGAGACATCTCTCTTGACTAGAACTCACAGTGAGTAATTTCAACTCATACTTTACATTGTACTGACTATATACACTACATTTTATGTTCTTATTGACTTAAGCGTCGGAGTATATTTTGCAGGTGGAATCCCCTTATTTTTTTAAAACCAATTCATGAAGCTTGTAAGGATATTATCTTGAAGTTTAACCATCTCATCTATAATACAACGAATCTTCATTATATTACTCAATGGACTTCATGAGCAATTTTTTATAATGTATTTTTTTATAAATATATATTTGTTCAAAATGATTTAATATACCTATGTATTTCATTTTTAAAATGGTGTGCGAATCTAGTATTCTTTAATAATACGGTATTAGGAAAGTCTCCTTTGATCTGAATTTCCATTAATAAGGTGAAATAAGTAATAAATTGCAATAATTGATAGATATCCAATTTTGAGAGATTGAGACATATGTTGTGACATAAATAAAGAAGCAGTGCACACTGAATTTGGCACTCCTAAAGTGGCATTCCACTTCTGTGGCCTATATATTTGTCACATCAAAAACTCTTTCACAGTTATTAAAATTCCATGGCATGTACTTAGTTGTGTTTTGGTTAAACAAAAAGTAATGTTGTGTGAGTGAATGTGGGAAGATTAGTGTAAAAATTGGGAGAAAAGAAAGCAATATGACAAGGGAAATCCTAATATGCCGAAAAGGAGTAGAATGTAGGACAAGAAGTGAAGAAAACAAAAAAGTGGAATTAAGGATGGTGTTAGCAGAGATAGATAGATGGTGAGTCCTACAAGACAAAACTGGTGAAAAAACAACAACAAGAACTATTCTTCCATCTCCAACCTATTTCTCCTTCTCTTCTATGTTCCCCACTTTCCATCCATATACTTTTTTTCTATTTATTCTCATCATCAATTACTTTCTATTTATATTATTAAATCTATCATACACTCATAAACACCTTCACGAATACGAATTTATATATTATATAATAATGAATTATATAAATTGATAATAAAAATTTGTGTATAAAGTAAGATGTTTATCATAATTGGTTCAGAAGAATTTGTTTTTTATTTTTGTAATTATTATAAAATTTTATACACTAAATTTAAGTTTTTAGAAAATTAATATATTTACCTATTTTAAAATTATATTAGAATCGTGTTAAAATTATTAGAAATCTAACAAATACTTTTGAATTAGACATTTCACTGATACATATTCTAGGAGTGTTGATGTTTGATGTGTGTGTCAGATAGACACGGATACACCATTTAAGACGAGGGTCTGAATTTCCTATTCATTCTATTTTCCATCATTATCAATTTAATTACTGCTAAATTGAAAAAAAATTATAAATCAATATTTGACCAATTTGGTTGTGATATGAGATGATTCAAGTAAATACGTAGTGAAGTAGATAGATACGTATACGTAGGTAGATAGATACATAGATAGATAGGGTTATGTGTGTTTGGGAGCACACAGGCTGGAGGTGCGTCCAACTCATGGGAGTATTTTATTAATTAGAAGAGTTTAATTAAAAATGAGATATTATTGGAACACTTGTTTTCTTTCTTTCTTTCCCCCAACATCTGCTTCTGCTTCTGTTTGGCTGCTCACTCTCTCAACCATCCCATCCCCTCCTAATTATATCCAAAATCCAAACAGAGCATAGCCTTCTGCGGCTGAGGTTGCCGCCACTCACCAATGCTGCCTCACAAGCACACCCTCGTGGTTGTGGCGGCCACTCTGGCGCTCATGCTCGCCGCAGCATACGCAGATCTGGCCTCCGAGCGAGCCGCATTGCTCGCTCTCCGCTCTGCTGTCGGCGGCAGAACCCTCTTCTGGAACGCCACCAGGGAGAGCCCCTGCACGTGGGCCGGGGTCCAATGCGAGCGCGACCACGTCGTCGAGCTTCACCTCCCCGGCGTCGCTCTCTCCGGCCAAATCCCTCTCGGAATATTCGGCAATCTGACACAGCTGCGCACCCTGAGTCTCCGCTTCAACGCGCTGCGGGGTTCCCTGCCTTCAGATCTGGCGGCGTGCGTTAACCTTCGGAACCTGTACATTCAGCGGAACCTCCTCAGCGGCGCAATCCCTGCGTTCTTGTTCGAGTTACCGGACCTGGTTCGGTTGAACATGGGCTTCAACAACTTCTCAGGCCCGTTTCCGACGGGCTTCAACAGCCTAACGCGGTTGAAGACTTTGTTTGTGGAGAACAACCAGCTCCAGGGCCCAATCCCCGACCTGGGGAAATTGAGCCTGGATCAGTTCAACGTCTCCAACAACCTCCTCAACGGCTCTGTCCCTCTCAAGCTTCAGACATTCCCTCAGGATTCCTTTCTTGGCAACTCCCTCTGTGGCCGCCCACTCTCTCTCTGCCCCGGAGATATAGCGGATCCTATCTCCGTCGACAACAACGCCAAGCCCAACAACAAAACCAACCACAAGCTATCTGCCGGCGCCATTGCGGGGATTGTTGTCGGATCGGTTGTGTTTCTTCTGCTGCTCGTGTTCCTCTTCATTTTCCTGTGCAGGAGCAAGACTGCCAAGAAGACCAGCGCCGTCGACATTGCTACTGTCAAACATCCTGAGGCCGACGCCCAGGTTCTTGCAGAGAAGGGGCTTCCGGATGTCGAGAACGGCGGTCATGCCAACGGCAATTCTGCGGTGGCTGTGGCTGCGGCTGCGGCTGCGGTTTCGGCGGGGAATAAGGCCGAAGGGAACAGTGGTGGGGCGGCGAAGAAGTTGGTGTTTTTCGGTAATGCGGCTAAGGCGTTTGATTTGGAGGATTTGCTCAGAGCTTCGGCGGAGGTTTTGGGGAAAGGGACTTTCGGGACGGCGTATAAGGCGGTGCTGGAGGCAGGGCCCGTGGTGGCGGTGAAGAGGTTGAAGGATGTGACGATTTCTGAGAAGGAGTTTAAGGAGAAGATTGAAGCGGTGGGAGCTATGGATCATGAGAGTTTGGTTCCTCTCAGAGCTTTCTATTTCAGCAGAGATGAGAAGCTCCTTGTCTATGATTACATGCCCATGGGAAGCTTGTCTGCACTTTTACATGGTTAGTCGGCTTTTTTGCCATTCCTTCTCTCTTTTCAGTATTTTCTGTGCTCGCTTTTCACTCAATTTCGCCCTTTTCCAGTTCTTGGACAATCATTACTTACTGTAATCGAGTTTCTTTTTTGGGCAATGCATCATGGCATGGCTATGTTAGTGATTTTCATTTCGCTGCATCTTGGCAGCATGCTTTAGGAATTAGACTCTTAAATACATTTCACATTCCCTCTTTTATGCATATGGTTGGGGTTATTGAAGATGTGATTTCGCACTATGTCTTTAAGGTCCGATTGGATCACATGGGTGGTTGTTTGTCTGAATTGCCTCCCCATCTCCTGCTATTATTAGACTAGGCTTTAAGCAGATACTGGTAGATGGGGTAATTGAGTTCTAAGTACTGTTTTTTTATTTCAAATTGAAAATTTTCACTGTTTATTTCAAGAGTTTCCAAATCCCATAGGCTTCATTGGAACTGTGTGAAATAGGGCCCGAGGCAAAGGCTCATTCATTACTCATTAGTGTACCTACTGTGGTACGGTACCATGGGTGGTGTTCTGATCTTTATTTGATTACAGGAAACAAAGGGGCGGGTAGGACGCCACTGAATTGGGAAGTGAGATCAGGTATTGCACTTGGAGCAGCCCGTGGCATTGAGTACCTGCATTCACGAGGGCCTAATGTTTCTCATGGAAATATAAAGTCATCCAACATCCTCTTAACCAAATCATATGATGCCAGAGTGTCTGACTTTGGCCTTGCACATCTCGTTGGCCCCTCCTCCACCCCCAACAGGGTCGCCGGCTACCGTGCACCTGAGGTGACTGATCCTCGCAGGGTGTCTCAGAAGGCAGACGTGTACAGTTTTGGTGTGCTACTCTTGGAACTTCTGACTGGGAAGGCACCTACCCATGCTCTCCTGAATGAGGAAGGAGTAGACCTTCCCAGATGGGTTCAATCTGTGGTTAGAGAAGAGTGGACTTCTGAGGTCTTTGATCTTGAGCTCCTCAGGTATCAGAATGTGGAAGAGGAGATGGTTCAGTTGTTGCAACTTGCAGTTGATTGTGCAGCACAATACCCTGACAAACGCCCTTCAATGTCTGAAGTGGTAAGGAGCATAGAAGAGTTGCGAAGGTCTAGCCTTAAAGAGGAGCAGGAGCAGGACCAAATCCAACATGATCCCGTCAATGATATAGAATTGTAGAAGATGTATCTTCTGCCCGAGTTTCTTCCTCTGGACTTTGCTTTGTCATTGTCGGAGCCCATATTTTACCTGCTAAAGCTAAATCCTGTGCGTATGTTGGTTGTATTCTGTAGCTTGGGCCTCAAATTTCTTTGGCACCAAACTTTCCAATTTCTTGGTTTTTTCTCTCTCCTCAAATCTCCATTGTGCCGTCTCCTCCTTTTTTCTTCTCAATTAATACATTGGGGGAGTGGATATCTGTTCCATTAGCTATTGTTGTTGTTGGATTCTGGTTGATTGTAATTATTACTTTTGCTTTAAACATGCCTTTTACTTTTGTTGAATTCTTGTGTCTGTTGAAAACTTGTAATAGAGATGTTATAGTAGCTGTCGTAGGATGGTTGGTTGTGATGTCTCGTCGGTGGCTTTTATTATTGCCAAAAAAGTTGGTTGTGAACGTGATCACCACCTTGGTATGGTAAGGATGGGCTTTGATTAATTCATCCTTCTTTTTGCCACTTGGTTTAAGATTTATTTATACGCACACACCACAAACAAGGTAATATTGACATTAAAGAATTCAGTGTAGTTAAAAATAAGTATAGTTTTAGTTGAGTGTGAAATTTATCTTTTTTTTGTGTATTCCTTTACATATACTAGGATCTTTCCCTATCTCCTCTGCATTTGGTCTTGTTACTGATTTATTTCAGTAATAAGGACTAATCACTGAGTATCTTTGATTTGTGCTAATATAAGAATTAATGTCTTTCAATATCAGTAACAGGAATTAACACCTTTAAATATCATTATTGAAGACGATTTGCTTATTCACCAAATTGGGTTCAGTCCATGGTGTTACTATTTTAATCAAAAGTTTAATCTAGTAATAACTTTCTTAATGTAGATTTTTAAATTTAAAGATGAATGAATGGTTGGAAGTTGAAAGAATAGAAAAAAATTGTAGAGGCAGAGTGTAGAAAGAAACATAAGAAGTTGTTATGGGTGAGGGCCACATGGTGTTTTTTGTTAATATATGAAGAAAAGGTTAGAAACAAAATAGTGAGACAGTGATGTGATGTCTCTGTCTCTTGTTCTTTGCTCAATGTCTTATTACAGTATACCTTCTGTAAAACCATATTTTCCTAAAATATATTTTTTAAATATATTTCTCAAGACTTCTATTCAATGTTTTTAATTAATTAGAAACGTAATTATTAATTAGTTTCATTCACGAGTCAAAGTAACACTTCATTGACGTGATAGTATATTAAATTAAATAATAATCCATGTCAAAATTCCGTTTATCACGTAACAAACTCATTAGCTACGTTTCATAGCGATAGTTAATTACATGATTTCATTAAATGTAGGCATGCAATAAATCTATGGAGCGAAAAACAAATCTTTATTATAAATTAATCAAACAAATTTTTGAAAAAAAAAGACTAAATATAAAATGTAAAAATGTATTTGAAACCAGTAAATTTGGTGTGTTATTTACTTGTCAAATGTCAATAAATTTAATTATCAAAACAAACAAAAAAACTTTTTTTTATCAACAAAAATAATTTTTTTTATTCAACTCTATGTCAAAAATTCGCAAATTTACAAGTGATGAACAATTATTTGTTTTTTTAAACATCATAAATATTTTAACATGAAACACAAACTTATCATTCCAACCTTTTTTAATATTTTTTTCGCATTATCAAATATATTTCTTCACATTGTTAAATAACCAGTAAAAATAAGTAATTAGTTTTAGGGTTTATGGCCATATGAAAGTGTAAAAATCAATTACAGTGCAGATGCATGCATTGTTATACTTTATTTCAATTTAAGATTAGGATGTGTTTTATTTATAGACTTGATTGTAAAATAATGACATTTAATTGCTATTTATTTTCTATCATTAATAAACAATACTTTATTTTCTTCTATAATAATAACAATGCCATAGTTTCTTAGTTTAGACTGCTGAAATTTTCTTTCTACAGTACTTATTATTGCAAAGACAATTACAATTTGTTTATTTTCTCAGACAAAATGTCCGAGTAACAATTTTTTAACAGTTTATTTTATTATCGGATACTATTATTTTAAAGACTAAAAATGCTTACACTTAAAATTAAATTGAATTTATTAAATA
>Ga0123341_1001398_pt1 | contig 18004 bp, 21 predicted proteins | sample Turbeapinknodule_FD_89959 | JGI IMG/M metagenome (GOLD analysis project Ga0123341, IMG submission 89959) | Root nodule microbial communities of legume samples collected from Mexico - Turtle bean Mexico pink nodule | ecosystem: Host-associated > Plants > Roots > Nodule | place: Mexico: Nepantla...
GAAAGAGAGTTCAAGAAACTTACATTGCACAAATGGAATGCAGATGCAGCAGAAGGAGACGAACTCAGAGTGCGAACGCGAAACGAAGGCAAAGACGAGAAATAAAGTTTGAAATTGTGTGTGACGCGATTCAAAATTTAGGGTAAAAAAGGATTTACGAATGCGGTTAAAGGTAAAACCGCATTCGTAAATCAAAATAATTTCAAAAATGCCACCGCATTTTTTTCGAAAGCGGGTAGCGCAAAAGCCGCACTAAATAAAGCGTATCCTTTTCTTCTTTTTGCACTAGTGAAATGAATAAAAAAGTTGAAACATGAAAAATGAATATTTAAGTAGTAGTTTAATAACAAGATAGATAACAGATTAAACAACACATATGATAACAACATACCTCAATGTTGTTAACCGTAGCAGTGAGGCCCCTACCAAGAAAGTATTCAAAACTTTCAACAAATGGGAGGTCTTTGCCTTCACTATGATCAACTATAGCCTTGCAATTCATTTCATAGAAAAATAAATGCATAAGGACTGAAAAGAGATAATCAGTTTAATATCATGCTTTATTATTACATTTAAGATTCAACAAAAGTCAACCTCATATGTCAAATTACAAGGTACAAACAAACCATTGTCAACCCTTTAATTATACCTTACCCTTAAAAACGAGATTTTGACTATGATGGGTTATTTTTTTTGCTTTTTACCAAAATGGGGTCCGTTTAAAAAAAATTACAAATTTTGGCAAGTTGTGTCAATTTGGCACGACTTCATATGCACAAGTCGTCCCAATTAGACACGACTTCTGCCATATCATACTGAAGTCGTGTCAACTTGACACGACTTCTGCCCTGTCATACTGAAGTCATGCCAACTTGGCACGACATATGCCATGTCATACTAAATTCGTGCAAACTTGACACGAATTCTGTCACGTCATATATATATATATTATTTTTATTTTTTATATATAGTAAGTTATGGTAAGTTATGTAATGTTAAAAATTAATTTAATACATAATTTTTTAAGAGTGTTAGTTTTAAGGAACAAACAATTGGATAATCATGTACGGATCATGTTTGGATAATAAGCTTATTCAAACTTTGAGCCATTAACTTCTGAGGACATTGCCGCTAGACATGGTTTCCCACTAACCAAAAATTATATTTTGATATTTAATGTCTCATGTATACAAATTTTTTGATATTTTGATATTTAATGGCGTCGGACATGATCCATACACGGTTATCCAATTTTTTGTTCCTTAAAACTAACACTCTTAGAAAGTTATGTATCAAATTAATTTTTAAAATTACATAACTTACTACCCAATATATAAACAATAAAAAAAAAATATGACGTGGCAGAAGTCGTGCCAAGTTGGCACGACTTTAGTATGACATGACAGAAGTCGTGTCAAGTTGACACGACTTCAGTATGACAAGGCAGAAGTTGTGCCAAGTTGGCACGACTTCAGTATGACATGGCAGAGTCGTGTCAAATTGAAATGATTTGTGCATATGAAGTCGTGTCGAATTGGCACGACTTGCCTAAATTTGTAATTTTTTTTTAAACCGACCCCATTTTGGTAAAAAGCAAAAAAGATAACTCCATTATGATCAAAAAACCCTTAAAAACACTTTCTTTTCATATCACTCAACACAATATCTTTTATAGTCTCCCAAACCTTACATAGGGACATTTACATGAAGTTTTACCAATATATTAAAATCATATTCAATGCATTTCATAACATCCCTCAAACTGTATTTTGCAATATATATTCAATCCAATTTCAAAATCATATTCAATGCATTTCAGCCCGTACCTCAAATTGTATTTAACAACGTTTATTTTAAATCCGATTTCAAAGTCATATTCGGCAAAGGAAATACACACAGAAAGATAACATTGAAAAAAAAAAAAAGAATTGTTGCGATGACATACCTCTTGCGAGAAGGGGTGATAATGACGGTAAGAAATTGTGTTGAGAAGAGTGAGAGGGGTGAGATGGTTTGCAGTGAATCTGAGAATAGTGAAGGTGATAACGCTAGCGGTGAGATTGAAAAGAAGGGTTTCCAGTGAGAGTAAGAAGAGGGTTTCGGTGATAGTGAGAAAAGGGGTTTGCGATGAGAGTGTGAAACCGATGAAAGTGAAAATGTGAAGGGTTATGGTGAAAGTGAGAAGAGAAGGGGAATACGAACAAGAATGAGTGTGGTGAGAAGGGTTCACTAAGAGAGGGGAATACAGGGGAAGGTTTGGTGAGAGGGTAAGGTAATGTGCGAGGAATACAAAAGAGGGAATATGAGAAGTGAGGGTAATGTTCAGTGAGTGAGAGTTATGTTTCAGTGAGGGAATATGAAAAAAGAGTCAAGGTTCAGTGAGTGAAAGAGAGGGAATATGAAAAAAACCATTGGAAAAGAGGAAGGTTACACAGGGAATGAAACGTATGAGAGATTTTATTTCGAAGGATCATTATGGCGGTTCTACATACTGTATTTCGAAGGAAAATTATGGTGCTTATGAAGTTGTCGTATTATACAGCTAATTCTTGTGGTTTTTAATAACTGCCATATTATAATCGCCACCAAATACACATATTTTTTAAGTGAGTGGATGATGTGAGTTGATTTTAGATTTAGCGATTTTAGATGTGACACTTTACATAGAATTTAGATTTTATCAATTATATGGTGAGAACCCAAAGAAGATCCCCACTACACACGAACTTAACCAAGTGGTTAAGTAAGTGTGAAGGTTCACTTCTAGAGGCAAAGGAAAAATACAAGTATATGGTGATTGATGATGAAGGGCAGAAATTAAATGAACATGGAAGGAAACATAAAATCATGATGGAAACCGAATTGACAATGGATGAAAAAATAAGAACATAAGAACAACAAGATAAATGGAGTAATGGAAAAATGGATGAGATGAAGGAAGAGAATGCTTATGTGAGGGATTCAGAATGGATCACGCCACTTGCAGTGTGGTTTTTCCTCCAAGATAAGTGTTGATGGCCGCCACTTGAGAGCTCCCAAATCACTCAAGATGAGACCTAATGCTAAGAGGAAACAAGCCTCACAAACATGGTTATCAAACTCGCGAGTCAACTCGTTGACCTGTCCGAGTTTACGTGTCCACTTGGCCTTACCAAGTTAAATCGGTAGTAGACTTGTTTTTTGTGTAAACTCGGTAGACTTGGTGTAGACTCGGTGAAATCAGAGTGGACTCGCGACTCTGGTCCGAGTTTGTGAGTCCAACTGGGTTTTTTCTTAACCCCAAAATGGTATCGTTCTAAATGGGGAAGTTAAACGAAACCAACTGATCTTAGGGTTTCACGTTTCATTTTCGTTTGTGTTTTCGTCTTCTATGGACTGCGTCTTCTTCTATGGATTGCGACAGTCGATCAAGCGTAGCATTCGTGGGTTGCAGGTGGTTCGTTCGGTGGTTGCAATGTTTGTGGTGGTCGTGGGTTGCAGGTGGATCATGCGGTGCTTGCGGTGGTCGCAGGTTGAAGGTGGTCACAAGTTACGGTGGTTGCGGGTTACTGGTTGAAAGTAGACTCTTACGAGTCTACGGAGCTCCCACGACTCTACGTAGACTCGCGAGTTTGACAACCTTGATCATAAACACCTCACACAAATTGTGCAAAGTAACTTTTCTATTCAAATTTAACATGTAAATACATGAAGTAAGGCACCCTATTTATAGATGATGTTGCCTTGGAAAACAAGAAGCAAAGGTAGGATGGTAAATGTGTGAGGGGGCTACCTTTAAGGTTTGACTAAGTTATAAAACCACATCTTAGGCCACTTATTCTAGAAACTAGGTAAAAAAACAAGCTAAAATGATAACTACACCCCTCCTATTATGCTAAAGGCACCTATTCTAGCCTATATTGCTATTTGGACCCCTAAAGTGAGCCCAATTTATTTACAACTTGTTTTATTCTTAAGAAGACTAGTAGGAAGGACATTTGATGTTCTGGTATTTGCCCATTTCTTCTTCTGGTGAGGTCGGTTAGATTCTTGGTGGGGTCTTCACTTGAAAGTTGAGATGACTTCTCATAGTGTGAAAGGTCATGTGAGTCCTCGGTCATCTCCTTGTTGGCTTGGATTGGATCATGCTCCCAGGTTTGAGAGAATTTGACCTCGAATTTACAACTCCTTTGGATAACATAGTTAGTTTGTTCAAATATAAGATAGTAGGGTATGGTATGTGAAACAAACTTATGTTCATTGAGCTTGGAGAGTTAAAAAAGGCAAGCTCTTCTTACAAGCCATGTTGGGAAATAATATTTGGGGATGAAAGGGTTTGGTGATAAAAATCCCCTCAAAAGGTGAGAACCCTTAGGAGGTGTTTGATGTTCAACCCAAATTTTCTTTGTCCAAGATGCAAGTAGTTAGATTTATTTGTCAATAAAAAAGACAAAGAAGAAGAACACCTTGGAGGTGCAGTTTGTAGTATGGCACGAGTCACCCTCCCTCTTGAACTCAACCTCTTTTTCTAACAAGTCAACCCTTTGAAGGGGTACCTACTATAGAAAATAGGGAAAAAACAAGAAGGAATTATTGAATTATATTTTAATAACTTTCTTAAAAGTTTTTTGTCAGTATCTTCTAATACTTTGTAGTCATACTATAGTTTTATAGGAAAGACAATCTATCAACGGCCTTTATAATAAGGATTGGGTCTGATGAAAGTATACCAGATGCAACTTTAAGTTGAACATATTCACTTGTTTCAAAATGTTTTCAAATATTTTTTTTTAAGTACTCTCCTACTTATATTTGTGCAAATGATTGGTAACATGTAATGTAAAAGAGATAAGGAGAAAGATAAATACACAAGTTATTTTTATATTCTTTGACAAAGTAGACTAATGTTGTGAAGTACAAAACAAATATTATTTTGACTCGTAGTCACTCTTGACTAAGACGTACGAACATTATTTCATATTGTAACGATTCTTAGCTAACCCATTAAGCATTCTTTGGGCATGTAGCTACTCTTGGCTAACCCTTTCAAGTACTTTTTCAGAACGTAGTCATTCTTGACTAACTTGCTTGAGTATTCTCTAGAACGTATAACCATTCTTGGCTAACTCTTATGAGTATTATTTGGGGTTATAACCACTTATGACTAACCTCATTCAAGTATTCTTTGATAGTTAGTAACTCTTGGACAACCCGGTTCAAGTATTTTGGTAAGGAAAAAGTCTGTGAGATGATAAAAATAACAGATCATGTAAGACACAAGTGTTTCATCTAGTAGAGGATACAACACTCTGCATTATTTTCTTAAAGTCTGATAAGGCTCACATAAGAATAGATTAAATGTGTACCAAATATCAGACGATACACATAGACTAAGCAAACCTCATATCTAAAATAAATATCCATATACTTAATCTATCTTTGTAGGAAATGTTCATTTTCCAAAGAAATATGCTCAAAATTAGATATCAAAGATCTCTCAAGACACAGCCTAAAGTTGTTTCCTTCAACAACTTCCTAACATGGAGATTTTTAACTGTGACCTAATATTTTGCCCTATACAGAATGCACACTAATGAAGAATTTGTGCAAAAGGCTATGTGACCTAGGGGGATAAGCATTTTTAGTTACCAAGGATGTTGTGAAAGGGAATGAGCAAAGATCTATGTTACATTAAATACAACAATCATGTTAAAGCTCGTCAGACACATACTGAACATGCATAGAATTTAAATATGCTCAACGAATATAAACACTTTCCTGATGGTTAAATTTTTGAAAAGTCGATAAAACGTATTTCATCCAAAGGAAGACATAGAGAAGAAGATATATGATGCTATAATGTTGCTCCAATTAAGAGCACTCTGCAAAGCCAATAAAGTAGAGGTTGTACCATACAAAAATGTTGATCAGATGATGGAGCACACCTAATAACCTTAATAGAAGGATCCTCAAGCTTGATGAAGATTAAAGTATTAGGATCCAAAGAAATCTTATGGAAAACAGTTAGAGTGTTTATCCAACTACCTAGAAGAGTGAGCCTAACCACTGTATATATCAAAAGACATTATCCTTCTTAAAGAGCAAGATTATCTAAACTAGAAAAGAAAGCCTAAACATTGTATTCTTCATTAGATGTAATCTTTCCTACTCATCATACCTAATGATCACTTAATCATTGAAACACTAAACCTCTAAATCTAGGCCAACAGTGGTTGTTTGGAAAAGAAAACTCAAGTTTAGCCAAGAGTAGTTTGAGTAAAGAATACTGCTTGACAAGGTTAGCCAGGAATGGCTATGATCCAAAAGAATACTCAATTAGCCTGGAGTGACTAGGTGGAAAGAATACTCATAGTTAGGCAGGAGTGGCTTGAGCAAACAATTCTCGGTGTCAACTGAGAGTGGCTTAAGAAAAGAATACTCAAAGGGGTTAGCCACGAGTGGCTATGTGACCAAAGAATATTTAATTAAGTCAAGAGTGGCTTGTGTCAAGAATACTCAAGGGGTTAGCCAAGAGTGACTACGAGGCAAAAGAATACTTGATGTGTACTTTGTACATATGTTTGCTTATTTGAACTTGACCGGTTTGATCAAGAATTGGATGTAGTATGTTATGAGATAAACCTATATAAATTATTGTGTGTAGTTTCTCTTTTCCTTATCTATTTTTATTGCATGTTATCATCATTTTCACTAACCCAAGAAAGAAATTTAATGTGTGATAACTTACTAAAATGTTTTACAAAATATTTTTAAACTAAGCATTTGATCTACACTTGTATTGGTTGTTAAGACACTAAAACTATGATATAATAACTTGTTAAAGTAAACATGAATATATGTTAGTTAACTGATTTAATTGAGTTGTAAATTCGCGTCTCACTTGATTTTTGGACTTGAAGTGCTAAGAATAAATTAAACATTTAAACTCGACCATCTGACCATATTTGTTATAAGTTCTCTAGAAGAAAACTTATTTATACTTTATCAAGAGAAACCTATTAAAATATATTTATAAAATTATATCTCTTTTTTAAGTTTATTCTTCTTATTGTACTTTCTTAAGTCAAATTCCATATCAAGTGTTGTTAGTTATACGAAAGAGTCATAGTTTGATTCTTAATCAACAATTGATTCAGAGAAGTTGAGAGCAACTGACATGACACTTTAGACAAAAGTTTATTAGTTTGTTTATTTTACAAACCAAATTGTGTTCTTGCCTTTATTAATGAAATGATAAATTTGGAAAAGTTTTAAGAATTAATTAAATCACAATTCAATCCCCTCTTCTTTTGATTTCCATGTTTTTCAAATAATGTTTGACACTTAGTCGCTCCTATCTAAAATTGAGTATTCTTTCATAACATAGTCATAACCTGTTTAAAAGCATTCTTTGAAGAATAACAACTATTGGCTAATAATCAAGTATTCTTTTTTAAATAGCCACTACTGACTAAGATAAATAAATTATTTGAGCAGTGATCAAACAATCATAGGGTTACGCACTAGAGTAGGATAACTTTTTTTGATGTATACAAGGTTTATGCAATCTCTTATAGTTTTCTAAGTGAACATGAAAAGTGTTCTTTATGAAATTTTTTGTGGCACAAAAGATTTGGGCAAATTTTCAGCACTATGCAAACTTGTGTCCTATCCTCTTCTTCTTGTCGAATGACTTTATATAGGCGTTGAAGAATATAGTTGTTGCAAATCCATTTATAACTAATGAGCAGTTTCAACTCACTTAAATTTCTTTCTTGTGTGTGTATGATGTGCTTAAACGTGAATTATGTATTAAATTCACTTCATGCAACATTAATTACTCTTTTTTTTCTTTATGCAACATCCTGATAGCTTGATGTGCTTATCTCTTCTTGGAAAGTGTGCATTTACATTAATTTGTCTAAAGCACAAGGCCTTGTGAATCAAATAGTCTTTCCGGAGTTGACAATGCTAGCATTAAAGAGTTTTTAAAGAAAACAACTTTAACTTTTCATCCAAAAGATCATTGATGTGACTTGTGCTTGAACAAATCTTCTTGGTAGATGAAAGTAACAAACATTCTCAGTAAAATAAGCATATAGATGTTTGTGAAGTACAACGTTAGATTAAAACTTGGTGTGTATCTTCTGACGTATCATACGTAAAGGAAGACAACATAATGTTGTATTGTCTGTGAGATAAAACACTACATTAGATATATGGTTGGTTTTTACTATTGTATTAACCTTAAATACTTAATATATTGTTCTCTAAAGGTGTTTCATCATATTAAAAGGAGAAAATTATTTATAATTTATATTAGTAATATAAAAACTCATTAATAATTCAATTTCTTTTTTATGGGTTGTTTAAAAGCGAGATAATTAATAATATAAAAGAAACTAACCAATAAAAATCCATGATGAAATTCACATAATTATTTATTTGAGGTATTCAAAATTGTTTATGATTTTAACTCGGTATTTAAGAAATAAAAAATATTCACTCCTAATAGAAATAACAAAAATAATAAGATGACTAAGGTCCATAAAATAAACCCTTAACCTTACGACATGAGGATTGATTCTAAATGCTCTAAATAAGAAACCTGATATTGTATCAAGGTCTTTTGGACTAGAACATGTTATGTGTACCGATAACATGACCACTTGCTAAGAGCCCAATTTTTTGCAAGAACAAGATAATTAACAACCTAAAAGAAATCAACTGAAATCCATGCCGCAAATTAGATTACTTGAGGTACTCGAAAAATGGTTCTGATGTTAATTTGATATTTAAGGAAAAAAAACCATTCATTACTGATAGGGAGAACAAAATGAAGAGAGTGCGGTTTATAAAATAAATCCTTAACCTTGTAGCATGAGGACTGATTCTGAATGCTCTTATTAAGAAACCCAATGCAAGATCTTTTTAGATGAAATTTGTTGGCACCTACCAAGAGTCAGGCAAAACAACTCTCACCACCATTCCACAATGGTGAGGAAGAAGCACCAACCATGGTAAAGGCTATGGAGATGGTGCAGAAATGCGGCGATAAAACGAAGAGACACACCAAGTGAAAAATGTTAAAGAAGAAGAAAGAGGAAGCTCGTCTAGTACAGCACTATTTGGAGAAGGACAACGAAGATTCCCAATGTTTGGTTGAAGATTCCTTTGAGTATGAAAGAGCTTCAGCTTAAGGATTTTTATGCAAAAAACAACTAGGATACATAAATGGAAGAAGTGTTTTTAAGGCATCTATCAAAGACTGAGTTTCTTCCTTCATACTCCAGCTAAGCGTCACAACCTGCCAATAGATCCACGTGCGCATGTTGACCAAACTTCACAACTCCAAATGCAAGCTGCAACCATTTCAGCCCCTCGACAAGTTCAAGTGTAAACATCCAACATACATACTAGCAACTAAACACACACATCATCACCATATTATGTTTAGTTTTTATTTGGATCTTGATCTGTGCGAAGGAGACTGAGTAGCTTTCACCAGAATAAACATCCATATCATCAACACAAAAGGTGTAACGTAGTTTCCATCAGCTTCCACCACAATAAGTTTGTGATTCTGCATCACATATACAAAGTTACATGGCATGGAGAGCTAACGGCAGAGTAAACACATCAAGTGGCATGGAGACCATGGTTCATCACATGATTTTACAACGTTTTTCTTCTCCAACTTCCTAAATGACTATGGTGAAGTGGACATGTTTAAAGTTTTTCAAAGATGGGACAGGGTGAAAGAAGTCTTTGTTTCCCGTAGGCTAAACAAATGGGGGAGAAGGTTTGGTTTTGTGAGATATTTTTATGTGAGAAACGTGAGGCGGTAGGAGAGTGAGCTAGATCAACTATATGTTGGAAATAGGAAGCTCTATGTCAACATCCCGAAATACCGCAGACATTAGCTGAAAATTGAAAGGAATGGGAGAAGGGACCCGAGGAACACAAATATGGGGAGTCTAAGGGATTTAGGGAAGGAGCACCAGAAGGACCATGGGTTAACCGGGAAGAAGAATGGAAAGGAGGTCTGGGAGGAGAAGCAAGGAAATAAGTCCTTTGTTGAAGCTGTCAAAGGTGCAGATCAGGCGAAATGGAAGGGACCAACTATTATAACTATACAACAATATTTACCTTGAATGGAAAGAAGTGTTGTTAGCCAGTTTAAGGAAGACATAAGCTTTGACCAAGTGGGTGAGGAGTTTGTGAAAGGGGGCTTGAACATGCTACGAGTGAGGTACCTGGGGGACAACCTTGCTTTGTTGACCCCAAAAGAAGGGGAGGACATGGAAGCTCTACTATCGTATAATAAAGAATGGTTCAATAGAGTTTTTAATAGCATTAAGCCTTGGACGCTAACTTTTGTAACGGATCACAAGTGTGTATGGGTGACGTGCTACGGTTGTCTTTATCTTTATGGAACATGGACTGTTTTGCGAAGGTGGTGGGAAAGGAGGCATCGCTAGTGTCTGTTGATGATGCCACATTATCATGGGAAAACTTAAAGTTCGCTAGATTGCAAGTGCGCACACTACAAAGTTGCAGCTTTAGGTGGGTAAAAAGCATGAGGTTCAACGATCTAACGTGCAGCATCGTCATGGAGGAGGACCTCTCAACAGACGGTGGAGGCAACTGTAAGTGTAATACCATTGATTCGTCAGATAGCGTATCATCTTCAGAAACCTATGTCGAAGAAACATCGTTATCTGTCAAAAGTTGCGAGGAGGAGATCTAACAATGGGAAGGGGAGTCTTCTCGATCAAAACGAGAAGAGGCCGACGGACATGCAAAGGTAGGGGGTAAACTGGGAACAAATACGACAAATTTGGCACTTAAGGAATCACCTACAGGAAGCAGAGATGACTAGGGTAAAAGCTACTTCTCTTTCATGAAAGAAGAATGTAAGAGCCAGATGCCTATGGAAGGCTTTGACCTAGGCATTCTTTCTGCCCTTGCATGCGCCCTTGCCTGCAATAGCAGCCCTGTACATGCTGAGTTGGCCAAAGTTGTAGTAGATATTGAGTCCAACATTGCCCCTAAGGTCACTCGTAATGGTTCGGGCCAAGAAAGGAATTTGGAGGCCCAATCTGGTTTGGGGTGGGATCCTAACCCTGCCAACGCCCATGATGGTGGGCCATGCCCCGCACTGGAGATCTGTGAGAGTGAGGAAGGAAGCGCCTACCACGCATGTGGGATGTTAGGGGCACAAATGGAGGTGAATGAACGCAACAAAGAACGCAATACCCACACCGATGAGAATTGGGCAGGAAACTCACCGTTTTTGAACGTACGAAGAAGGAGGAATACGGGTTAATGGAAAAATATGAGTATCATAGCTATAGCGAAGGTGACGATGCTGCAGGGGGAAACCACTCAGGAGATCCTATTTTGCGCACCACAGGTCTGTCTAAATCCCCACCCCGTCAGTGTAAGGAGAAGGGGCTTACCGAACTAGGGGACTTATCCTTGCTCCAAAGGAGGCGGTCTGCGAGATTAAGCAAGAAACAATCCCTTCCTGGCTCTACTTCGCACCACCGAGAAGGTAAGATTTCTTCCTCAATCTCGGATGGGGATATAAAAGACTGTAATTCTCGTCTTTATGATCAAGGCACTGGGGCGGAACCATTAGAGTTGTGGGAGATTGGAAAATTACCAGTGTTAATTTTCCATGGGGATGAAGAGGAAGTTGTTAAAGAATACATGTGTATGGAAGAGAGAGATATGGAGGTCCCGAAAGATGCTAAGGAGGGTGATAAGGAAGGTCTCTCATGTTAATTATAAATCTGAACATAAGAGGGTTGGGGGGAGGTACCAAAGCTAGGTACTTGAATCATATTATAGCTAGAGAGGGAGCGGAATTTGTTTGCATACAAGAAACCAAAGCACTACAGTTTTCGGATGCCAGGTGCTACTCGCTTTGGGGGGATAACAAAGCTGGATGGTTACACTATGAAGGTGACAATGGCAGTGGTAGTTTGTTTTCTATGTGGCACAGAGATGCTTTCATTTATGAAAGCCATGCGATGGGGAAGGGGTTTATAGTTGTTTTTGGGCAGCACATCAAAGCTAATTGCAGGTGCGTGGTGGTCAATATCTATGTCGCATGCTTATTGAGGGAGAAGAAGGTATTGTGGTGGGAGCTGACGCGCATCAAATTGGTATCCCAATACTTGATTTGGTGTTTTTGTGGCGACTTCAATGTCGTAAGAAGCCTAAGTGAAAGGAAAGGCATAAGGGAAAGGGACATTCAATCAAGCGAAACAAGAGACTTCAATTGTTTCATCGATGCCAATTTTTTGATTGAGTTTCCTTTTGTTGGCAAGAAATTCACCTGGTTTAATTCCAATGGGTCGGCCAAGAGTAGGCTTGATAGAGTGCTTGTAACTGAAGATTGGATGTAAATTTGGCCAATGTGTAAACAATATGTGCAACGTAGGGAAGTCTCTGACCAATGTGCACTGGTAGTAAAGTCTGTGGATAAGGATTGGGGCCCTAAACCATTTAGAACCATTGACGCTTGGCTGACAAAGAAAGGTTTTATGGAGATGGTGAAGGATAGATGGTCTGCTTATCCAGTTTAGGGGAGTAGTTTCATGAAGGTCAAAGATAAATTGAAACGTTTGAAGGGCAACTTAAAAGTCTGGAACAAGGACATCTTCGACAATATTGAGACTACTAAAAAGGGGATCTTAAAGGAAATTGAGGACTTAGATAGCCAAGATTGCAATGGTGCCCTCTTGGAAAGCGAAAGGATGAAAAGGGTTGAACTAGTAAGTCGTCTTAAGGAGATTGATAAAAAGCTTGAATCCCTCTTCCGCCAAAAAGCCAAAGTAAGATGGTTCAAGAACGGGGACTCCTTTACAAAGTTCTTCCACTCATCACTGAGATGGAGAATAAGCAAAAATGAAGTAAAGGGCATCGAGGTTGGGGGCTTGTGGAGTGAGGAGCCTAGCACAGTTCGTACTGAAGCGAAAAAGTTGTTTGATAATAGGTTCAAAGCGACAAAAGACCTACGGGTAAAACTCGATGCAGTTGAGTTTAAGTCCTTAACTATGTCAGATAACTTGAGTCTGCTAGAGGGGTTCACCGAGAAGGAAATAAGGGATGCGGTGTGGCAATGTGAAGGCTCAAAAAGTCTTGGACCTGATGGGTTTAATTTCAATTTTTTAAAGAAGAGTTGGGTGTTTTTGAAGGAAGAGTTCATAGCAGTGATGACCCTTTTTCATGAAATAGGTTGTATACCGAAGGGGTGCAATGCGTCCTTCATTGCACTTGTACCTAAAGTAAGGAATCCTGTCCATCTTAATCAATACAGACCCATTTCCCTAGTTGGAGCCATATACAAAATTATATACAAGGTGTTGGCTGGAAGGATCAAGAAAGTGTTCCCCTTGGTTATTGACAATTGCTAGTTGGCTTTTTTGAAGAACAGAGGGATCTTAGATAGTGTGTTAATGGCTAATGAAGTGATTGAGGATATCAAAAGGGGTGGGAAAAGTGGGTTATGTCTAAAGGTGGATATCAAAAGGGGTGGGAAAAGTGGGTTATGTCTAAAGGTGGATTTCAAAAAAGCTTACGACTTGGTTAGATGGGAGTTTCTCTACGATATGGTACACAAGATGGGGTTCCACAGTAAGTGGATCAATTGAATCTGAGGCTGTTTGGAAAGCGCTTTTATCTTAGTGTTAGTTAATGGGAGCCCGACAAAAGAATTCAAACCTAAAAGAGGGTTGAGGTAGGGAGACCTGCTAGCTCCTTTCCATTTTTTAGTTGTAGCTGAAGGCTTAGCCGGGTTAGTAAGGCAAGTTGTGAAGGCAAACTACTCTCCGGTCTTATGATTAGTAGAAAAGAGGTCGAGTTATGCATTCTTCAATTCGCTGATGACACACTGTTTTTATGCGAGGATTCCTTCAGCAATGTGGTGACCCTAAAGGCTATTCTCAGAGGGTTTGAGCTAGCCTCAGGCCTAAAGATTAATTTTCATAAGTCAAAGCTAGCAGGCATCAATGTGCATAGAAATAGTATCCTTTGTTACACGAAGACTTTGAATTGTGCTCAGATGGCAGTACCGTTCAAATATCTAGGGCTTGAGGTGGAAGGCAATCCAAGGAGGAAAAAGTTCTAGGAGCCGATCATAAATAAGCTGGAAGCTAGGCTCAGCACGTGGAGAAGGAGGTTCTTATCAATGGCAGGATGAATCTGTGTTATCAAATTTGTCCTCACTACAATACACCTGTACTACCTATCTCTGTTCAGAGCACCGGACTCGGTTTGTAAGAATATTATCAGTATCCAAAGGAGGTTTCTGTGGGGCTGGGGGAAGGAGTAGAAGTCGATATCATGGGTAAGTTGGAAAAACTTGTGCAAATCAAAAGAGGAGGGAGGGTTGGGCATCATAGACATACGTGACTTTAATTATGCTTTTTTGGCCAAATGGAGATGGCGTTGGCTCTCGGATCAGAAAGGGAGATGGAAGGATATTTTGGAGTCAAAATATGAAGGAAGAAGTGAGGTTACGCAATCATCTCTTAAATTGCAGTCATAGTGGTGGAGGGACCTTCATAAAGTGTGTAGGGAGAGAGGAGGAGATGGATGGTTCCAAGCAGAAATTAGATGGAGACTAGGGCGTGGCGACAAAGGAAAATTCTGGGAGGACGTGTGGGTTGGGAATACTAACCTCAAATCTATATTCCCCAGATTGTATTCCTTATCATGTAATCGGGGTCAGAAGGTGGAAGAGGCAGGCGTGTCGGAAGGGTCAGTATGGCGATGGAACTTAAGGTGGAAGCGTGCTAGATTCGAGTGGGAATTGGTGATGGAAACAGATCTTGCAATACACATCTCCAGGGCTACTACTAATAGGGAGGAGCAAGACACTCGGGTGTGGGGGAATAATGAAAACAAGTGCTTCTCTGTGAAATCAGCATATGCGAGCTCAGCTAAGAGAGGTAGTGGCCCTCATATTGAAGTCTTTAAGCTCCTATGGAAGGCCAAGGCCTTTCCCAATGTCACAACTACTACATGGAGGGATCTGTTGGATACACTACCAACTTGAGAGTGCTTGAGTAGGAGAGGGGTGACGATGGAATCCACCTCATGTGTGTTATGCCAAACCAAGGCCGAATCTTGCCAACACCTTTTTTTGGAGTGGGATGTGGTTGTGCGTGTGTGGGCCTTATGTTATAGACGAATTGGTATTTTATTAGTACAACATAATGTCTTAAAAAACCACTTTGAAAGCTTCACTCTGATCCAGGCCAGCAACAAACAAAACATGGTTTGGAAAGGTATCTGGGCAGCTATTGTACGGTGCATCTGGGAGCATAGGAACTTGGTTGTGTTCAAGCAAGGAGTAGTAGATGCAGAAGAGGTGTTCCAACAAGCCCATCTTAAATCGTGGTTATGGATGAAGCATAAGGTACACAGGTTTAATTACTCTTTCGTGGATTGGGTCTTGAATCCAATGTATTGTATAAAGAGTTATAAGTAATGGGGAATTCAAGGAAATAAGTGGTACAAGAAAGGAAGGAGGGTTCTGGTTAAGAATCTGATGATAGTCAGATTGTATTGAGCTAAGAGAATTAAAAATTGGCTTCCTTATCTAAAGAAGGTGGAGATCTTATACAATGCAGTTATGTTTTCTTAGAGGATGCAGTCTGTTTTCTCCCTTGGTGAGGTTTTTTGGGAGTTCAGGTGATAGGAAGTACAGGAGAGGTTGGGACTGGTCTGGATGCATTCAGTACAACATTTAGTTATCCGAAAGTGGTGCTCACTGTCTGATTACTATGTTGGTAGATTGGTCTAACAACAGTTGTGTGCCAATTATGGTTGGGGTGGTCGGAGGTTCTGGTCTTGGACGCTCTCCGGGATGGCATGGGTCGCTGGTGTGGCTGATGCATGGGTTGGGTGCTGGTTTATGTAGCTGGTTTTCTTTTTTTTGAATTCGTTGTTGGATGGTTTGGGGATGGTCTGGAATGGTCTGTAGCTAACGTGATGTTGAGTGGTTGGGTCAGGACTTTGATGTCGCAAGGATGGTTTGCTGAAGTAAGGTACTGGAGTGGTGGTGTGCAAAGGAAATGATGGACCTCTTACTGTCGAGTTGATACATGGTTGGGTGCTGCGAAGGGTGTCAGGAAGCAGGAATGCATTGATTGTTCAATGCCCCGTGTGAGTGCAGGCCTTCGGGATCCAGAGCAGCAATAATAAACTCTTCAAGTATGGAAAATAAGACGGTCCAGGCTGGTGAGTTTGAATGCGGAGGCAAGCATATGTCAGCATGCATTGGTATGCATTAGAGACTACTCCTATCAGGAGTACTTGATGCAATTTAAACACTGGATTGGACATTGGTACCAGTTAGAAAAAGAATAATTAAAACAAGATAGCTTATACTTCATACAAGTCCATGCTTTCATTTGTGCCATATAAAATACCTCCTCAACATCTATCTTAGCCTGCATAAAGATTATGTCATTCTATGGTTCCATATGCTCCTTACTATGGCAATTCATAGTTCTTTCCACTCACTATTTTGTTTTTGACTTAGTTGAGGAAAATTAAATTTCAAAAAAAATGGCTCATTGGAGAGTAATGTGAAACAATTTGAATTCTAACTCATCTACTACAGATGTTCCAAACAGACGACACTACATTACATGAGAAAAACAAATGGGTAATTGTTTCTTGTCGTTGCAGACATATAGGGCATACCATAGTTTTAAGTTAATTCCTCTTTTACTAGGTTTGTTCTTGTTGCCATTTTCTCCAGAATAACCCTCGAAGAAAAAAACAATGGACATTTTGTAAGGCTTTGTTAGACCAAAACTGCTAAAAATCCTCAGAGATTGAAGCAATATTATTTTGTTATAGATAAGCATAAGCAGCTCTAACATAAAATTTACCACCCTACTCCACGACCCATATCCTCCTATCATAGTTCATGTTCAAATTGACTTTATTGATATTTTTCAACAACTCGTATTCTTGTGCTATTTTCCACATGAATCTACCTCTTCTCCAAGTTAGTTGTCATTCCTTTATAGAATTTACCTTCGCTACAACTTCATGTATTGTCTTATTTTGACACTTTAATGGTGAATTATAACAAGCCCTTAGGGCCCAAGGTCAACATTCAAGCTCCATCATGCTTTTCAACTATGTTCAGAGGAGGTCATGGATGAACCAATTCGAGTTCACACTACTGTAGAAAAGGTCAAAGACAACGGTTCTTTTAGCAATTAGAAAACGATTTTGAAATCGCTATCTATTAGCACATAGTTTATTCTATTCAAGTAAAGACGGTGGTTCTAGAGCCACTACCTATAAGTTACATAATAAAAAATTATTAAAAAAAAATAAAACAGCACCAACCTCAAAGTGATGGCAACAACAACAGTAGCAACAGCGGTGGAGGGAAAGCGGAATGTTGTGGTGGAGCAATGAACAATAACCTTAAACAATAAATCAATGGAAGAATGGAGGAAAAATAAGATGAGAACGAAAGCGGGAGAATAAGTAATGAGGGTAGGAAGAACTTACAAAGGCAGCAACGATAGCGGTGGAGTGAAAACGGAGTGCAGTGGAAGAGCAATGAACAAGAACCTTAAACAATGAACCAATGGAAGAATGAACAATGAACCAATAGAAAAAATGGAGGAAGAATGAGCAATGAGGATAGGAAGAACTTACAAAGCCAATGAGTTAAGAGAATATTCAAAAGAGTTTGAGAGAGAGTGAGAAGAAGAAGAAAGAAAACACAGAGAACGAAAGCGTAAGCGGCACGAGACTTGTAATTAAGGTAATAACAAAGGTTTAGACAATAGTTGTACACTACAAAAAAACGTGTATAATGCGGCGGTTATTTTCCCAAAAACTGGCGGTTTTAACTGCCGCATTATACGTATGTGGCGGTACCGCGTACCGCCAGAATTCTTCCCGCCACAAAGTTTAATGTGGCGGTCAATTGAGAACCGTTGTAGCAGACGCCATATTATGCATTGTATAAAGTGGC
>Ga0123341_1001400_pt1 | contig 17998 bp, 8 predicted proteins | sample Turbeapinknodule_FD_89959 | JGI IMG/M metagenome (GOLD analysis project Ga0123341, IMG submission 89959) | Root nodule microbial communities of legume samples collected from Mexico - Turtle bean Mexico pink nodule | ecosystem: Host-associated > Plants > Roots > Nodule | place: Mexico: Nepantla...
GAGTAATATATATATATATACATTATAATTTTTTAATACTCTTCATTTCCTGTAAGTAAAAAAATATGATAATAAGAATACAAAATTGAAATAAATGATTATATAGATAATTTATAATTACTATTAATATAAAAAAAATATATCACGTGAGTAGAGAGAATATTTTTTCTTATAATTTTAGACGGTAAAAACAAAAGAACCTGTGTTAGAAAAAAACATGGTTAAATCCCAAAAAAATAATCATACGCTTGAGCGACGCCGCGAATGAGTACAGTAGAAGGCAAGGTGGATGTGATCCGACCCGACCCGTGATGAGTGGGGACCCACCCGTGGTAATATTGAGCGAAACGGACAAGAGTGTGCAGCAAATTAGTCTCTCCTTCTTGGACACCGGGTTGCTCCTATCGACGCCGTGTGTGTTTCCACTCGTCGTCTTCTTCTTCTTCTTATTCTTGAATCTCTCTTCTTCTTGGTTTATAATTCTCAGATGGAGCAGCTGAAGACGCTTGGTAGAGAACTTGCAATGGGGTCGCACGGGCAGTCGAAGGAGTTTCTGGACCTCATCAAGTCCATCGGCGAGGCCCGATCCAAGGCCGAGGAGGACCGCATCGTCCTCCGCGAGATCGAAACCCTAAAGCGACGCATCAACGACGCCGACACGCCCAAGCGCAAGATGAAGGAGTACATCATCCGCCTCCTCTACGTCGAGATGCTAGGCCACGACGCCTCCTTCGGCTACATTCACGCCGTCAAGATGACACACGACGACGCTCTCCTCCTCAAGCGCACCGGCTACCTCGCCGTCACGCTCTTCCTCAGCGACGATCACGACCTCATCATCCTCATCGTTAACACCATCCAGAAGGATCTCGCCTCCGATAACTACCTCGTCGTCTGCGCCGCCCTTAACGCCGTCTGCCGCCTCATCAACGAGGAGACCATCCCCGCCGTCCTCCCCCGCGTCGTCGACCTCCTTAACCACTCCAAGGACGCCGTCCGGAAGAAGGCCGTTATGGCGCTCCATCGCTTCTACCAGAAATCTCCCTCCTCCGTCTCCCACCTGTTGTCCAATTTTCGCAAGCGCTTGTGCGATAACGATCCCGGAGTCATGGGCGCTTCTCTTTGCCCTCTCTTTAATCTCGTCTCCGACGATGCTAATTCTTACAAGGATCTCGTCGTTAGTTTCGTCAACATTCTTAAACAGGTCGCAGAACACCGGTTGCCCAAGACTTATGATTATCACCAAATGCCTGCACCCTTCATTCAGGTTAAATTCTAGTTAACTTTTGGATAATTTTCTCCCCCGAGAAGAAAAAACAAGAAACTAAAAATGATTAATTTTGACCTTAAAATTAAACTAAACTAGGAAGATAGGTTTATGGAGAAACTTATCCATTTAAGACTATTTTGTTTTTGCATGTTACTTACTCGATCCTCTTGCTTAAACTTGCTACTTGTTGTGTTTGAGTGTTTAGATTAAGATGCTGAAAATTCTGGCATTGTTGGGAAGTGGTGACAAGCAGGCTAGTGGACACATGTACACCGTGCTTGGTGATATAATTAGGAAGAGTGATTCTATGACCAACATAGGGAATGCTGTTCTCTATGAGTGCATATGCTGTGTTGCTTCTATATATCCCAACTCTAAGTTATTAGAGGCTGCAGCGGATGTGATAGCTAAATTTTTAAAGGTTTGCTTTTTATATTTTTGGTGCAATGTGTTTTAAGTTTGCATGCAATGTGATTGTATTGGTGGATTTTAACTACTGTGTGTTACGTATATGTTGTCATTTTGGCAGAGTGACAGTCATAATCTCAAGTACATGGGCATTGATGCCCTTGGTCGGTTGATAAAGTTAAGTCCACATATTGCAGAACAACATCAACTGGCCGTCATTGACTGCTTAGAGGTGAGGAATGTTCCTCATAAAGATGAGTTTATTGTGTTTTTTAATAAAATTGGAATCATTTAGCTTATGTGTTGTAGATCATTCGATGCTTGTTTTACTTCATGTTTTCATATCCAGTATGCAAGTGCAAACCAAATGATGATCAGTGTTGATGAATTTCTGTTATTTTCATGCTGGTCTAGACCGTTGACTAGGATTGTCATGCTGTAGAAATTCCTTGTGAAGGGTTTCTGACAAATTATAGCTAGAGGGTAAACTAAGGTTTGTCAGTGCACGAGAAAAATGAATTAGACCATAAGGCTTGTCAATGTTACACCAGTTGTTATAGAGACAGTAGCAGGTTTGTCAGTGCACGAGAAAAATGAATTAGACCATAAGACTACTGTCACTGTTACACCAGATGTTACAGAGACAGTAACATGTACTGTGGACTTTTAAAGTATGGTTTCATGATTCAGTTTTAGTTTGAGTTTCCTCTTCAAGCAAGTCTGAACTTTTTCTCCCATCAATGCTGGTTTGCATGATTCTATAATATCACATACAAATCTGTTAAGGTTCTCACCCAGTATTTACACTTAAATCTGAATTTTTACATGAAACGACCACAAAATGAAGAGAAAAAGAAAGACTGGTCCATTACTAGACACAATAATATAAAATTCATATATTTATTTGACACTTCTCAAGCTGGAGCGTATAAATAGTATGATCTAATCGTTGAACAGAATGAGTTTGGTAATTGTTGGTAATATTTGGTAATTGTTAAAACAAATGAGTTTTCCAATCGTTCCCCAATACTTTTTAGGATTTGAATGTCTCACCTTGCTTTGCTAACTTTTGATTTGGACCCTTGGGGCTGTCAATGAGCTTACAATCCATTAAGCTTGTTTTTTCTAGGATATCAAAGGCATACTTTCTCAATGTTTTCCTTGGATCGAGCCACCTCTATCCTGAGAAAGTATTTTAGATAGCAATATATTTGGTCTGAGAGAGACTGAATAAATGTTGTCTCAATTGGGAGATTCTAGCAGCATCATTTCTTGATGACTTTATCATCAACATCAACAATAAGGTAAACACATTTTCCATGAGAAGTGTGCCATAAAAAATAGAGCAACATGCTTCACTACCTTTCATTCTAAAATTCTACACAACATGGCTAAATTTTCAAAGCAAGCTCATTGTTTAAGCCTATAGAGAGATCATGAAGTTTGTAAACTAAACCAAACTCCCCTTGAGCAATGAATTTAAGAATTTGCTCCATCTAAATCTCATTGTTCAACTCATTGTGAAGAAAGACACTTTTAGTGTCTAGTTGATGAAGAGGTCAAAACAACCATGTCAAGGAAGAGGTGAACAATATTAATCTTAGCTAAAGGGGAAAATGTATCTCATAATCAAAGACCATATAACTTAGTGTAGGCTTTTGCTACTAATTGGGCCATAAAACAATAAACTCACCGTTAGGACTGAAATAAGTAGCATATACCCATTCACAATCAACCACCTTCTTCCTAGGTGGAAAAGGAACCCAACTCTCACCTATGTTCAAGAGCCTATATTTTAACAATCATGACTTGCAGCCATTTAGGGTGACTAAGTGCTTCATGTACATTTTTGAAATAGTAAGAGAGGATAAGGAAGAAATAAAGAAAAGTATGATGAAGATAATAATAACTGAAAATTATACATAAGATGAAAATTTTGAGTAGATTAAATTCCTTTTGTAAGGTAGGATTTTTTGTATGGGAAGTTGACAAAGAAGGAAAAGGATCAGGAGAGTCTTCAGGCAAGGTAGGTCTAGCTTTCTATGTCCTTTGTTGGTATGTAATGAGAGGAGGTGAAACAATTTCAACTAGATTGTGAGTTGGAGAATGAGGTTGATCATGTCCTTGCCTTGAGGTAGAGGTGTGAATGGATTCAAGAACTAGAATATTGAAGAAAGTGACATTTAATAGCTCTTGAAAAAAGTTTGTCTAGACTAAAGAGTCATCATTTACAAAACATGTGCAACCAAAGACCTGAGGAGAGGCATGATGCAATGCTTCATTGGAGAAATGATTGAATAGGAAACTTATTTTTAAGGAGGAAGAGTGTGTCCTATTTATTAGAGAACAAGTAGTGAGAATTGCATCACCCCAATGATATATTGGAACATTTATATTAAACATTAAGGTGTGTGTAGTTTCAACAAAATGTTGCTTTATTCTTTTTGCTATTCCATTTTATTGGTGTGTGAGAACATGTGGATTGAGGCAAAATAAATGCCTTTAGAGGATAAAAATGTGAAAGTTTAGTAGAGAAATATTCTGACACTATCGCTTCTAAGAATTTCAATTATTCTTCCGAAATGGTTCTTGATCTCATTGAAGAAAGACAGAAAATAGACAAAAGGTTAGACCAAATTTTCATTAAATATACCCAAGTGCATTGAGAATATTTATCAATTAATGTTGCAAAATATCAGAAACTGAAAGATGTTACATGATCTAGACCCTAAATATCTAAATGAATGAATTGAGTTACATCTATTTTTAGTTTGTTAGCAAAATAGGATCGTATATATTTGCCTAGTTGACACAATTCCAAGTCTAAAGTTTGAGACTAGGAGCCATTATTTTCATCTTTTTGCTTAACTTAGATTACCCAAATGATCATGCAAAAAGCTTTGGTGGTGAAGCAACAAGACTTCAGAGAGGGGGTGGTTTCTAATAGCAAAGGCATTCATGCCTACGCTTGTCAAAAGACTATTACCGTGTTCATATATGACAGGATTTTGAACCAAATGTTATGTTTTTGAGCAATTTAAGGTGCAAGTGTGATTTATAGTGATACAATTTTAGGGACAATTAGGAATATAAAAAATGAAGTTTAAATTTGAGGAGAAAGAGGAACTTGACCGACTTCTAGAGATGAAACTTTAGGCCTATTAGCTAGGGTAACAAGGTGAGGGAATTTAGGTTAAGAAATAAATGAAAACAAGGAATTATTACCAAAATTATGGTCTAAATTTTTGAATCAACAATCCATGAACCTTGACCTTCCACGGATTGAGAAATATAGAATGTGGAGACACTTGACACTGATGATGGTTGGGCTTGGTTTGACACCAAAGATGTTGGTTGCTGAATTTTATTCTAAGATATTTCTGGTACTCCTCGTAAAAAAATGTTTCAGATTTGGACAAAGGTGCTGCCTGGTTAGGATTGTCGTGCAAAGAATAAAATATTTCTTGAATATGTCCTATCCTTTTTTCAATGTGAGCAGTGGGTTCTGCCACCTCGTCTTCATCGAATTCCACAACCTCTTCTTTCCCAAGTAGATACCATTGTTGAAAATTTAATAGTTTTAGATGAACTCCCACTATTTTTCAAGGTTGGAACACGAAAAAGACGTGTTGTCAAGTTTTCCTTTGAAGGAATTTCATGGCCTGTCAAAATTTGGTGACAAATATGATTAAAATCTGAATTCATGGCATGCAAGACCAACATCATGCCCAACTTTTCAAGTTTCTTCATTTCACCTACAAAATTTGCTTCCAGAAATTTCAATTCTTCAACTGTAGATTGAGCTTGAGCAATTAAAGAGATTTGTCATGATTAAATTGCTGGAAAGATGCCAATTTTTCAGCAGAATCATATAAGTGTTGAATATCGTTGGCAAAGATATTTCGAACCTTTCTCCGAAAGGAGTAATTTGTTTTGAAAGTCCTAAAGTTTCCTCAAATGTTGGGCCCTACAAATTGCCACAACAAAGCTCAAAGTTTGGAAATCAAGCTTTTTCTACTGGTGGTGACTGTCTGACAACACTTCAATATCTTTCTCTGAATGAACATGATATTCCTGAGCAAGGAACCATAGATCATTGAAGTTGACCTATATAGATTGTTTTGCCATCAAGAGTTTCTTAGAGGTTATGGTTGAAGTTCTAGAAATGGAGAAAACAGGACCACAATGAGCCATGTTGCTGGAGCATAGAGAAAATCAAGCCAACGAAGAAGGGGAACTTAGACTCACTTATCAAACAGAGAAGAGAAGGAATGTGAAACAGTTTTTTCTTCTGGAACAAGCTAAAATGAGTTTTGTTTGATGAGGTGAATTGACCTGTGGTACACCAGAGAATTTGCCACTGGCAGATGGTGGCCAGGGACTGGAATGGCAGAGTGGGATTGGAACCTGCTCTTATAACAACTTAAATATGAAGTTTGGAGAGAAAAACTTGAGTTTTTCACTCATCTTTAACATATATGTGTGTGTGTAACAACAGTAAGAAAAGGTACACTGTGATAACACCAGACTGTTGCACCTGCCGAAACTGCTACAGCAGAAAAAGACAGAAAAACTGACCCATTACAAGACACAATGATGTAAAAATAAATATAATTATTTAACATTTACTAACCTGTTACTGGTCATGATTGTGAAGGGGTATATTCTAATATTTTTGTTCATTGATGTATGAAACCTATCAGATTTCGCTGAAAGTACCCTGATTATGTTTATCACATAAAACCACAATGCTCTCGGCTGTTTACATAGTTATATCCCTGTGCATAGTTCCTGATGATCATGCTTGAATTGGAATTCTGATTAAATATGATGTTATGCAGGACCCTGATGATAGTCTGAAACGGAAAACTTTCGAACTGTTATACAAAATGACCAAGTCCTCCAATGTGGAAGTGATTGTTGACAGAATGATTGATTACATGATTAGCATAAGTGATGACCACTATAAAACCTATATAGCATCTCGATGTGTGGAACTTGCTGAGCAATTTGCGCCAAGTAATCATTGGTTTATACAGGTAATTGAAATAGTTGCCTCAACATTATTGATTTTACGTAAATTCATTGTTAGCTAATAATATCTGCTATTATGATTATGCAGACCATGAATAAAGTTTTTGAGCATGCTGGAGATCTTGTTAATATTAAGGTGGCAGATAATTTAATGCGGTTGATTGCTGAAGGATTTGGGGAGGACGATGATGCTGCAGACAGTCAATTGAGATCATCTGCTGTATGTCATTTCAATAATTGCACTGGTTTGTTTGATATTTCCACTAGGTGTGCATAAATATGTTACTGAATGCAAGCTGTTTCATGTAGGTCGAATCATATTTGCGCATTATTGGAGAGCCCAAGCTTCCTTCTGTGTTTCTCCAAGTACTTTCTATACCTCATGCTTTTAGATTTTCTCCTCTCATTTTGATCTGAGAAGAAATTAAATGTGTTTCTTACAATACTGATTGCAGCTCATCTGTTGGGTTCTGGGGGAATATGGAACAGCTGATGGAAAGTATTCTGCTTCATACATCAGTGGGAAGTTATGTGACATTGCAGAGGCATATTCTAATGATGAAAATGTTAAGGTATTTATTGACATCAGTATCGCAGTAACGTGATATTGACTTTGAAATTAGGCAAAGTAAATCTACTTTTGTTTAAAGCTTAATGTAACTTCTATTTTTATTTAGAAAATGCATCTATGTGTGGTTAGAAAAAGTTAGTCAAATTACATTAGGGTTGTTGGTTTCTTTAAAACTCTTTTTGTTGTGCTTCTTCCTCTATTTCTCCCATTTATATATTTATGGCAATGTTATTTTGATATTTGGGCTGGACCAGAAACGATCTATATAAACCAATTATCTCATTCCAACTAATTCAGTCTCTAATGGTGTTGAAAAATAGTGGCTATAGTGGTGCTATTGTATTGCAAAATTCCTTGACCTTGTGTTTGGATGAGAATATTTCTGAGTAATTCATTTTTATAATTATTTTACATGCTTCGTGGAGAAATATTATGTTGTTTAAATATGGAATTTAGAAAGAAATTGAAATTCCAGAAATTTATGAAACTATTTTGATCACCGAAAATTGCAGAATTTCTACTTCTACGAAAAAGGGAGAATTTGAAATTCTTGATTCTCTCTCTTTCTTGTTCCTCTTCCCTCTATCTCTTTTGAAATGTAGTGAAACCGGTCATTCAATTTTTTAGTGTCATACCTGCCCTAGAAAATGTGTCTAAGATCATTCAGTTTTTTTACTGTTATACCTCCCCTAGAAAATGTGTCTATATAATAGTGTATGTTGATGATATAGTCATTACGGGGAATGATGTTGCTCAAATATCTCAGCTAAAGGAACACTTTGTAACCAAGGATCTTAGAAGCCTCCAATACTTCTCCAATATATATATATGTGTATATATATATATATATATATATATATATATAAATATGCCCTCTTTCAACTGCTATTTGACTTCCACTGTGTGCATGTGAGGCCATGGCGTTATTGTTGCATGATGTTGCGGATTGTTGGATTTCTGCCATTTTCTGTGATCTGCGATTTATAACAATGCTGAATAATCAAGTATTTCACTTTACTTAATTGATAATTTAAATGCTTGCCTGTCCAAATCTATGTATGACTTGTGTCAATAAGTACCGTGTACTTTGGCTTAATTATTTAAATTTAGAAATACATATACAGGAATTATGTTCCACTACATTTCATTCCTGATATGATTTAGACGAGCATGCAATAATTTTTGCCATGGGTATTCCTGCTCACATGAGAACATATATATGTTAGGTGTTTTATCATGTTTCTAGCATTAGTTTATATGGTCATAACATGTTTTCTGCATAAACTTCATTTCATCATCGAACTATTCTATTATAGTTAGTTCTATTGTATCCGTCCTATGGCCTGCTCTAATTTCAATTTGTCAGCTTGAAAGTTTTCAAATTCAAACTAATTTATTGCTTTTGTGAAGGCTTATGCAATTTCAGCGTTGATGAAAATTTATGCGTTTGAAGTGGCAGCTAGGAGGAAAGTGGATATCCTACCTGAGGTATATGCTGAAAGACTAGGTTCAAAAATATGAATATTTTCTTCCTCATGGGCATGCTGTGATAGTAATGATTAATGAATGATTGAATTTTGAGGGCTATATAAAATCTACCCCTTATAATTTATGGTATGTTTGCCCATCTTTCTCATCATGCAAAGAATCCCACCTCAACAAGTTTTTAGAAGTCCTTCATAGGTGTTTTCCAATTTCACAAATGGTATTTTAACCTGTAGAATTTTATTTCTTTGGTTTGTAATAGTTCTTGGGTGATAATCTAAAATAATAAAGTTGAACCAGAGGAACGTTAAGATTAGATCTTAAATTTTTTATTTTTCATATAAATTCGCTTTAAACATGCCTTTCTTGAGTTGAATTATGTATGTTTGTGAATTCCAAGCACGTTTTTTAATAATAAAAGTTGCCAGTGACTGGGTTTCTCTTGCTCAACTAAGACTCTGATTAAAAATTTGAAGTACTTCGACAATCATGAAAATATTTTAGAATACCTTGCAAATCTTCTAAATTATTTGTGATTTGTTGAGCGTATTGTGTATGATTCAAGCTTATAGTTTACTGATAATCTTATTATTGTATTAGTGTCCTCAGGTTTATAGTTGTAATGATACACTAGTACTTGACCAAATTCTTGATATAAATAGGATCATTGAGTTAGCATTTTGTATGACCATTTCAATCTAATATTTTTCACCATTGTAATTGATATAAAGAATACCTCTTTCTTGTCTACTTGCAGTGTCAATCTTTGATTGAAGATTTATTGGCATCCAATTCTACAGATTTGCAGCAACGTGCCTATGAATTGCAAGCCCTTATAGGTCTGGGAGCAGAAGCTGTTGAAACAATAATGCCAAGAGATGCAAGTTGTGAAGACATTGAGGTTTAATTCCAATATAGAATCTTCTTACCTAAGATTATGATATTGTGTTGATCTATAATGATTTGCACTTTTGTGGTGTTTAATGCATGAATCAAAGCAATCAAGTAAAACCTTTTAGGGATTGTTATATATATGAGTTGATTAGGTTAGAGATACCAAATGTTTCCCATTATTGATTTTGTTTATTATTATTGTATATATTTTCTTCATTATAAATAAGAATACTTGCATGTTCCAAACACACGAAATTGTATTCTTTCTCCTCAACATGGTACTAGAGCAGTACCATCTTCCATGACTTGTTTTATCACTAATCCTTTCAACATAGTATTAGAGTTTTGGAAATAATGATGAAAGTGGTGGTGGTTGAAATAGCAACCATGGTGTGGTAGTGATGCAAACAATAATTGTTGTTGTGGCGAAGGTGACAACGATAGTAGAAACAAGGTATACCTGGGTTTACAACAAAATATTTGGTGAGTGGTGGTAGGAACATCATTGACTACAATTATATGAGTGGTGACAATGATAATGAGGAGGATGATGACATGAGTGTTGATATTAAGAATTAAACTTTAAGCCTAACTTAATCTTGTAAAACCGGCTCATAAAATGAGGTTTGTACCTATTTATATACTATGAAATGTTCTTATTTATAGTCGATGTGAGATCTCACACATCCCTTCCCTTCATACCGAGACTGTCAACTCGTGCGTGTGACTATATATTTATGGATGGTCCGATAACGACCCGATAATGGGTAACCTTGATAAGCTCAACAAATTCTCGTTAGGATAGATTCTAATACCATATTAGGAAGTCAACTTTCAGCCTAACTCAATCTTATAAAATCGGCTCATAAGGTGAGGTTTGCACCCACTTATATACTATGAAATGTCTATATCTTTAGTCGACGTGTGATCTCCAGAAATAGTGGTAGTATTGGTTGTAATGAAGGTGGGGTTGTCTAAAAGTAGGAGGGAGGTCAACTATCTTGTCACGTGGTAGTATTGGTTGTAATGAAGGTGGGGTTATGTGAAAGTAGGAGGGAGGTCAACTATCTTGTCATGTTGCCCACTCCTTCCTTAAAAAGTACTCTGCACTAACACTTAGGATATATAATAGGATAAAGAAATCATATATTTTACAATTCATTAATGAGGATTGTCCTATCCTATCTTGGCCACCAAATGGATCCTTAAATGAATCAAATTCCAGCATCCATTAAGTGTTTCTTGATAAAATTTTCTTGCTTATAAACGAGTCATGTTTTTCACTTACATAAACAACTCAAATAGTTTGTGATTGGTAGGTGCCTTGGTTTGTGACTTGAAAATTCCTAGTTCATTCTTAATTCATTAATCAAATACCACCTGTATGCAAACATTAGAAGAAAAACCAATCAATTTTTTAAATATATTTTTCTCCAACTCAACAATTAGTTTCAGAGACAGCCTGAATTGCTCTCATTTTAATGTTTTGTTCATTTTCGCTGAGCTCTTGTATATTTATGTCTCAATTAATAAATGTCTATAGGGCAGATTCTAATTTACATAGATAGATAACATCTTTAATGCCTGATCTGAAATTTAAGTTTTTGAGGGTTGCAATATGATGAGCCTTTGATTTTATTAGTCGTTACTTACAGAAAATGTAGTTTTGTGTTTTTTCTCAAATTCAAGCCTTCACCTTTCTGGAAACAGCTTCGCAACAAGAATAAAGGATTTTGCCTGTTTTTTAGTCTCCTTATATGATATAATTTCCATTTTCTTTCTTTTTCATGGGATGGACAGTAATGTTGTTGGTTAGATGTGGGTATATGTTGGCATAATTAATTTCTGATAGGAAATTGAAATGCTACTTGATCATCCAAAATATTATTTTTGAGGGACAGAATGCATTAAGGTTGATGGGATTGAAATGTATTTTGAAATTTCTCATAGCTGCTTATTTGTTGTTTTGCTTAGTGTGATTTTCCTTGTTTAGAAAGACATGCAATTTTGATTTCTTTTTGACAAAAGTTGAGATTTGAGCTTCTGTTCTTTCCAGATATTTATCTTAATGATTGTTGGTTAGTAGTAGTCTCTTGATTAATTTGTGCCAAAACAATTTTGTTTCTGATATTTATGCACTGCATAGCATTTTCGTTTTGTAGTATTCAAATTCATTTAACTATAGCAAGTGTTTTGCTTGGAAACGATGCATTTAAATTATTGTTTTTCTGCCGCAAGAGTTTATTGGCATACTGAATCTATTATGCAGGTTGACAAGAATCTTTCTTTCCTCAATGAGTATGTTCAGCAATCTCTAGAAAGGGGTGCTCGATCCTATATTCCCGAGGATGAGCGCACTGGAATGGGGAATATGAACAATTTCAGAAGCCAGGATCATAATGAATCTTTGCAGCATGGTCTAAGATTTGAGGCATATGAAGTTCCAAAGGCTCCAATGCAACCAAAAGCTACTCCAGTTTCATTTGCATCCTCATCCGACATTGTTCCAGTACCAGAGGCACTTTCTTCCAGGGAAACTCACCATATTTCATCAGTGGGATCAATATCAGAGGCTGGATCGTCAGAGCTTAAGCTAAGGCTTGATGGTGTTCAGAAGAAGTGGGGTAGGCCTACTTATTCGTCTTCAGCATCATCTGCCTCTGATTCTTATTCTACATCCCAAAAGCCAACAAATGGGGCAACACAGGTGGATGGTGCTACAGCTGTTAATTCAAAAGTACGCGATAGTTATGATTCAAGAAAGACGCAGGTTGATATTACTCCAGAAAAGCAGAAACTTGCTGCTTCATTGTTTGGTGGTTCAACTAAACCTGAGAAAAGATCATCTACAAGCCATAAGGTTCCAAAATCTAATGCTGCAGACGGAGCTCAGGGATCAAAGGCTGCTGTTGTACCCAATGAAGTAGCTGTGGAAAAAACAATTCATCAACCCCCTCCTCCTGATTTGCTTGACTTGGGTGAATCAGCTGTCACTACAGCTCCTTCCTCTGTGGATCCGTTCCAGCAATTAGAAGGACTTTATGACCCAAGCATTAGTTCTGGAATAGCTGATAATGTAGGTGCTACTACAAATGCCACTGATATTATGGGATTGTATTCGGAGAGTACTGGCAGTGGTAGCTATTCTATACCTGTAAGTGGGAATAATGCAAATCTTTTATCTGAATTGTCAAATGCACCTGTAAAAGCTACTAGTGGAGAAACAATTACGACGCCTTTGCCCCAATCTATTAAGGGTCCAAATGCTAAAGATTCTTTGGATAAGGATGCACTAGTGAGGCAGATGGGTGTGAATCCCTCAAGTCAGAATCCCAACTTGTTCAGTGACTTGCTTGGCTAATCTGTTTACTAATCCATTCTAGATCATGATGCTTGAAGATAGATTGCCTCGCGACAAGAGTTGCCTGAAACAGTTTGCTGTCTGATATACTCACAATTGAATAATACAAGTTATTGTCAGGCATGGATAATACGAGTTTCTCCTCATCTTTGTTGTACCAAAACTGTATTTTTTTAAACTTAATGTGCAGTTTTCCATGTCCATAGGATGTTTTTTCAACAATGAGAAGTTTGATACTGCTGCGGTTAATAATAATATCAGTTTGATGATGTGAATGACATTTGAAGTTTTTAATTGTGAGATCCAAATCAGATTTTACCTTTGAGCCTTTTTCTTCTTTTCATTGAATGTGAAAGCTGTCGAGTAGGGGAGAAGAAACACATAGTTTGGCGTTTGATTAACCCTAGATGATGTAGTTTCCGTTTATGAAAATTAAACTGTCAAACTGCAGGCATGTTTGGCAGAAACCGTATGTGTAAATGACAGTATGCACAATATACTGCTGAAATACACTGAGCTATGAGTTCTGAGCTGAATTTAGTGACTTGCAAACACTAATAGCTGAAGCAACTCCTTAGACAACTTAAACTCGAAGACTGCACAAATGACAGTGAACTATGGTAATCAGGCGTTTATACATTTTGTATGTAATCTATATTTTTTAGAGGACAAACCTTATTGAGTTTCACCAGGGGGAAGAAGATTGAATTTAAAGAAATTACAAGTTTTGTTATTTCTGATGGCCAGTTGATTGATATCTTCACTAGTTTTTGAGAACTCTCAGGATAAACTATATTTGCAACAAGCTGGATATATATGCCTCCAAATTAAGCTGGATATATATGCTCCAAATTGAGGAAGAGCTTTGAGAATCAGGAGAAAATACTACACATTTAATTATAATGTTTTATAGGAAAAAATATCTTATTTCGAGAAAAATGAACATATTCTTATGTGCAATTAGAAGATATGATTTATATGCTCCAAACTGAAGTAGAGTTTTGGGAATCAAGAGCAGATACTACACTTTTAATTATAATGTTTTTATAGGAATTGATATCTTATTTAGATGGAAAAAGAATATCTTCTAATGTGTAATTAATATAATTTCTCTATATAAACTTGCTCTGTAGGGTCATTTAGACATACCATTTTAGAGATGTTTAGTTAGGCTCTAGATACCGTGTGAAATAAGAATACCTAATATAAAAATTAAAATTTTATATTAATTATATAATATCTCATAGTAATGTATCATATTAATAATTAATAATATAATATTAACATTTGTGAAGTGAATTTCTATCAGTATATTTAAACTAAATAGTTTAATGTAGACAGTACTAACAGTTTAATTTGTTAAACAGAGGGAGTATATTAATGAAACTAATTCTGACACTTTTTTTTTGCCTTTTATAGTAAATGGCTTTTAAGTGAAAAGGTAGTGAGAAGATAAAATCTTCAAATACACGAATGGATGCTAATTAATGAAAAAAGCAGTCCTTTAAAAAATTGACAACACATCAGAGAAGTAGGTTGGGAAGTGGCCAAACATTTATCTTTTCACTCTTTCAGGAAAAACATAATCATATGATTCGCACCCGAGTGTGACTCTTCAAGGAAGACAACCATTTGTTGTCCTGCACAATATGTCACACAGAATGTGAAAATATCTCAAACCTCCTTCTCAACTCACATGCATGGCTTCACATTAGAACACGGGGCAAAATGTGGTGATTTGGTCCTTCCCCTGTAATCTTGTCGAGCACGCTTTCCAACTTCATACACGTTCTCACTTCCATGCTTTCATCATGTTTTACTCACTTTGCAATCTTCATAAACAAAGGTTTCCCTCTGCATAGGACCATTACTTCTCATACTCCAACACTTTCTATGGCTTCAAATGCAGCCAAAAGTATAGACTTTTTTATAGCTCTTGCTTGAGTATTGAATTTGTAAACCTCTACTTATGTGGCTCATCTTTAGTAAGTCCCAATGCATGATATGATAGATTCCTAACATTTTAAATCAAGAAAACTTAGCTACTTTTCTTACACATACATCATTTTTAAATTTGCAGTTAAGTTACTGTTTTGTTTTGTCATTGAATATGCAGATAATAAATATAATTTCATCACAAACACTTTAAAATCTTTTTTTTCTCTTTATACTATGAAATTATTATATAAATGAATTGATAGTAACTGACCTGATAAATTATAGGCTAGACTTAAAAAAATGTTGAAGTACTGTCAAAATCATAGTCACAAACCAGTTTTTCAAACTTTAACATGTTACCCGACTTTATCATATATACAATGCGAAGATGCTAATGGAAATAGCAACTGCATGATGTTGATATGTTGTGATGCTGCTTAAAACGACAATCCTGATCACTGAGCATACATATATGCTACTAAAATTCTAGCAAACCATTAATACTTTAATATATAATTGGTGTCTATATATCTCTTCAGACATGCATATTTTTTTATCAATAAAAAATAAATTTAGATATTTACGAGATTTTATATACAAAAGAAACACAGAGACAAAGACTGCCTCTAACAGCTGCAAATACAAAAAAAATCTCAATCTATCTAACCCGTATCAACAACATCATAACATGCACATGTATAACGCATATTTGTTTGGTTATATATATATATAACAGGAACCTAAGGTACTTACGAAATTTCTTTATCAAAGTTTTGAATAACTAGGAAAATAAGAGCACGATGAAAGGAACCTAACAGGAGAAAAGTACATTATATATAATACGTGTCTGTTTTTTCTTCTCACAGGTTTTGTTTGTCGTGCAGCAAGTGCATGCGAGTGCTATATATTTCAGATGTGTGTTGCACTAGACCACGTCATATTCGCATTATTTGAATTCAGTATTGTACGAACTCCACTCCACTACTACTGCTACTCATTCATTTCACAGTGCACCATACATAATATAGCTTATAGGAAGGACCATCTTTTTTCCAATGTTCCTTTCCCCTACCCTCTTGTCATTGTTGCACCAAAGAGCTCTAAGAACAACAAGACAACAACTAAAACAAAACCATATCGCATATCAGTGTGAATTTCCACTTCAAAGGTTCTTCAACACTGTTTTTTTAGCTAGACTAAAGCCTTATCTCATTCACTGAATTTCCTGTTCAAATTACCATTTGGATATGCTGTTTCAGTTTTATTTAAATTGCAGTGAGACATTCATAAGTGTTTGAGTTATAATTCGATGGATTAACCTATTAAAAACTGTGTTCAATATGTACAAAACAAGAAGATTTGGTCGCACCATTCACACTCAGAGTACTTCAACGAGGTTAGTTTATAATAATTTAGCAGAATAAGAAAACTCTTTATTGTGGTTATAAGCCTAGCTAATTCATTATGTAATATTTTCAAAAAATATAATCAAATTTATTAGGAACCATTTAAAATGTGGATAATTTGACTTTGTGGTGGCATGTTTTAAAAACAATATAAAAAAAAAAGACTACTACTAACAATAACCTAAGACTTTTCAAAAGATAGTCGATATGCGGAGTATATCTTTGTTTCAAATTCAAACTGTAATATAAAATAATAGTAGAATTTAAAGTGATAATTTTCGTAAAAAAACTTTATAGTTTTAGTTATTAATTATTAAACATTCTCCAAGTAGTTTGTAAAATTAATTTTGAGATTGTTGCTAATTTAGTCGCTAATTAAGGCTCTTCACGGGAACATTATTAACTACTTCTAGCAAATACCATTTAAAACTTTTTCTTGGTTATTTATATAGAGAACCTTCGTAGCTAACTTTTTACTATTTTAGGGTTTAGTGTTGGGTTTAGGTAATCTAATTTTAATTTCAGTGTGACTATTATGAATGAAAAAAACTTGAGAGCAACTCTGTTTAGAACTGAAGTTGAATTAACTATTGTTATGATATGTCGAATAATTTCATATCGTTAAAAGTCCAAATTAAAGCTAAATAATTTTTTTCTTAATTTTTTGAAATGTTTTTTGTGTGAATAAAATCGTTATACAATTCCAAGTTCCAAACAAATAATACATCGAATATATAGAAACTCCCATTTCATTAATACTTTGAATGTCATCATGATTTGATATTCACTCTGATGATACACCTATATGATTTCAACAAATTTTCATACAATATGAAATGGATTTTTTAATTTAAAAATTGTCAACTTCTAGTTATATATTATGAACATATTAATAGAAATTATGGCAATAATGTAATAACTTCTCCTAGAATGGTCACAACTCTATGATTAACTTTTAATAGTGTTGATGATCAAATAATTGAAAATTCAAACAACTTTGTAATATGAATCCAATAGTTTTGCCCCATGTGGTGGATATGGACTTTGAAGAACAAGTATGTCCTCTTTGTTCAAAACTAGTTTAGATATTTATTGTGTAACTTATTCTCTCCACTTCCTTCTTCAACCTCATCATATTTGTTCTTTAAACTTATACTTTCACATTCTTTAGGGTTTCTATGTCGAATTTCTTATATTTATAACCAAATTATTGACTTATTTGAATATAAAATCAGCTTTTGAAATTTTTCTACTAAAAAATACACCATTACCAATAGAGTAATTCTAAAAAAAAATAAAAATTAAATACATAATTGTGAAAAACCTCCATTCTTGAATTTTCCGTTGTACTTCTCTAATTCTTTGACATTCGTTAAGTCACTTTGCATACCCGTCTTTATTAATTAATTTACCTTTTTGTTATAAAATTACTTTATGTTTATGCATTTGCCCTTACTATTTTAGTAACAAAAATAATTTAGTGTCACATATTAATGTAGCTTAAAATAAAATAACTGTTTCCTATATAAATGGAGAATGTCTCGTGATTAACTTCTTCAACCCTAAATGGATGCATGCAATCCACAACTTTGAAACTATAGACTAAAGAACCTAATTAATATATATATATA
>Ga0123341_1001401_pt1 | contig 17997 bp, 9 predicted proteins | sample Turbeapinknodule_FD_89959 | JGI IMG/M metagenome (GOLD analysis project Ga0123341, IMG submission 89959) | Root nodule microbial communities of legume samples collected from Mexico - Turtle bean Mexico pink nodule | ecosystem: Host-associated > Plants > Roots > Nodule | place: Mexico: Nepantla...
AATATATATATATATATATATTTATAAAAATTAAACACAGTAAATACAAAAAATAAAAAACTAAATAGTAAACACATAAAACAAAAAACTAAATAATAAACACATAATAATAAAACATATAAAAACAGCAATCAAATAATAAAATACTAAAATCACTAAACACATAATACATATGAAATTCAGATTGGATTATGAAATTCAGATTGCAAAGTCAATCCAATAGGTAAAACTGTATAATACAGATTAGATTTTTAAGAAATATAGTTAGTAATTTTTATTTCTAAAATTACGTTATTAAATAAAGTTATGTGTTAGTTACAACAATCAAAACTGTTTTACCTATATTTTATGCATAACTGGGTAGTATTAATACCCAATTTTTTTTTCTAAATAACAAGTTTAATCAGCTTGAATACTAATTTTTTTTTCTAAATAACAAGTTCAATCAGCCTGAATACTATAGTTCTCTGTTTTCTATTATTCTCTCCTCTAATACTATTGTTCTTTGCTACTTGTTACCTGCTATCTGCTACTTGCTACCTACTACCTCCTACCTGCTACGTATTACCTGTTACCTCCTACCTATTACTTGCTACCGATTACCTGCTATCTGATATTACCTGCTACCTGTTACCATTTACCATCTACCATAAGACCTGTTTCCTGCTACCTATTATCAGCTACCTGCTACCAGCTACCAGCTACTAGCTACCAGCTACCTGCTACCTGCTACCTGCTATCTGCTACTTGCTACCCTGTAACCTGCTACCTGCTACCTGCTACCTACTACCTACTACCTGCTACCTGTTACCTGTTACCTGCTACCCGATACCTGCTACTTGTTATTTGCTACCTGCAACCTGCTACCTGCTACTTGTGACCTACTAACTGCAACCTGCTAGCTGCTACTTCTTACATGTGACCTGCTACCTACCACCTCTTACCTGTTACCTGCTACCTGCTACTTATTACCTACTACGTCTTACTTGCTACCTACATGTTACCTGCGACCTGCTACCTACTACTTGCTATCTGCTGCCTGTTACCAGTTACTTGTTACTTGCTACCTGCTACCTACCTGTTACCTGCTACTTGCTACTTGTTACCTGCGACTTGTTACCTGTTACCTGCTACTTGCTACCTGTTAACTGTTGCCTGTTGCCAATTACCTGCCACCTGTTACCTGTTACTTGCTACCTGTTACCTGTTATTTATTGCCAATTACCTGTTACCTGCTACCTGATACCTGTTACTTGCTACCTGTTACCTGTTACTTGTTACCTTCTACATGCTACCTGCTACTTGTTACCTGCTACATGCAACCTGCAACCTGCTACTTGCGACCTACTACCTGCTACCTATTACTTGCTATCGGTTACTTGTTACCTGCTACCTACCTGTTACCTGCGACTTGCTACTTGTTACCTGCGACTTGTTACCTGTTACCTGCTACTTGCTACTTGTTAACTGTTGCCTGTTGCCAATTACCTGCCACCTGTTACCTGTTACTTGCTACCTGTTACCTGTTATTTATTGCCAATTACCTGTTACCTGATACCTGTTACTTGCTACCTGTTACCTGTTACATGGTACCTGCTACCTCTTACATGCTACCTACCTGTAACCTGCGACTTGCTACCTGCGACCTGTTACCTGCTACCTGTTACCTGTTACCTGCTACCATTTAGCAGTTACTTGGTACTTGTTATCTATTATCTGCAACCTGCTACCTGCGACCTCTTACCTGCTACCTGCTACCTCTTACTTGCTACCTATCTGTTACCTGCGACCTGCTACCTACTACTTGCTACTTACTACTTGTGACCTGCTACCTCTTACGTGCTACCTACCTACCTGTTACTTGCGACCTGCTACCTGCTACCTGTTACCTGTTACATGTTACATGTTACCTGTTACCTGTAACCCGCTACCTGTTACCTGCTACTTGTTACTTGTTACCTGCTATATGCTACCTGCTACCTGTTACCTGCTACTTGTTACCTGCTACCTGCTACATGCTACCTTGCTACTTGCGACCTGCTACCTGCTACCTGCTACTTGCTACCTGCTACCATTTAGTTGTTACCTGCTACTTGTTATCTATTACCTGCGACCTGCTACCTGTCACCTCTTACCTATTACCTATTACCTGCTACCTGCTACCTACTACCTGCTACCATTTAGTTGTTACCTGCTACTTGTTATCTATTACCTGTGACCTGCTACCTGTCACCTCTTACCTGTTACCTGTTACCTGCGATCTGCTACCTGCTACCTACTACTTGCTACTTGCGACCTGCGACCTGCTACCTATTACCTGTTACCTGTTACCTGCTTCCACCTGTTACCTGCGACCTTCTACCTGTTACTTGCTATCGGTTACCTGTTACCTGCTACCTGTTACTTGTTACCTGCTACCTCTTACCTGCTACCTACCTGCAACCTGCTACCTGCTACTTGCTACTTGTTACTTGCGACCTGCTACCTGTTACCTGTTACCTTCTACCTGTTACCTGCTACCTGTTACCTGCTACTTGCTTTCTATTATCTGTTACCTGCTACATGCTACCTGCTACTTGTTACCTGCAACCTGCAACCTGCTACCTGTTACCTGCTACCTACCTGTTACATGCGACCTGCTACCTGCTAGCTTCTACTTGCTACCTGCTAGCTTCTACTTGCTACCTGCGACCTGCTATTTGCTACTTGTTACTTGCGACCTGCTACTTGTTACCTGTTACCTACTACCTGTTACCTGCTACTTGTTACCTGTTACCTGTTACCTGCGACCTGCGACCTGCGACCTGCGACCTTCTTGCTACCGGTTACCTGTTACCTGTTACCTGCTACCCTACCTGTTACCTGCTACCTGGTGCTTGCTACCCGCTACCTGCGACCTGTTACCTGTTACCTGCTACCTATTACCTACTACCTGCTACCTGTTGCCTATTGTCAATTACCTGCTACCTGTTACCTGTTGTTTGTTGCCAATTACTTGGTACTTGGTACCTGCTATCTGGTACCTGTTACTTGCTACATGTTACCTGTTAAATGTTACCTGCTACCTCTTACCTACTACTACCTGTTACCTGCTACATGTTACCTACTACCTGCTACCTGCTATCTGATAACCTAATTGGGACAACAAGCTGATAACATCTATGGAAACCTTCTTTTTAAGTGATCTCTGAAGTGATAGTCACCTAATCACACAATGAACTCACTTAAACACAAATCTCACTTCACACTCAACCACATGAGTAACAAAAAAAATAAATACTAATATGCAACCAAAAATTCAAACTGAAATAACATAGAATAAATGCAATTCAATTAACTAACATCATAGACACAAATTGCACTTGAGAATGATTTGTGTGCACTTGGATCTTCTTTTCCGCTCTTCCTATTCTTAGCCGGTCTGGGAATCTCATAGCCTTCAACAAATACGGTGCCGACGTCGCTGATGCAAGGATGACCACCACAACACCACAACGTGAGGAGGAGCGGCAATGGAAGGAGTCGGAGAAACAACCGATGAAGAATGTGCAAGAGAAGGAGAGTACGATGTTTGAATTAAACATGAAAATTTAAAACTATTCTCCCTTTCAACAATGTACAACAAAATTGATTAATAGAGACTCATTGCGTGAAGTCATTTTACTTTTTTTTTACTTGTTATTCCTCCAGCACAAAAAATTGAACAATTCTAACAATAAAACAACTTTCACGTTCACTCATTTTCATAATACAAGGTTCACTCTATTGGAACACAACAAACACAACTTTCACAAAACCTAATTGTACCTATACTCTAACAAAGATTATTGTTAGTTTATGGATATAGAATTTTTAAAAAAAGTGGTTAAGATTTTTTTTTTACCAAGCACTTTTGACCACTCTAACAAAGAAAACCCCATTTAATACTAGCATCACTATATTCTGAATGTATGCAACTGTCCACAAATATATTCCCTGTTTTTAATATATTCAGAATACATCCAAAAATATCATAAGTAAAATTCCGTGAAATCAACGCAAATATCTTCATAAATATTTTCATTTGTGTAAAGATAAAAAATAGCGCACCCAAAACACGAAACCAAACCCACATTAACTATGTCAAAGTAAAAAAATGTCAAAATGAACAAATTAATCTTTTAAGATCCTTAATAAATTATTAATTGTTAAAACAGTTTTATTACCATCAAACGAATTCTATAAATTTTGACATCAGAATTTATTAATCTATATTTTATTCTATTAGTATCGATTTTAACTTCTTATTTAGTGTATTATTATTATTATGACGAAAAGTGAATAATAAAAGTGGGAAAGGTAGATTAAAAGACTCCATCTCCTTGCATTAAATTAATTTTATTAAGAATGTTAAAAGATAATAAATTCCACGGGTGAAGGATAAAAAATATGAAATTGAAAAAATCAATAATTTAAATTATTATCATAATTATTTTATTAAAAAAGATATATTAAGTCACAATTAATTAAATTAAATAATAATAAATTGTAGATATAGATTGTAAGTAATAACATTTTAGTTATTTTTTGCTGTTTTAATGAAAATTTCATTAGGAGTCCTCTGAGTTTGATGTATTAGATAGCAGTGTCCAGAGGTTGAAGAAGAAGACGAAAAGTAGCAGTATCACCAGCGTTTTAGCAGACACCTCTGCAATCGGATCCACCAGAAATCGAAGAGCGTCAATGGCATCGAACATGCGTATTTAGAGATCCAAACGTTACCATCGCCATCACCGTTCATGCATTTCTGATTGAGCTCCTTGTCGACCTCGCCAATGGACAAGTCAAGTGCCCTGGAGTACATCAACCAGATGTTCCCCAACGGTACGCCACAAATCCCAATCTCACTTGCAATCGTTTTTATTCCAACGTTTCGCTTATCAAATCCGGGTTTCGCTACGCAGAGGCGTCTCTCTCCGGCGTGGAGCCGCTGATGCAGAAAATCCAGAACGAGATTCGCACTGTAGATGCCGGAATCCTCGCCGCCGTTCGCCAACAGGTGTTAACATCTCTTCAATTAACGTCGTCTGATTTGGATTTGTTCCGTCGTGTTTTCGCTCTCTCATGCCTCCAATTCTCCGATTTCAGAGCAATTCAGGAACTAAGGCGAAGGAAGATCTCGCCGCCGCCACACGTGCCGTCGAGGTATGCACGTGCGATGTAGTGTAGTTAGCTGCTTCGATCTTTCTGTTGTGTCGCGTGAGTTTTATCAGTCCCTTGTTTCGTGAATGCAGGAACTTATGTATAAGATCCGAGAGATAAAAACTAAAGCTGTGCAGAGTGAAACGATGGTTCAAGAAATATGCCGTGACATTAAGAAACTGGACTTTGCGAAGAAGCATATAACTACCACAATTACTGCACTGCATCGTCTTACAATGCTTGGTAAATCTTGCTTTCACTCTTTTTATTTGGTGAAAAAAAGAAGCTGTTGTTTATCAATGGTTCTTAAATGCTCGGTTTACAGTTTAAGAAATTGAGCTTTAGACAGGTGTGGTTCTTTAGTAAGGCTTGCTTCCGGCTGTACTTGTATTTCTGTCTTAGTAACATCAGCACTGAGTTAGGCATTAAATAATTTTTCTAATGTGAACATTTAGAGTAAGTCTATGCAGATTTAACTTACAAATGCAAAATGCTGCGTCTGTTGGATATGCTTGTTGCATGCTTTGTAGATTTTTAGACGCGTAGACGTTTTTTGATCTATTACTTCAACAAGCTTACCTATTATATGCAGTCTCTGCTGTTGAACAGCTTCAAGTGATGGCTTCAAAGCGTCAGTATAAAGAGGCAGCTGCACAGCTGGAGGTATCCAATATCATTACTGCACTGTTTACTGTTGTGTACCGCTTTGTGCGCATCTGTGTGATTAGCTGTTGAAATTTCTGATTATTCTGTTAGTTTGGGATGTATTTGCTTTGGAGTTTGTAAGTGGGGTTTGCTTATTAGTTGTTTAGCAGTTTGAGGCTTTCAGTTGCCTCTGCAAAGTGTTAGGGTTTTAACTTTTAAGCTTTATCATTGATTTTGAACAATAATATTTGATTTTATTTGCTTTTGCATATCTTGTTCTACATCTAGCGGTAAACAAGGGAAATTAGTTCGCCAAGGAATTTTTAAAGGATCATTGATTGAATCAAATGCCATTTCATTTTGTATTGAAGAGGAAATGTAGTTATTGTGATGTATACGAAGTCATCTTCATCATTGTAGATATTGAGAGAACTTATATGAAAAGTAAAGTGATTTAATGTGGTGTCTTCCCTGCAAAGGTGTCTCCTTCTAACATATTTTCCACATTTAATTCACCTTAGTCAAATGATAAAAAGAGTGGACAGTGTATAGAAATTTTATTATAGGAAGGTTCTATCATTGCTCATCTCTATAGATTTCCTAAGGATGTATAACAAATAGGCTGTTGTTTTTTAATTCGGAGGAGGAAGGGGAGGGGATACAAATAGGATGTTGGATGTTCCAACTCTAGTGCGAAACCTCGTTAGATTTACTAGTTGTTTTTAATGGCAATCCACTTCATATTCATTTTTTGCTTTTAGGTTCAAACCACTTTTTGCTTTGAATCTGTATCTGCAGCAGGTGGATATGACTTGGTTGTTTGTCATTGTTTTTTATGTATAGGCTATTATGTGTGTGAATGCAGCACCTAAGCATGTGTTTTCAGTTTGCCTGGATTTTGTCATTACTGAACATACACATGTCTGGAAAAGCTTTTGGTTTATGTTTCAAACTGGGAGATATGGTTAAACTTGAGTCTAGCCAAAGAAACTTTTACGTTGAGTTGAGATTTTTATATTCAGTCATTACAAACTTACTTTTGAGATACCAAGTTTCCAAACATAAATCACTACACTTCAGATTCAATTTTACCCAGAATAATTTTTTCAAAATTAGAATTATCTACTATCAAATGAGGATGTGGTTCAACTTATTTTGAAGAAATAATTGTTTATTTTTTCCAGCTTCCTGAAAGCGCTTAAGCGAGCATTTCTTTATTTATGCGGAAAGTGGTGTTTAAACCTGATGTTAAGTGCAATAATTCTCCCAAACACACTTATACTCTAGAGGCCTTATATAATTTATTTTCTCTGCAGTATCTGATCATGGTTTATGGTCCTTATTTTTCATATATCTGATATAGAAAGTTATGCTTATTGTTTTAATTAACTAATCTGTAAACTCAACTTCTTGCTTTTGTTTATCTATCTATTTATTCATGCTGTCATCTTTTGTTTCAGGCAGTGAACCAGTTATGTAGCCATTTTGAGGCCTATAGGGATATCCCAAAGATCATAGAACTGAGGGAGAAGTTTAAGAATATCAAGCAAATACTCAAGTCACACGTGTTTTCTGATTTTTCTAGGTATATTATTCTTACGGATTTCCATCTTCTGCTTTGTTTGGGAATCTCTATGGGCACTACAATATGAATTGGATATACAATGTTCATTCAGATTGCTCTGCTATTATTTCCTAATATTTCTTTTATGACATGCTATAACCTCACTAGACGTAGAAGCTGTTTGTTACAAAGTGGCTATGTGTAACTGGCTTCCTCAATTTTCTGTTTTTGTCTCAGCTTAGGTACTGGAAAGGAGTCAGAAGAAACTAATTTGTTGCAGCAGTTGTCTGATGCTTGCCTGGTTGTTGATGCATTAGAGCCTTCTGTAAGGGAAGAATTGGTAAATAATTTTTGCAATAGGGAGCTTACTTCGTACGAACAAATTTTTGAAGGAGCTGGTAGGTTTGACTTATGTGCTACATTAATTATGTAATGTGTTAGTTTATTCAGAGTTCTTGTCAAATTTCTATATTGGTTTTCGTTTTCCACATTTGTAGAGCTTGCAAAGTTGGACAAAACTGAACGAAGATATGCATGGATTAAACGGCGGATGAGATCAAATGAAGAAATTTGGAAAATCTTTCCAGCTTCATGGCATGTTTCATATCGGCTCTGTATCCTATTTTGCAAGAAGACAAGGTATGTTATTCACTTGTTTATGCAAACCATCTCAATATAAGTTATATAACAATGGATCATTCACACTTCTTCATTAAAGAAACCATGGCCATAGTAAAACATGTTTACCCTTGTTTGTATCGAAATGACATTTTAATTTATTGCATATGAATAAATTTATTGTGGCAGTTTGGGAGTGTTACTCGAACTTCATTTTCCTTCCGTCTGATTTTGAATTTCCTATCATATACCAAAATTTTTGGATTTTTTGTTGTATATTTTATGTTATGGTTTTGCAAAAAATTGTGATGGAATTAAACATTTTACAGAATACTGTCATTTCAAATGTACTAAATTTAGTTCTGGGTTGTATACAAAATCGTTGTGTTTGATACTTGTTTTTACAGAAAACAACTTGAGGACATTCTTTCTAATCTAAAGGAAAAGCCAGATGTTGGAACCTTGTTATTGGTAAGCCATTAAATAATACAATACTGATGATGCTGTTTTGTATCCATTCCCCTTTCGCATGACTTTTAATTACAAAATAACTGTGGATGGATGTTCTTATGTTATTTCATAGATGCTGGTTTGAACGTACAAGCTGTCAATTTTGCATTTCAGATGAAAACACTTAAATTTTTGTGTTATTTCGGTGTTTCATCTGTCAATTTCTTGCAGGCTTTACAAAGAACTTTAGAGTTTGAGGATGAATTAGCTGAGAAATTTGGGGGAGGCACTCAAAATAGAGAGATTGCAAATGAGATTGAAGAAATAGGTAGGGGGACAAATTCTAGTAGTAGTGCCTTGGATATCCGGAAGAAGTATGAAAAAAAGCTTGCTGCACATCAAGGAGGTGACACCGAAGTATGTTATATAAATTTCTAAAGTTAACAGTGCTTATTCATAAGTTATTTTCTTCTCCTTTCAAAATTGTAGTTATCAAATGACTGTCATGTTTTAATTTTGTATAAATAGGAGAAAGATGGAACTAAAGATTTGGCAGTGCCTGGAGCTGGGGTACGGTCTCATTTGACTATTATCCAATTTATATAATTGATTTTATTGATTAAGTACATATGTTTACAATTGTGGTCTGAGAGGTGTTGTCATGATAATATAAATGCTATAGGAAACCTTTTTGGTTTGTCTTTCCGTAATTTTTTTCTTGCTTTTCTTGGTCACTGTTATCTGCTGTGTGGCTGCAATAATTCCTAGTTAAGTTTGTGGTGCAACATACTTAGTAATTTCTTACACCCTCCAAAAAAGGATGTATTATACCTTATGACGTACATTACTTTTAGTTTAAAAAATCTTGAGTCAAGGTTATTTTCTCCATAATTGAAACACAGGAATTCTGTGGATTATATTTTCTTGATTTCACAAATATTGTTGGTTGTAGTTGTGGCTTTGTTAGAGGTTTTCCCATTTTATTCCTATTGGCCTGTTTTGCCAAGACAAAAGTGACAGACATTTGTGTTGTTTGGACAGTTCAACTTCCGTGGAATTATTTCATCTTGCTTTGAGCCTCACTTAACGGTATATGTAGAATTGGAAGAGAAGACGTTAATGGAAAGTCTGGAGAAACTAGTTCAGGTAATTTGTGCATCACCTTTTAGAGGTGTTCTGTGATTTACTTCTGATATCTTTTAATCTTGATTAAACGTATCATAAACTATAGGAAGAGACATGGGATATTGAGGAGGGAAGTCAGAGTAGTGTTTTATCCAGTAGCATGCAGGTGAGTCCCTCGATCTCTTAGCAGGTTATGTCAAAGCAGTATAATTTGCCTCTCTATTGTTTCATGTCTCACCAACTCTTAGAAGTTCTTATAGGTGGTATCTGATTAACTGCTGTGAAAGACTAATGTGGCTAAATATCTTAAATAATTTTTCTCCCTTTTCACAATCAGCTTTTGTTATGCTTTGTATTTACTTGATTTCTTTCTGTCGTCCTACATAGTTGTTTCTTATTATCAAGAGAAGCTTGAAGAGATGCAGTGCTTTAACAAAGAACCAGACACTATTCAATCTGTTGAAGGTAAACTTTTTAATTCTGAGTTTAATATTTCTATTTTATATAAGAAGTGATAATACAGAAGCTTTTAACTCATTCTGCCTTTTTATTTTCCTTGTTATGATAGTTGCTTAGAATTTACATTGAAATCAAAATATAATTTCGCAGTGTTGGTTGTGTCCAAATTTCCGATTATTGCTCTCGGAATGTCCATTGAAACAAAAATATGTATGTCAACCTATTTACTTGTATCAAATGAACTTCATTAACAAAAAAAAATCCTTGGTCAAATAAAGTTGAAGGGTTCCATTCCATCCATTTGCTGATAAGTGGTTGTGCTGTGCCTACTCAAGTATGACAATTACTTGAACTCTGTTAAAGACGGGACTCATTGAAGTGAGAACACTAGTAAACGAAGCAGAATAGTAGGCATTGTTTCAGTGAGTGTTGTAATATCATTAGCCCTTACAATGTTGTTATTATTTTAATGCACCTTCTCTTAATGAAGCTTAAAAATGTAGTGTTTTTCTGACATTTCAGTTTTATTAGAAGTTATTATCTTTTATTGTTGTTAATGTGTTAGTCAAGAGTCCACTCTGGATGTTCGAAGTGTTTGTCAGATAAAGAGCATAATTGTCCTGATGAGTTTGGTTTCTTAGCTTATTTTGTGGTTTTGTTTTTTTGTTTAGTGTTTAAGATAATATATTATTTTCCTCCTACATATTTTATATCTTCTAATTATATTTCTCCCCTTTTATAAATAATAAGAGAGAAGACAAAGAGAGTGAGTTATCTAATACTGGAGTGTCGTTGCTTATATCAGGTTAAACGGCATGTTAGGTTTGCAGAACTGTTTGATATAATTTAGTGTTGACATAAAAGATTTGCTCCACATCTTATTCAAGAGTTCCCTGTTTTAGCCAGCTCATGTTAGTATTAACTGTAGCTGAATGTGGTTGAAAAAATAGTAAGAAGGATGTGTCATCTTTAGCAGTAGTGTTTTAAGTTTTAAAGTATTAAAATAGTATATTTTTTAACTTATTGGCTGAAAGTAAATTGATTTTTAATTGCAGTGCATACTGGGTTGTAATGGGTCTAGCTTCACGCAGTTTATGATTTTATTCCCTTTCAATCTTAGGTTTTCCAAAGAGTTCTTAAAGCGTATGCTACAAAGCTCTTTGCTAGACTACCAAAGGGGGGCACTGGAATTGTTGCAGCAGCCACAGGCACGGATGGACAGATAAAGGTATTTTCAAAACAGTTGGTTATTCATCATAGTGAGAAGTTGCATATTCATGGTTTCAAACAACTTTCATTACATATGTGTTTTTATTCTCTGGAAATGTTGAACAGACATCTGATAGGGACGAAAGAGTGATTTGTTACATTGTAAATTCAGCAGAATATTGCCACAAAACGGTTGGTTTCCTTGACCTTTTTCATCCATTTGATAACGAGTAAATGCCTGAATCCTGATTTACTGACATTTAGCTTTATACTTGATAGGCCGGTGAACTGGCTGAAAGCGTGTCTAAAATAATTGACCCTCAATATGCAGAAGGGGTGGATATGTCTGAAGTGCAGGTATCAATATCTTCTCTTTTACCAAGTGTCTTTTTCTTCTACAACTCTCGTTCTAACAGAGATATGCAATTATACAGGATGAATTCTCAGCCGTTATAACAAAATCATTGGTGACCTTGGTGCATGGCCTGGAAACTAAATTCGACATTGAAATGGCTGCAATGACACGTGTCCCTTGGGGTACCCTTGAGAGTGTTGGTGATCAATCAGAGTAAGTTGAATTCCTTAATAAAATTTTACAAATGATTATCATTCCTGTGACAAAGTTCATTAGTTTAACTGTACTATTGTCTTGCAGGTATGTTAATGCCATAAATTTGATCCTAACCACAAGCATTCCTGCACTTGGAAGTCTTCTTTCACCCATCTACTTTCAGTTCTTTCTGGACAAGGTGATTCTCTATAACACAGATTAAATACATGCAACTTTGGTTTTTTGATGTAAAAACTGGTATTAAGGACAGTTTTTCTTCTAGCATAATAATTACAGTTTTGTAATTATGGAAGTATACATTATCTTTTTAATATAACCTTTCCTTTTGAATTTTCCATTCTGTTATTTCATATTCATCTTCAATTGTTTCTGAAATATCTTCTGAAGTTTATTATTGATAACATCTTCTGACAGTTTGTCAGTATAATCATCCCTAACAATCACATGGTGTATGCAGGTAGTTGCACTTTTTTTTTTCTAATCTTTTATTTTAATCTGCAGCTTGCATCATCTCTTGGTCCACGCTTTTATTCTAACATTTTCAAGTGCAAACAAATATCAGAAACTGGAGCTCAACAGGTACTGACTATTTTATTTTAATTCCTTCAGTTACATGAGTGGTAAAGTCATATCATACAAGTTCTTGTGAGCCGGTTCATGTTTTATGGATAAGGAAATTTATTAGAATGGAAGTACTATGCAGAGGACAGGGTATCTTCCAGAAGCCTGAATTAAAATTAAAGAAAAGGAACGAAGGACCTCTTTTTAATACCTTAATCAGATCCCTAGCAAGAACCCTTTAAAATGTCCAACACAGAGGGTGGTTATTAATTGAATGATATCTCCGACTTCCTCTCTTGAAAGTTTTAAAATTGAACTTTCTTCATTCTCACTCTTAAATGGTAATTTAATAAATTAAGGCATTCTCTCTTGTCTATACCTGAAAAAGGTTTAGACTTTAGAGTCCATAATGTTCCCCACCACCATAGTTTTGGCAGGGAAAGGATGCCACTTCTTGTATAACCCAGAGTGTTCCTCTTTGTAAGGTACACCACCAATGAGAAAAAAAGAGTACTCCATTTGGCTGGCTGATCCCCTGATCCTAGATTGTTCCTTTTGGGTGGAGTGCTCCATTGACTCAAGTTTTCATATATTATCTGAATAAAGGACGTGCAATTATGCTAATGACTGAATTACATAATGCACCTAGAAGGTATTTATCACCCAAATATAATAAATCATAAATGAATAAAAACCCAAGATAAATCCTATTTAGATATATGGTCTTACTAAAATAAAAAGTTCCTTAAACTAGATTTCTTAACAAAGATAAAGTCCATAAACATAAGAAATATGTTAATATATTAAATAACAATTATCATGAATTCATATATTAAAATAACGCAATAATTCTAATGTATTTTGTATCATGACTGCAGTAAAATATTTGATGTAGTAATAAGAGTGCTTTGCTTCTTCTTGTCAATCAAATAATATTGGTTATTGTAGATGTGTTGAAGCTAACACAAAATTTTTAGCTTGTATTCACTATTTTTTTTCCCTTTGTACTGCTCTTGCTTCTTTGGGTTTTAAGACCGACTTGCCGTATTTTTTTGTTAGACTGTATTATTGATATTTCATTAATTTTTTTAATGATAATAATCTATGTTCCAAGGAGCTCTTGCAACCCAATTTATGTTGTTCATAAACTAATGAACTGATTTCTGCAGATGCTATTGGATACCCAAGCTGTTAAGACGATTCTTCTTGAAGTTCCTTCCCTTGGTAGACAGGTAATATTAATTTTTATTCAATAGTTTCTACCACTTAATTATAACTTGGTATGCTGTTGGTATTTTACTACAAGAAATATCACCATTATGATAACCTTTACAGTTTCGATATCCAATTGCCCCTCTCTCCCTTGCTTATATTAATTTGACAACTCCATTTTAAGTTTTTTTTCCCGGGAATTTTCACTTTGCTGTGCTAATTCCTCTTTTACAAGAAACACTTAGAAAAGTTTCCAGTCTAGTTTTGAGATGGACAATATTTATTGGTAAGAAATTGTCATAGATAAAATACACATAAACCTGGACTAAATTGATGTTTTAAAATCAAACCAAATTGAATAGAAAATGAAATGATTTTTCAGATTTTGTCGGTTATCCATCTCACCGAGTCCATTCTTAAAGAATCTACTTTCCTGGTGTGGTAGTGATGCTTAGATATCATTTAATACATGGTTTCTACTCTAATTTGCATTACAGTTCATGAAAATGAGATGTGCCAGGATAGTGAGATAGGATTTGGTTGCCAAACTCCGAGACCAAGTAGGAAACAATAATGATCTGATTGATGTGAATACGTTGATCAACCTGCTATTTATGACGCATATGAACTATATTGCACTGCATTGACAAAACTGTCTAGAATCCATTGTCAAATAAGTCAATAGTGAAAATGGCATTGTGTTTGCATATCTAATTGTAAATTCATGTCACTGGTTTATCTCGTTAGACTACTATTTTTTTTTTGTGTGTGATAGACATCGGGGGCTGCTAGTTATTCCAAGTTTGTGAGCCGCGAGATGAGCAAAGCTGAAGCCCTTTTGAAGGTTTGTTGTCCATATGTTATTATGTAACAATAAATTTGTATTTGGGTTATAGCTTATTGGTGTTAAAACCATCTGAAGGGGTTTATGAAAAGAAAAAGACTTCAACCTAAAACTCAATCAAAGCCAACCATGACATTAATTTCCACTGACAAATTTGTGTGAATGTCCGTGTTCAGGTTATACTTTCTCCAGTTGATTCTGTAGCAGATACTTATCGTGCATTGCTACCTGAGGGTACACCTATGGAATTCCAACGCATCCTGGAGCTTAAGGTTATAATTAGCTTGTTCTATCGAAATCTCTAGTTGATTGATTGCTGGTTTTTGCATTATTTCTTTGTTCTGGACCTCTTATTATTGAGATGAAGTCTGCCAAGGATCTTCTTATAGAATATATAAAATAAATTTATGGTTAAGTTCACGACTGAATAAAATTATTCAGTTCATTGTCAATTTGGCTAATTAGTTCTAGCTGAACAATCATAAGCAAATATGTCATCCTCTTGGGATAGCAGTAATGTTATATGGCAAATTTGAGGAGCTAACAAAGAAGCATTTTGAGGAATCAATTGGTGAAAATTAGTAATTTAGCAAATCTGTCATTGTAACAAATAAAGGATCGGTAATTCAATGGACATTACATCTTAGGAAAGAAGTAATGCTTGCTATAGAAGCACTTAGAATAATCAATTTGTGAAAATTAGTAATTTAGCAAATCCGCCATTGTAGCAGATCAAGGATAGGTAATTCACCGGTGCATTACATCTTAGGAAAGAAGTAATGTTGCAAACTTGAGGAGCTTACATAGAAGCATTTAGAAGAATCTATTTGTGAAAATGAGTAGTTTTGGCAAATCTGTCACTGTAGCAGATCAAGGTTCACTAATTCAAAAGTGGTAGTAATCCTAATTACACGGGTAGAATTATAAAAGGAAAAATGAAAAGATATAAAAGTTCATCGATGAGTTGCTAGTCTCTCCTCCCAAATCTTACCAAAATCATGCCCACTTTTCTCTTAGTCTATCTCATAGCTTAAATCCTCACTAATTCCTTCCCTTTCTATTCCCTCACCAATGTTTGCTGCTCTGGGCATCCAGTCTTCTGCTTATTTTATTACTCCTAGGTACATTTCAGTAATTTTGGGTCCTCTAAGATAATCTGCTTACCAGTGTTATCCAATGGCTGCTTGCGATAATGGTTTTGTGGTGGTTTTGCCACGTTTCTGCCATGCGGAATATCGGCTTTTTCCTTTATTTTTCGTTTTTCGAAATCTTGATTTTAGGCTTGGGCCATATTTAAATAACCCCAGGCCAGAACACAAGAGGGAATGAGCCTTCTTGGTTGTCGAGTCTCCTTTGAGTCATCTATGGTAAAAACTTACTTTGGCGACATAAGCTTTGTCGACCTAGACCTTGAAACCAAGTTTTTCTCCCCTATTTTTCTTGTTCTTTCTTTCTGCCTGTTTCTTTTGTCATTTCTTTCTTCCTCGTCTGTTTTTTCTGTTCTTTTCTCTTCTCTTTTCACATGTTCTTCATCTAGTTGCTGCTCTGGTTTTATAGTTCTGTGTTTTTTCTCTTAAAATTTCTGAACCAATTCTTTAGTCTTTCTTACGTTTGCTTATAAAACATTGTTCCCAATTATTTTCCACTTATAGATAATGTCAAGCACCCAAAACCAAAGCAATGCATGCTCAAATTACTAAATGAAATATTAGGGATTTTTAATCATGTTAAGAGTTTGTGATGACAATCATGAGAATGTTGAAAATATTATGAAATTAGTTTGTCATTATGCTATTTTTAATATATTTGTCATTTTTGTCATTTTCTTAGTGGGTGTAAATTTGTCCACCATGCCATTTTCGATATTTATATTACGGATTATTTGCTGACCCCCATAGGGGGTTATCAACTTATCCGCTATTGATAACACTGCCATTTACAAACCTTGCCATAAATAAGTCTTATTACCCCAGTACATGGATTATATGAAGATACTGATATAATTGCTGAAGAATCGAGACTGATGAGGAGCATGCAATGCATAAATCCAACTGAAGATATGTATAAAATAAACCAAATAGTTAAATTATCTATACTAGTTAATATTCCGTAATGGTTCATTCTTTGCTTATGGATTCTATCACATGAGGCAGATCATTTGGTTTTTCAGAAGCAACTGAATGCATGATTTGTAAACTATTCTTCATGTTTGGATGATTTGACTTGTGTTTTCAGGGTCTGAAAAAAGCTGATCAACAAAGCATTCTTGATGACTTCAACAAACTTGGGCCTGGAATTAAGCAAACTCAGGTTGCACCTACAATTGTGCCAGCAGCTCCTCCAGCAGCTCCTGTGGTACCAAGCCCCTCTGCGGTTGGACTCATCGCATCGAGAGAGGACGTTCTAACTAGGGCTGCTGCACTTGGACGAGGAGCTGCCACCACTGGCTTCAAGCGCTTCCTAGCTCTAACTGAAGCTGCCAAAGACAGAAAGGATGGGCCTTTCAGGAAGCTCTTTAATCCATAATCAAGAGAGTGCTACAACCCCAATTTTTTTGGCCAGTGCCCTTAGGCTTTTTGTGTTTTTTTTTCTTCTCTTTGATTCTTTATGTATGTTTAATATCATGTTTATCTGATTTCACTCTAACAACTGATAGCTGATAATAAAGAGATCTATCTACAAATTTGTATCATTCTTTCTATAGTTCGTAAGGGATTCTTCTTGTCTGTTGCTTGTTACTGCTCCGATTACTTACTGTTCACACTGTCAAGGTAATCTAGGACGGATATAATTGACATGTCTGTTTGCTGCATTGTGGAACTGTTGAGTTCTGTGTGATTGATCTTGAGCTTTATGGTAGAGCCTAGAGGAAGATGTTAGGCTAAGAGGGGAAGGGTACTAGGAAATGTGAAAATCATATTTGTTTCTTTGATGGAAAATAAAGTTAAGGTTCATAACTAATAAGAGAAAACTTTTATTTTTTCAAAGATGAAATCTAAAAGCTAGCATTATATATTTCATATTTCAATCTAATGTCACTTTACATTTAAAGATTAACTTATGTACTCTGTTGTCATCTTTAATCTTTGTACTAAAGTTCATTTTTCTAATTGTACATTTGACCACTTTAATTATTATTATTTTGTCAATTTTATAATATAATTTTTTTCTTGTGTGTTTTATCATTATATTATTCTATTCTTACTTATTTATAGACCCATTAAGTATTTAGCATCGTGTTCGAGATTTTTATTTTGCAAAAATGAAACCACATTGTTCTGTAGCATTATTATTTTTAGATTAAAATACACATTACTTAATCAATTATTAATAGGGATGACAACCAGATACAAGTTTGATCCTCTCATCGCCATATTGGAAGTAAACATTTAATTTTATTTCCATCTTTATACTCAATAAATATGATTTTTTTATTCCATTCTTATCTTTATGGAGAAAAGGGTATATCATATTCCTTCTTTTACTGTTTTATATCTTAATAAATATTTTTTATAAAAAATAAAAATCACAATTAAAGAAATACCATTAATATTATTA
>Ga0123341_1001402_pt1 | contig 17994 bp, 13 predicted proteins | sample Turbeapinknodule_FD_89959 | JGI IMG/M metagenome (GOLD analysis project Ga0123341, IMG submission 89959) | Root nodule microbial communities of legume samples collected from Mexico - Turtle bean Mexico pink nodule | ecosystem: Host-associated > Plants > Roots > Nodule | place: Mexico: Nepantla...
ATATATATATATATATATATCCCTGACTTTCATATTTTAAATATATGTAAAATTTTAAGTCTTGGAATGACAATATTGAGACTTAATGGGAAAACGGTTGTTGTACAACTAAAGTGGCACAACATTGTTGTCCTCTTTGATTCTTTGAGAATATTTTTGAGATACATGTATGTGAAAAAGATAAGAAGTAAAAGATAGAGAATGGATGGATTCAATTATTTCATGTCAAATAATGAATGTTTTGACTTTTGTGAATCTAAAGAACCATTCATTTGTTTGATATCGATCATGCATTCTTTCTCCCCTTGTTTAGGTTGCAGGAGAATCCCGAAGAAAAGAACAATATCTCTGTTTTGCTGAGAACTTTTGTGCTTGTTATTCTTTCTTCTATGATGTTGTCAACAGAGGGGAACAGCTCTGTGTAAGGCCATATACATTTTTCATCATCTTCAGTTGATTATAAACATTAGTATTATTCTAGTGCTCAAATATACAATGTGCATTGTGTGTGTGTTCCAGTGTAAACATCAATTAGCTGCAAGACTCGCTGCATCTCTGGGATCATATGTTGAAGTTAAAGTGTCTGATGAGGAGCTAGCTCTGCTACTATCCAGAATATAGTTCTTGCTTTGTAGATTAATATTTTATAATTTATTTAATATTGATTTTATGGAGCAAGGAACATATCATTTTTAGATTTAGTTAATAGTGATGGATCTCAGGAGCCTGATTGGTTGGCTTTTTCTTAGATAAGGAACATCTTATCCGTAAAAAAGTGTATTTAGATGGGCAAAAGTAAGAACAGATGAAGCACTAAAAGCCATTTGTATAGAATTTTTTAACATTTTTTGTTTCTTTTTTATAAAATAACTCATACAAGCTGCCAAAATTTGTTTGAATGAGATTCTAATGAACTAAATAATTTCTGAAGCGAGTATTTTTTACTAAGAGAAACATCTGCAGGTTATTCCAAATTTCCAATGAACTTAATGTTTGCAAGTTTTCTTGGGAAAATTGTTCTGAGTTTAGCCTAAATATAATTAATAATAATAATAATTATGTAAAGGTTAGATTAGTAAAATTAAATAGTTCTGAAAGAGAGTGTGGATCTACCTCGTGCTTGATGCATTTTCTTGGGTATTTGTTGATTAGGAAATCAGTAGAGAAATGCTTGCAGTGCACTCTTTTAAACACATTATCTTCTATTTACTGGAGTTTATTTAAATTCACAAAATGTTGGGGTCTTTAATTATGAGCTCCACTTGCTGGATTTGACCACTCTAAACTGAGGGAATGTACTGTAGAAGTGACGGAGATATACTCAAGAGGATAAAGTGAAACAATGTGTATTAATTAGAAAATCAACTATTGATTGTAATTAGTTTGAGATATTTTTTTCCTTTTATCACAATTTTAAACTATTGATTTTCTGAAATGTTATTGGCCTGTTATCAACTTTGCAGATTGTTCATTAAAAGGATCTGATTTTTTAGGTTGGGTGGATGAGCATGTCAACATGTTACATGTGATGGCATAAATTTTTTAGGTTCTGTGATGCATTTTGTAACATAAAGCATGGTAAATATATTGGATAAAGTTACATTTTTGTGTCAAAGGGCTATAAATGAACACCACTAACTTCAAAGTCCACTCCAACCTTTTTTGGTTGGTAGACCTCCCTTTGTTGGGTGCAGATAGGATAACATCTACACTTGATAACCAAGTCCTACTTGACCTTCCAATTTAGGTCAATCAAACATTAATGGATACCGGCAAAGTATGCCAAAGGTCCAACAAAAGCACCATTGATGTAAGTTGCAGGCTCAGAATGACTGTAATCACTGCGGTCATCTGGGAATCCATCATTTTGGTTTGGACCTCCAACTACAGCTCCAATCAATATGTTTGGATTAGGGTTCATTGAGTGGAAAAATGGTTGGAAACCTCCATCACAGCCTATGGTTTGTGGATGAGCTGCTATTGAAGGCAAGGAAGATCCTCTGTGGTGAATTCTCTTGGGAAAGTATGGACCATAGCCTACCATGTAGGACATTCTTAATGGGTTTTCACCTAATATGTAGTCTACCTGAAATTTTACCATAAATTTTGTCAACAATGTAATAGGCAAAAGAGAAGTGGATATTGAACTTACAAAGTTTTTTGAAGAGAAATTACCTGTCTTTTTGCAATGCTTCTTAAGGTATTTGGAGTGACCAACACACTGCCGCAGTTAAATGTGTGTTTTGTAGCTGACATGTACTTTGAATAGGTAGTAAGCAAAAATGTTATAGACGTCACATACTGGAGGTTGCTTTCAGGAAGCTTGTACATGAGTCCCCCTGCCCACAAAAGTACTTGAGAATTGCATTTTCGAATTTTCTTATATATATTAATATTGAATGACTTAGATTGACCTAATTGTGTAACATTACTTATTTGAAACTCAGTGATGATGTTGCCTTTACCTTGTGTATATTGTGTACTAGAGGAGGGAGAGTTGGGCAGGATCTTGCACATAAAATTCTCAGCTTCTTGCTTGTATTGATCAAAATTCTTATCGCCATTCAGCAATGCTCTCTGCAGTATGAACCCAATAAATCAGATGACATCATACAAACAAGTAGATTCTAGATATTTTTCAATTGCATCACATGGGCAGTATGATATACCCTGGAGAGAAAAACATGAGCACCGGCATATTTGTTGTCCCAGCTGAAGATATCTGGTTGATCATCAGCTCCCAAGGACTTCACCAAATTGTAGTAGTAAACAGCATTTGTTGCTCTGAAAAGCCATGCAGCACCCCACAACAGTTCATCCTGAAAACAAACAAAGCTTAGTAAGACCACACTATTTTCCAAGTAATTAGTCTTATTATGCACTATTAGTATACATGTTTTTCACATTTTCATCCCATCATAAATTTTTATAATGAGTTTGTTAACTTTTTCAATAGTTGTTTTAAATGTCACACCTATGATTTTTTATTGATTGACTATGTAAAATGCTTTAGACTGACACTGAATAGAAATTAAACTCTTATTTTCTCCTAGTAATGCACACCAACCACTCAATTTTGACTGAAAGGAAAAAAAATAGTAGGAAGGAACACAGAGGCAACTAACTATAAGATGGTTTTACCTTGAAACCAGAATATGAGCAGTAAAATGGGCAAACTGCTGATCCAAGTGAATCACTGTAAGAACCTTGGTACTGCAAAGCAAAGTGGTAGACCTGTTGGGCAGTCCTTAACAACTTCTTAGAGTATGTAGGGTCAACCCTTCTGAAGACAATGGATGCAGCAGCAAGTGCAGCAGCAGTTTCTGCAGCCACATCTGAACCAGGCTTATTGGGAGAGACCCAATACACAGTCCTGACAGTGTCCATGTCCTCTGGCCTTTCCCAACATTCGTGGTCCACATTTGGGTCTCCAACCCCAACATAGAGCCTGCCAGGTGTGGATGTGGCACACTTGAGAAGGTAGTCTGTGGCCCAACGAATTGCATCTCTTGCCTCTTTTATTTGGGGTCCCATTCTCTTGCCAAACTCAATTGTGCCCCATGATAGCATGGTGGTGGTATAGGCCATTGGAAAGTTGAACTTCACATTGTCTCCTGCATCATAGTAACCTCCACTTAAATCCACCTGCCATACAAAGTTTAATGTATTTAAGCATGTTGCTTTTTATAACTTGCTTTGGACTATTACGTTCGATAAGGAGTTTGAAACTTGTAAAACTGAAAGAGTCACGCATTCCAAGGCATGAGTTAAGAGAATGATTGCATTGCATAATGTTTTCAATTAAGAAAAGAAAAAGGAAAAGAATGAATACTTAGTTTTTGGCATCATCAAAAGCTGTTGACTTGTAACGTGATTGGTTCAACTTTTTTAAAGAAAAGTGTCTAAAGAAAATTTGTGTGAAATATGTTTCAAAATAAACAATTTTTTTGAAGTAAATCATTCTTTTGTAGAGTCCTTTTACTGTGTATTCTTATGCCACAACAGCATAAAGAGTCACGTGAGAAACAAATTCTCCTTAATCAAAATTTAATCCAAGGAAATATTTGACTCTAAACCTGACAGTGATAAAATAGACTCAACTAACTTAGAACCTGCAAAAAAGAAAAGACTAAAGAAACCTGCATCAAAGCATAGTAACAGAGTTCTAAATCAACAAGGAGGTTGAAACCTTCATTAAAGTTTTACTATCGAACACTAATCTTCCTTGTACTCAAACTGTATCTCTTCTTCTGAATTAAAAACAGCAAGACAGACAAATTCATTCTAACACCTGTGTTTTGCCATGCATGAAAGCTTCTATGAATACAAATGCTGCTGATATATCAAATTTTGTTGCCCAAAGAAAAAGCTGTTATGGTGTGATGCTTTGGTTCTAATGAATTTTAGTTATAGTGGCAAGGCAACAATGAAGAGAAAAAGAAACTATAAGAATCCATCTGTGTGATGCTTTGAGCAAAACAAGCAAACACAAAATCAGAACAAAATGCAAAGAAAAATGACAGAAAACAGAGATTGTTACATTGGCAAGGCGACCATCAAAGAGGCCAGAATTGGATCTCCATTTTAGTTGTTGACCAGCAGGAACCCTTCCTGACCTCTGCCCTTGGAAGAACAGCAGTGACTTGGCCAGTGCATCTCTGTAGTCAGGGTTACATTGGACACTGCCCACCAACAAGAATGTGAAAAGGAACAACCCCACCAAGGTATTTCCCATAATCACTTTTTGCTATCTTCTTGGTTGAACCACCAAAAGTGCTTTGCTATGGACTTTGTCTATGACTTGTTGGTTGAAGCAAATGAGTTATGAGCTTCCCCTTTTATAGTATGCTTAGGAGAATCAATCTCTTGGCGTAAATCATGGCTTTTCAATGACCCAACTAAAAAGAGACATAAATATAATGCAGTACACTGTTTTATAGACTTCCTCAACCGTTTCAAGTGGGATTTTGAAATTTTTTTTGCATGCAGATTTCAACACATGCATGCATTATTATTGAAACATTTACTCAGAGACCGTTTAAAACGGTTTTTGTGTAGTGATTAACCCTATTTTGTCGTCCTTTGACGCGGTTGGTTCATCAATGAGTATATGTTTTCTGAAGTTATCATATAACATAGTTTTCACCATGTTGTCAATTTCCCTTTTGGTGTTGTTTTGTTTCTTTTGGATTCATGAAACAAAGAGAAAGAGGTATTTATTGTAATGATATGCATTCACAAAACAGTGAAGTGGGAGTGCTTAAAAATTCAATCTTTATCCTAATTAAAAATCACTTCTTGAATCCATTTCTAACCTATTGTCATTAACTTTCACTTGAGTTTTGGAGTTAATTTAAGGAAAATTTTGTGTTAACACTCAATAAATAATATACCTCTGACACACTCAGTTATAATAATATAATAATATTTAAAAATTGAAAAATGTGAACCTTTCAAAAATTTATAATTACATAAATTTCAAAATAAAATATAAAATAAGTAAGAATGTTTTAAAAATTTAAACAAGAACATGTACATGTTCATTTTCATCCTTAATTTGAAAGGTCTAATATTTCTCATACTTATATCCCAACAATTTGTATGAACATCAAGATGATTTTGGATAATATTGTATAAATGAATATTTTAACTTAAACCTTAAATCCTAATTTAAATAAATGAGTTTATTTATTATCTATAAAATAATGAAGTCACATAACATCTTTATTTATATATTACATAAAACTAAAATAAAAATGGTAATAGTAACATAGCACTAAGCTATGAGTATGATTTAGAATATATTTTAAAAAGAAAAAAAAAGTAGGAAAATGAAGAAAAAATTTATATGAAATGTTAAAGATGATAGGAGCACATGAGTTTGTAGGGTAGTAGGGTTGAAAGTTTGAGGGCACACATGACCTAATCCTCTCATTATGTTCCTAAAACCTCTTTGGGGGAAACAGTTTGAAAAAGTTGATTCAATCACACAAAATTAAAAGAACAAAGTCCCTAATATTCCTCTCATTGCTTAATTCTTAATTCCTTATTCTCTTTTTTCTCAAAACTCACATCAAAAGAAGAGGCGTGAATGGCGCCATTTTTAGGGTTACACCAAAATGGGCCTCCAATTGCGCTAAGCAAACGGCGCCGAATTGTGGATTCAAATTAGGGTTTGGATTAGTTAGCATAATAATAATAAAAAAAAAAAAATTACATGTTTTATCTGATTTCTTGCTTTTGTGTTTTTGCTTTAATGTGCAATTCTACTTTACTTGGTATCTTCAAAACCCTATCTTATTTCTTCCTATCCTTTTGGACCAAGACTTTGAATATCCTCTTTACACCATTAAAGGCAAATCTACCCAAATGTGATGAACCAATGTGTTTGTGTTTAATAAAAAAAAAATGTTGTAATTTTACCAAGTATTTCACACACCTATCTTACTTAATAATGTATTGGTCACTAATCCAATATTAGTGGCTTACAAGGAAATAAAGTTTTGTATATAATTAATCAAACTTTGATTTTTTCATTAATTTCAACCAATATTTTGAGATGGTATTAAAAAATAATGACAAGAATAAAATGGTGCTAGAACACCTTTGATATATTTTAAATAGAAAAATATTACTTTATACAATTTTAAAATTGATCAGTTTAAAAAAAAATTATCTCTCTAAGTGTAATATGCTAGGGATGACATCAACACTCATTTTAATTTTTTTTGCAACTTTGGTCAAAATTTCTTTTTTTAATATAAGGATTTCACTTTCCAAGAAATAAGAACAACCCTTCAAATCTCCGCAAAAAATTGTTAAGTAAACCTTCTAGTCAAGTTATGTAGAGCAATGTACACACTTCAATTAAATATAAGCAATTATTTAAGTAAAAAGAGGTTGAAAACATGCACCAAATAGATAAGAAGAACTTAACGTAGTTTTCAAATATAGCTGTGAATTAAAACTGTATTTCATTTATGAAAAACTTAAAATTAGAGAAAATATTATTTTACACATTCTTTTGAAAAGAAAAGAAGATAATAATATAAAGATATAAGTGTACTTATATTTTTCATCCAAATGATTCAAACTCTAGTATTTGCTTAGAGAGATGAAGTGATTATGTATAATTTATAGGTATTTTAAAGTTGTGAAAATGATATAACAAAAATCAGAAGTTTTAATGAGAGTTGAATAGAAGAGATTGGTGTGTAGCATGCAATGCATCTGGGAAAAGAGAGCATGCACAAGAGATTTTGCATGAAGAAAGGCTTTTGAGGTTGCTTTGCTTTCATCAGTGTTCTCTACGTTAACACAATCCTAAAAGTAAGTCAAAAATTTATGTTTGAGTGTTTTTTTATTCAAAAGATGCTTCATTGTTTAGTAAGCTAAGCATACCTGCGACACTATAATGATCTTCTGAAAATTTTATACATCAATTATGTTCTTCTGTAGGTGTAAAAAAAATGTTATAATGTAAGTTTGATAGTGTTGGTAACTTGGTATTGTGACAAAGTTTCTTTAGTTTTGAGATTAAGGAGAATCTTTTTCTGCTTTATCTCTTTAACAGGAGAAATATGAACTGATATTATTCATTGGCTTTTAAAAGATTAGCTACTGTTTAAGTATAATTAATGAGTGTTATAATTTGAGAATGTATAATAGAAATAGCTAATAAAAAATGTCACTAGAAATGAAAAAAAAAATCAATTTAAAAAGAAATACTATGGGTTCTACTCATCAAGACTTCTATTCTTTAGACAACCAAAGATTATGGGAAATGCATAAACATCTACTTAATTTAAAACAAACAACCTTTTTCTTTTGTTTTTCTTCTTTTTATCTTCAATCTATCTCAATTTTCACCCCACTTTTTCCCTTTTTTTTCTTTCATTTACTTCTATTTCCTTTCTCTTTCACACCCCTGTCAAATCAAGCCTGGTAGGAGTCAACATGGAATACCTACAATCTAATTTGAACTAATTATTTAGCATTAGAAAGAACCATTTTTACGTAAAAATAATAATTAGGTGACCAACTTGGTGCTGACAAGGGTTTATTTCTCTTGTTATACCATGTTTCTGATAACAAGATCACTTGGGTTTAAATTCATGATGATAGACATTGTGCAGTTCCAGTGTAAATTCTGATTGGACTTGCAGGTTTGTTTGATGTAAATAAACTTTGAAAATCCGCAATATAATAGATGCTATTCCTTTATTCATCGTGTACAAAAACCATATGAACTTCAAACTGTCATGAAATTTTGTACAAATACTGTCGTCATCCTATCATTTACTCTATATATATACACTCATGTGTAACATAAACAGAAGTCCTACATACAGGGTATGTGGGATACAGAATTTGCAGATGATTTCACATCAGACCAAAACTGGACAAAACAATAGTCATTTTGAATCAGTATTATTTCACACATCAAACAGTATTCAGGAGGCTTTCATCTACAGCAGAGGCTACAATGCAATCGCTGCACTAAATCCATTTTAAAGCGATGCCACCACATAAAAACTCTTCTTCAACAGGTGAAATGATTGTGAGATGAGCTCTATTTACTAGAAAAATCAGCAGAATATCATCTGATTATCCATCCAGGTTTACTAGAGGTAAACAAGAGCACCACACTTACAACCATGTCATTTAATGTCACTTTATGGCCATAGCATGGGGAAGGATTATAAGTCTTGTCATCATGGAAGACTTTTGGGAACAATCAGCCTTTACTTTCTGCTTCACTTTTGGGAGTAGTCAATCAGGCTTCGCAGGAGCTACTTCTGGGAGTAATCAGCTCTCACTTTCAGCTTCATTTTAGACAAGGAAATCCAGAACTTCATTTGATGCTGATTGCTTTGCACCAGTAGCATTCAAAATCTTCTTAATCGCTACGGAAATCTGCACGGAAAGGACAAAATGCTGAAGTTTATTTAATTCATTCTAAATTAATGCTTACTAAACATTTTAACAACCACCTTCCAAATATTTCACTATGGATCCCAACCTTGAGTTATTTTGGAACGGTTTAGGAATGAATTATTTGCTACTCAACTCCATCCATTCCGATTTATAAGATTCAATATTTAGATGTTTTGTTAGTAATAAATGCCTGAAGTTTATATTTTTTTCCTCTAAAAAAATGTTGTACCCAAGTACGCACTTTGTTATTTTCAGTAAAAGCAGAGAAGGAAAATTGAGAGAAAAGCAGGAAACAAACCAGACTTTCAATTTGGCTTACATCTTGATTTGTGTCTGCCATTTTTTCTTCCCTGGCAAGAAGAAAATATTGATTAAAACAGTCCCTTTCCTCAGCTAGACCCAGGTCCTTAGAAGCCGATCAAACAAACATCTGATTCTGGCCCTAAAAACATTGAAGGGTTTCAAGCAGTGATTTACAGTGTCTGTTGAAGCTCAAATAGTCATAAAGTCATAACATATTGAAGGACATAAAGCAAAGGTCTGACATTGAAATCACCAGAAAACTAGGACACCAGAAAATCCAAAAATCATTGAAGCAAATTTAAATAGGAAAGAATAAAAAATTGTAAGAATGAATCATGACACGAGTAGATAAAGGGAAAAATGGAGAATTGAAACAAACTGGAATCAGGAACTCTAGTAGAGCAGGTTCTGTAAAGGTTGAAAAGAAATGGTTCGGTTGGGAAGCTATGGAGGCAGATAAACCAAACTAATGCACAAAATTAAATGTGGATAGAGAAACCAGAGGCTTTCTAAAATTCCACCTATATTTAGGTGGGATTTCAATTTCTTACTACCCTATTAAAGTATTGCATATTTTTTAAACTTATTGAACCAGTCATCCAAAACAAATTATTTAGGGATGAATTATTTTAAATTCTCTAAAAAACTACTTCCACCCTCAAATTACCTTTTCTGAACACTGCCTATGCTAATTTTAAAACTACAGAACAAATTGATAGGCTCAAACAAGAGAGTGGCAAACTGCATATGAGAAATGATAAATGCAGCAAGTGAAGTGAAAAACTGGATCGAAATTTATGGCATGCAGTAAATCTACTCGTAAGATCTGCCACAACTATAATTTATTACAAAGAAAATAACATAGAAAACATGTAGTGCCTCAAAAAATAGAGACAGAGACCTGAATCTGTTACTTAGAGTCGTGCATTTGTTCTTCTGCTGTTTAATGGGTCTGCAATACTGGCCAAAGTTAGACTATCTCCACTTGTACTTTTTCGGTAGGTTGCATTTTGATCTGAGGCCTTTGTGCAAAGGTAAGATAATGACTGAAGCCATGAAACCAATATGGGCTTGCGGACAACATCATCAGAATCAGCCACTTGTGAATATAATTCATTTAAAACAATGTTCTGTGCATCTCGTGGTAACTTGGTGATCAGTTGTGCCAACAGCTTCATCAAGTCGGACAAGACCTAAAATGTAGCAAAAGATGCTTACATGATCAAGTTTAGAGGCAAGGCAATATTTAATACATGTGGAATGATACAATTCCCAAAACAACAATTTTAAGTACTTAATGGATAACTCTTTATGGGTCACCCAACTTAAAAACATGTACCATTTTGCATTTTGCAAGGTCTATATGGCTTAAATTTAAATAATGTGGCAAAGTCACATAATTAGTTAACAACTTACTTGTATATCAACCAGGAAAAGTAAACGTAAAAGCAAGTCCATTAATTTTTTGCTTGGTTCTGGCTCTCCCTGCCACTTCTTCCACGCGTCAGCCTCGTGAGTGAAGACTTCAGAACAGAGCTTATTGGCTTTTTCAACAAGACTATGAATGCAATAAAAGATGGCAGGGCTTCCAGCAGGAAGATGTTGGACCATTCCTACAACCCCAGAAGCCATACCCTCAAAAGGAGTAATGCCAGGATATCCCTATGTTCACATAAGACAATAACATAAAAATAAATTCCAAATTATCAGTCCCAGAGATTTAGGATTGAGATAATTTTTAGCAGAATGTAGTACCACTAAGGATCTTTGCATGTAATGGAAAACAAGTAGCTCTTTCAATGAAGCTTTATCGCTCTCTTCAGAATCCTTCCCCATAGTCATAAATGTCATGAACACAGAATGAGAGGCTCGAGCTACTTTATCATTTGGGTGCTCCATATATCTAATTTTGTTAAATAAGGAAGACAACTTTCTGTGCATGATAATGCGGCCAGGTACCCCAAAATATTATTGAATGCATGGTTGAAATTAGCTTATCTAGTGTTCAAAATAGACCATAAACAAAAAACTGTAGAGAAGAGAGAACATTTGGCAGTAACTATTTTGTGCAAAAACCAAATATATACTTATTTCATATAGGATACAAGAACATAATTGGAGCTACGATGTTTCTGAACACAAGACTGGGCAGACATTCAACGAAAGTTGGAATGACTCGTAGGCAAAACAAAATGCGAGCTGTTTGCACTTCATTCTTGGACCATAAGTAATTGGTTTTCTGGTCTAGAAGACATGTAGAGTCTTGTAAAACGCAAGACAATAACATAAATAAATATAATAGCAATTCAAATGAAAATGCAAACCTGGAATGTTTGTCAAGTCAGAATACGAGGGCATGGAATTCACAAAAGAAGTACAGGCATGCTCATTCTTAACACCTGCAACCACCTTGCGAATGGTCTCCAAATACTCCGGCAACCGGACGTGGCGAAAATACTCCATGCAAGAAAATGAAACCAGTATCTTCAACGAAACATCCATCTGAATTTCTTGGGAAAAACTTGAGTTCAGCTTGTGTTTTGTCACAGCCAAAGCAAATACCACAACCATAAGAAAAGCAGATTCTGCAATTTTTTCCAAACCTTCAAGCAACACATCTTTCTCACCCTTAAGCATCACAGCCAATCGCATGTGTCCAGAGTAGACATCCCCGCAGTATTCCCACATAAGATTCTCAACCACATTCTTACTTTCTTCATCAGCTAAAGCATAGTGACTGCACAACACCCCAGTCACAGCTCCTGCTTCCTTGAACAGTACACCATCCAAATGTTCTCTGATCTCCTTAAGCTCCACACCACCAGACTCACCCGACTTCTCAAACACCGATTGATACAGACGTGGCAATGGAAATATCTCAGACAACAATGCCAAAGCAAGACAAACAAACAAAGACGAATGTCCTGAAAATGCTACAGTCCGAGCCAATCCCAACGACACACACCGAAGCAAAAGCCTGTCTTCCTCAACACCATCACCCTCATTATCATCACTATAACCAAACCTCAACCTCCTCGAAACCAAATCACTAACCAAACCTTCAATCCTACCAACCACACAATCCTTCACCCCCATTCCCGAAACAAGGCCAGCTCCCACTCCTCGTCTCTCCAAAGCTCGAATCACTCCAACCGCAGCCATGAAAACCGCAAACGAAGCATGATCCTCCTTAAACCTCCCGAAACCTTCTCGAATCAAAACACCCATCTTGTCCGAATACCCAAAGCCAATCAAATTCTCCACAACCCAATCAAACAGATAAAGAACCATGAGTCCATGAGCAACACAGCCCTCTCCCTTCCCCCAAATCCTAAACAGGAAACCCAACATCTCCACTGAATGAACAGTCACTGAGGACGACAAAGCGTAACCAATTCCAGCAAGAACACGCGGCATTTCAACAAACAGCTTACTCTTGTTCACCCCCACCAACAGTTCCACCATCATCTCCAAACAAAGCGTCTTGGTTTTCTCCGAAATGGAAGGCGAGGAGGAAAAAGCGCCCAAAAGGAGAAGACTTTCAGGGAAAATGGCATCATCGGAGGGAGTTGAAGAGAGAATTTTGAGTACGGAATCAACGATTGTGGGATTAAGGTTGTGAGATTTTCGGACCCAGACGTAGAGGAGTGTGAGGAGGAGGGGGAAGGAGCGGCGTGAGGTGGGGGATTGCAGAAGGGTGAGGAGGAGCTTGGCTTGGGGTTCTGCCACGTGGAGGGAGGATTGGGAATTGACTAGGGTTTGAAGGGTTTGGTGCAATTGCTGGGGGTCTTCGGTGGAAGGGGATTGGAGAGAGTCGCGGAGCGTGGTCCATGCTTGAACGATGGCTCGCGCGGTGGTTTTAGCGGCGGAAGTGGCGGTGGCGGTAGTGGCGGAGCAGATGGTTAGCCATTTTTCGAGGAACAGCTTGTGAGTTTGGCTTGACATTGAATGCTATCTTACGCCAATTTGATTCTGAAAGAATCACATATTTCATTCTTCACAACACAAAGAACAACTTTTTCTTTTTTAGACACGAAAATACGTATAAAATACAATATCTGTATAAAATACAACATACGGAAACATGAAAAAGTTCTTTATTTTCGTAATTATAATAAAAATTTACATTGAGATTTTAAAAAATTAATGTATTTTTCTTTTTTAACATTGGGTTATAATAGTGTAAAATATCTGAAATCCAACAAATATTTTTTCAATTGAACATTTTAATTATATGTATCGTACGAGTATACAAATGTCGATATCCAATATGTATGCTTGACATACAAATGTCGATATCCGATATGTATAATCGACACACATTATTTAAGAAACGTGTTTGAGCTTCATAGATTTATTTTTTTTATAATAATTAATTTTTATAAAAAGTTATCATTAAATTTATAGAAAAACATGTTTATAAAATATAATTATAAAATAAATAAATAATTTTATAACAAGCAGCTTTTCACAAAAAAAAATGCAAAATTCATTATTAAATTATAAAAAAGTTTCAAATAAATAATTTTCAGAATTTTATTGTAGGTAATTCTTCAATGTGTAAATAGATTCTTTCTAATCATTACTTGAATGGTCTATATTTTCAAATTGGAGGGTCTGAAAATACTTCAAATTTATTATTATTTAAAAAAGTTATAGACAATATTTGCAAAGAAAATGGATTAATTGACAATAAAGCATCCAACACAATTGTCCTATCAACAATAATATTATATTAGAATCAAACTTAGTAATTCACAATATTATTGTTTACATTTTGTTGTGTAATATGAGGGGAGTACAAAAAGTATACAAAGTAAAATGTCACAAAATTTCAAGGTAGTGTGTGACAAGGTATAAAGTTTCAGAGTTTATACATAGGGTGGCCTTCTCTTTGTGGCAAGACTGCCCTTACAAGTTCCCAAGAAAAATAGGGTAGCCCTACCAAAGTATTCACTGAATCAGAGTCTGCAGTTCATGAAGGATACAAGGATCATTCTTTGAACATGACAAAACATTTTAGTTGTCAACCACAACCTGCATTATGCACAACACATGAATCCTAAGGAAGATTAGAATCTGCATGAATCTCATGTCATAACAATAAAAATATATACACCAGAAGGTAGAGCAATAACCATTACATTTTTACAAATGCTTGACATCATAACCTTAAAGCAATCCAATCAGTGAATGGTTCAAACATATAGCTGCAATGGTTATGTTAACATAAATTGATTACAGTCTAACCATAAAATGGGATGCAGAAGGTGCAGGAAAATAGCAGAATTATGCACTTTAGAATCTAAATGTGCAGAAGTTTTTTTTATCTTTTTAAGATGTAAATCTTCAAAATATGTAACCAAAATTGTACATTTTAAGTAAAGGGCTCCTCTAGTTTGCACAGATGCATGTATAAATAGTTAGACAATAGACATGAAAGATGAAGTCTGTGTAAGGATAAGGGCATTAAATATTGGTACCCCCAAGTAAATAAATACATCAGACCAATACATCATTCAGTATTATGAAATAGAAATCTACTTCGCAAACTGCATTTAAATTATCTATTGGGGATCCCACATTGACCTAAAGTTAAGGACATTTCATAGTTTATAAGTGGACGCAAACTTCACCTTATAAGCTGGTTTTATAAGCTGGTTTTATAAGGTTGAGTTAATATTATGCAAAACCAACTATAGACATCAATAACTGTTGTTAGGATACATGAACACTGTTTTAGACCAAGGGAAAAACCTCAATAAGAACTTCATCAGATATTTAGGTGAGAGAGAAAATTGTTTCTCAAGGAGTTTAGATATATTATGATAGAAAAGGTAAATGCTAAATATTAAGAGCTTAAGTACCCACGTGATTTGCAGCTATGTTTGGTGCAAAAGCTCGTCTATGGATTCAAATTCTTTGAGATTATTAACTACATGATGAATTTTCGAAGATAGCTTCTCATTGTGCTCTTCAACAACCTTCATAAAGGAAGTCAGCTGTTCTTGATATGTTGCACACAACCGTTTTTTATGCCGAAGTTCTGCTGTTAATTCCTGAATTTTCTTATCCTTCTCATCCTAAATCCAGAAAGCAACAAAAGATGATAAGGAAATGTTACAAAACATCATTTTGAACAACATAGTACACGAATAGATAAGAAATATGAACCTACCATTGTTTGGCGTGCTTCACGTGGAGAGACTACTAATGGATGATTATGATCCTTCACAAACTTTGTTATCACCCATTTTCCAGATTTCTCATATTTGATGTGAATCATTGCCTTACACCCTTCCCTTGTGCTGGCCCTAGGTTTACGAACCGATGAAAATTTCCCTCGGATGCTGATGCAGTAACCCTCTTTATTGCACCCTAGCCGGCGGGCGAGAATCCTACCATCCCTTTCTGAGCGTCTACATGACATCACACGCATGACAAACCCTACACGTCGGGCATATTCATCATAGAATATCTTAGCAGCATCTTCAGATTCAAACTCCAAGCCTTCATATGGTTCCTGAATAGCATGATCATCATCACAGATACCCAACTCTCCCCCAGAAGAACTCTCTAATACTCTACACCCCTCATTTGGATCCACTGCCACAAAAATAAATCTCTGAAACCCATCAAATATTTCCTCATAATGAGAATAAATACGGAAGGAGATAAGACTTATGTTATTAACTAAGAATGGAATGTCAAGAAAGAAATTCAAATTCAAGTCATTAAATTGCAGAGAAGAAATCAAGAATTCTATAGATAATCAGAAGATCTATATGCCACCTGGGATTTGACTCAATTCTCCCCATATAGAACCCTTAACAGTCATATGAATGCACACGCAGAGATAGGCATGAATTTTATTGCTCCATTCCCAATAAAAAGTGAAAAAAAAAGGAGTCCAGTGGAAGGATGCCATCCAAGCAATCACTGCAAACCATGTGAATCCCTTGCAATGAAGCTCTCAGTGATATGTTTCTTTAAGACAGAGTAAAATAAAACTAATTTCTTAGGGTTTGGTCCTTGAATGAGGTTATGAAAGGGGGTTTGCTCAGAATATTTCTTTGTTTAGGGAGGAGGGTATGGCCAAAAAGCATAGAAAATGCAGCATAAATGAACCACTGAAGTAATGCACATAATTTAAGGCATTTGGGAGGGGTTGCATACTGTAGTATTAAGCTATGATATTGAATAATTAACTAAATCAAAGTCATAACTATTGTAAAGATATAATTTTTACACACCCGAAAAATCAACAAAGATACATAACTAAGTAACATGGAACAAACTATAAATTCGAAGAGTAACTCCAACACTATTGTAAAGTGGGGTTTAAAGGGTAGGTAATTGCTGATACGAACTCTCTCTGATTCATGTGCATTAATTTACTTTCCACATATCATAGTGATATGTGAATATAAATGAGACAAGGATGCAGGGCTTTATATTATCAGTTTTATTCAATCAGAATTCCATATCAAAATCATGTGATTACAATTTACAGTAACATACCTTTATATGTTTCTTGCTCTACCTGAACTTCATATGTACTTAAATCCACATCCCCAGAAACTTCCATGGCATCATTTCTGTCTACTAATTGAGATTCCATGTTGCATAACAATGCATCAGCAAACCACGAAAATATATGTAGCCTTAAAAATCCTGTCCAGAATCAACAGATTGATATAAACACAAAGCTTGTGCTTTTGTCTTCAATAAAACAATCAATTTTGTACAAGGAACAGAAACTGATCATGGCCATACTCAAAGCTAAGTGATCAAAACAAAGTTCATTAAGATATTCCCAACAAATTCTAATCAGTGAGGTAAGTTTTCTTTTCTCAGCAGATGAAATACATTATCATCATCATCACTACTGGTATAGCACCCAATTTCCAAGTCTAAGAATTCATCACCTAGTCTTTTTAAAGTCTTCAAATCAAAACTCAGCTTGCTGAATAGTGTAGCATAATTGACATGTATGGTTTTCAAGAAAAAAAAGATAAAAAAAAATTATAACACACTGAAGGGACATTAAGAAGAGGGTTAAAAAGAAAACAAGGAGAATGGGGGGGAGATCCTTTCAAGAACCCTTCTTAGCCATCAACAGTGAACCATTTTGAATCACAAATTGGGCCAAGCTAGTCAATGTTCCTGAAATATACATTACACAAATCCTAAACGCTATCCCAAGAAACCCAGAATCAGAAATGCAGAGTGCAAAAACACAATGAACTCACCAACATCACAAAACTTTGATCTTTACCCAATTGTGCAATCCATGGATTAAACGATGCAAAGAACAGGCAAAATTAATCAACACAAGATCGATTTTTGAAAAGTGGGAACCAGAACAATTTAAAAACAAAACTCAATCCCATATGAGAAATTAAAAAAAAATAGAGCAATTGAGCATCGAAATATGAAGAAAACAAACTGAACTTAAAATAAGAATGATGATAAAGCAGTGTGTCCTTGGTGGGTGTGGTTGGAGTGCGGTGTTTGTTCGTCTGAACTTCACTGCCCTAAAGGTACCATTTTTTTTTTTCTTGCGCAGTAAAACATTTTTATGGTGTAAAGCATTTTCCACTATGCTATTTTTTTCTCCTATTTTTTCATTAAAAATGCAGTCTTGATCATTTTTACGGGTTTAATTTTAAATTTTGTTCATAATATTTTGTTGTTGCATAAAAATTATTAGGGTTTAATATTTGAGATTAAGATATTTTATAATATATAAAT
>Ga0123341_1001403_pt1 | contig 17987 bp, 9 predicted proteins | sample Turbeapinknodule_FD_89959 | JGI IMG/M metagenome (GOLD analysis project Ga0123341, IMG submission 89959) | Root nodule microbial communities of legume samples collected from Mexico - Turtle bean Mexico pink nodule | ecosystem: Host-associated > Plants > Roots > Nodule | place: Mexico: Nepantla...
AAAATCTGGAGTCTTTTATTGAGGTTCTACAATAAATCTTTGGAATTTAACAAAGGTTAAAAAAATCTCCATTATTTTACTAAGGTTTTAGAATAAACCTTTGGAATTTAACGAAGGTTAAAAAAATCTCTGTTATTTTGCTGAGGTTTTAGAATAAACTTTTGGAATTTAACTTATGTTTAAAAAACCTATGTTACTTTGCCGAGGTTTTAAAATAAACCTTTCAAATTTAACGAAGGTTAAAACAATCTCCGTTGTTTTGCTTAGGTTTTTTAATAACCTTTGGAACTTAACGAAAGTTAAGAAAACCTCCATTAATTAAATCAATTCCTAAGGTTATATCAACCTCCGCTACATAATCTTCGTTAAAACTTTTTTTCTTGTCGTTTGAACATCTAATTGCACACTTTGATCAATTAAAAGTAAGAATTAAGCAAAAAAAAAACAACAGATTTACACAATAAATAGCAAAGAACAATTAACAAAGACAACAAAGCAATGAGGTGGCACAGTAGAAGGATTATGGAATTGTTTATATGGAAGATTAAATGGTGAAACAACACCTAAAGCTGAAAATTAACCATTTAAAGTGAAGGAAAGCGTAAAGAACATGAAGAACAACAACAATAAATGGTGCAAACTGAAAAATAAAAAGTGGATTTGATGCTTAAACGGTGGAAACTCAAATAAATGGTAGAATTTTAGAACAATGGGAGAAAAACCCTAAAACATTGAAGAATAACACAAGAACACAAGCTGAAACAGAAAAAAAAATGAGTTTTTTTTATCTGGATTATGAGTTCCTTAGAACTTTCTTACTCTTATCCACATGATGCAATGCGTTCTTGTGTTTGGAAGGATATTGTTGGCAATGGAAGAGACTAAAGAGAGTTGCACCGAAATGGCTTTGAATTATTTTTATCCTACTCTAGAAATGGCTTAGAAATACAAGGCATAAAGAAAAGATTATTCTACTTTTTTACAATTTGTACACGCCAAGAACAGAGATTTATTTGGTATATTTCTCCGGTTCATCTTCTTCTCTTAGCAAAAGTGTATGGCTTAATAAGTGAGGATGGTCCTCCATCAAGAATGGAGGTCTATTTTAGGCTCTGTAGAATGAGGATGATTAATAGGCTTATGATGATGTTTAGGGGGTGGTTGATTAGTATAACAGGGATTACTACACACCCCTTTTTATTACTACACATCCCTTGTCCTACCATGCAAAATTGAGGAATGATGAGAATGATGACTCATTGAAAAAATTTCAAAAGGTTTTCATAATTTTGTTTTTCTTTTTTTGGTTGAAATTAATCAAAGGTTCAAAGGTAAGACTATCTCCGAAGTTCACTCCCGGGAAAAAGAAGTGAGTAACTAGGACTGTTTAAATACCAAGTCTTTCCTAGTCAGATTTTACCCTAAATAGTACTTACAAATGTTCCCTCAAATAATTTCCAATTTTTTTAAAACCTACTAGTGTTTGTGTGTAATGCAAATGGAAACCTAATAAACCAAAGGAATGTCTATTATTTACTAAAGAAGAAAGAAGACTCTCCTAATACCACAAAGACTTATAAAATAATTAAAGAAATGAAACAAATAAAAGAGTAAAAGCAAAGTAAATGAAAGTGAAAACTAAACTAGACGACCTTAAGTAGGAGTGCAATTAACACCGAGAGCCAATTGAAACACTTCTAGTCTAAAACGAGTTACTATTATAGTCAGTGGAATTATCTTAGAGGAATTTTTACAAACACTTATAAGGCTTGAAAACAAATGCAAAGTAACCTAGAAACTCAAATGTTCCGTGACATGTAAGCCAATGCTAAATGTGATTAAAATCTTGAAACTTTTGGTCAATGCTTTGTGTTCTTTGTCAACCAATCGTTTAGCTCCTTCTTGGAAACTCTTTGTCAACCAATTGTTCTACATCGAATTTTGTGCTCAAATTTTAACCATAATCATCTAACACAATAAGCAATATGCTCACAAATTTTCAGTTTAAAATACGCACGGCCTGAGAGATAATTCTATTAACTCGCTCAAATTTTCCAACTAATTTTACGTTCTTGCAATGTTGATTCCAAAAATTTTTTAGATATAGTTTTGTTTAAAAATGTTAACCACAATTGCTTAACACAATAAGGAATACAGTTGCAAATATTTGAAATCAAAATATGTATTGAACTAATTGCAACAAATCAAAATCTGAGAGCAATATGGAGCTTCGCTTAAAATTCTTCAACACTCAACATCAAGGTTTTTAAGAGTTTTCATTTTTTCTACTTAAAATTTGGATGCATATTTTTAACACAAGATCAATGACATTTTGAGGCTCTCAAATATTAAATTTTAAATTATTTGATCACTTATTTAGGTCAGAATAATTTTCTAATCCAAAACAAATGCACAACATCCTAGCAGCAAGGAAGAAACCTAAAAAAGACAATGAAAATGAACAAAACATAAAGACAGAATGGAGTTTTGTGATTTTGAAACTCACTAACTATCTACTACCAAGTTATGAACTCAGGTGATATAGGAGTTATAAATTTGAGGTTGAATTATTTCCAACCTGGGGGGCATGATACAACCCAACTTGACAAGCAGATGACCAACGACACAAAAGACACTTTACACCTAGGTCAGACATCTCAGAATAAAAGACAAGGCCCCACCAGCTCTCAGAGAAGCCTCAACAGAAGAAGACCCAAACATGGGCCAGAGTATCAATTATTTTTCCTTCTAGTCTTTTTAAGACAAGTTTAATTTGTAATCAATTAGGCTCACACTGGCCCAATTAGAAGAAGAATAAACTAGCTTAGGCTTCTAGGAACCTTAGTTTCTAGAAGATCACCCATGTGCTCACCTTTCACCTAGATTCTAAAAGACTTCCCCATCTGCTCACATTTGACCTAATTTCTAAAAACTTGTAGTCATTTATACCCAACCCTTCCTCTCTTCCTCTCCAAGGCACTCATATCTATAAATAAGGTGTCTCCTCTCTTGTAAATCATATTGAAATTTGAGTAAAGAAACTCTGTTAGAATGATTTTCTGAGTGTGTTCCGATTCTCTTTAAGTATTATCTTGAGCAGAGATTGCTTCAAGTGGTGACTCACCCCTCACTCATCTTGGAGCTCTCTCCCAGTGATGTGATTCAACTTCCATTCTCCACTCCATAAGCTTCTTCTTTCATTCTCTTTTCCTTTCAGTTTTGCCAAAATGTTTTTAATTTCTCTTGTTCACTCTTCTCTTTTTAATTCCACCATTTATCTTATCTTGATTTATATTTTGTGTTCATCATCATCATATATTGTGTTTTTCTTTTTGCTCTCTTGAAGAGAACCTTCACACTTACCTAACCACTTGGTTAAGTTCGTGTCCAGTAGCAATCTTCATTGAGGCTCACCATATCTTGCTAAATAAAAACTCATAAACTAACTAAAAATCTCTAAAATGGACAATCCTACAATCAACTCACATCATGTGGTATTCAGAGCATGGCTACTTCCTGCTTAAACTTTTCTGAGTTAATTTCTGCTTTAAAATTTCATCACCTTTCAATTCTGTCTTTATTTTTCCAGCACTTTAAATTCCTTGTCATTTCAATTCAACCTTTACATTCCTTGTCATTTCAATTCAACCTTTAAATTCTTTGTCATTTACAATTCCGCTTTTGAATTCCTTTGTCATTTAAATTTGCCATTTATTTTTGCTTAAAGCAAATTGTTCTTAGTGTTCTATGAAGCTTTATTCACTTCAACTTATTTTAATTTTTAATTGTGAAAAATTAAAAATAAATTAGAAGTTGTTTGAGTAGTGGTTGATTTAATTCAAAACATAGAATGTGTTCATATGAATTGAATCCCCATCCATGATTATTTTCGAAAATTGAAAAGTGAATTAAAATATGCATGAAAGAAAATATGGAAAATTGAATCCATAAAAACAAAGAAGAGTTAAGTGCATTCACATTTCCAATTCAAATTGCTAAAATAGGATTCTATTTGTGTAGCAAATTTTTTCATAATTGTATAATTTTATCCTTCTTGCTTTAACAATTCCTAAAAAACATAAACTTCATAGTTAAAGTCTAAGTAAATTTCTTTGAGTCTTAAAAGTTCTTTTGTTGTTTGTCTTGTTTAAAGTTTTGTCTTCATATTGATTCAACTTTGGTTTAGCTTTCTTTGTTTAATTTTTTCTTGCTTGTCTTTAAATTTTATTAAGTTGTGTGGAATCCTTTTCGAGTGAGTGATAAAAGTTTTGACCTTTTTCACTTGAAGATTTTCTCTCAAGTATGGACTTTGGGAATTTGGAACATTCCTTTTGAGTGAACTTAACCCTATTTCGTCTTTTTCTCAAAAAGCCGAGTGATACACAAGAGTGGTGAATTAATTGTTATTTCGAACAAATTGTTTGTTTTTTCTTGTACACAATTATGTCTCACTTATCATCAAGAGAATCCTCCAAGGCACTCTCTCTTCAAAGGGAAAACCTTATGGTGGAGCTTGAGGAAACCAAATGGAGCTTGGTTCAAAAAGAAGTTATGCGACAAATGATGGAAAGGCTCCAAATACTAGAAGAATCACAAGAGGGGCAAATATAGCAAAAAAGATGGGAGCCTAGAAGAGCCACAAGGCATCAAAGACATTATGGAAGCCAAGAAGAAGATGAGGAAAAATGGAGAGACCACAATTATAAAGCTAGGTATCACCATCAACAACCTAAGAACACAATCCTTTTTTGTAAAGTTACCATGTTTTAATGGGATAGTGACCCAAATTTGTATCCAGGACGAGAAGCTAAGGTATAACAATTTTTTAGTGTATACAATGTAGATGAGGACCAACGTGTAAGTTCGCTTCAGGATTGTGCCATGCAGTCGTGGTCTCTTGGAATGTTTTAAAGATTTGTATGTGCGTGGTTTGTTCCTCTTCATTATAGGAAGGAACTCTAGTTCAAGCTTCAACAGCTTCATCATGGATCTAGAATAGTGGATGAATATTTTAAATATTTAAAAGTTACTTTGACTAATATTAATATGAATGAAAGTGAAGATTGAAAGATAGCTAGATTTGTGAGTGGATTAGAGCGAGAAATTAAAAATGTTATAGAATTATATAAGTATACATCTTTGGAAAAATTGGTTCACCTAGCCATCAAGGTTGAATCACAAATTTTAAAGAAATATTCTTTCAAAATACTCATAATTATGGCCTTTACGAATCCTCTTGGATGGACAAAAATAAATTTCAAAATCAAGATTTTCTTTCCAATTTCTCCAGAGCATCCACCTCACAACATCAACATTCTAAAGACAATCCTTCTCTTTGTAGACCTAAATCGCCAACCAAAACATCAAATAAAAAATGTTTTAAATGTTTAGGTTTTGGACACAGAGCTGCAAATTACCCTGAAAAAAGAATCATGTTGGTAAAAAGGGGGATAGTAGTAAGTGAACATAGTGATCAATCTTCTAGATCTAACTCCCCTACCCCTAGTAAAGATGAATGTTAGATACCCTGTGAAGGTGGCTTATTGGTGGTAAGGTGAATGTTGGGAACAATTCAAAAACCTTTTGATGAAACCCAACGAGAAAATATTTTTCACACCCGCTACCTTATCAACAACAAGTTATGTTTCATGATCATAGATTGGGGTAGTTGTGGAAATGTGGCATCTACAAGAGTAGTGGAGAAACTTGGATTACCCACTATCTCTCATACAAAGCCCTATAAAATAAAATGGCTTAGTGAAGAGGGTGAAATAATGGTTAATAAACAAGTCCTCATAACATTTTCCTTGGAAAATATAACGATGAAGTTTTATGTGATGTTGTGTCAATGGAAGCCACACATGTGCTTTTGAGAAGGCCTTGGCAATATGATAGAAAGATTTACATAATGGCCATACCAATAAAATTTCTTTCAACTTCCAAGGGAACAATATTATATTGAAACCTCTCTCTCCAAAAGTAGTTGATGAGGATCAAATAAAAATGAAAACAAAAAAACAAAATAAAAAAGGTTAAGAAAATAACAAACTCAAAACGGGTCGTATCACCTCACCTCCCGTAGTAAAAACGGTAATGTTAACCCTTCCAAAAATAAATACTACCTATCCTTCTAGGTATTCTCCTTCTTTATATTTTTCATCTACTAATTATTCTAAATACTTGACATATTTGTTACAGAAATTTAGGGATGATTTTCAAACTCCTTCTAAAGGTTTCCACCATCTAAGAGGACCTTCACAACAAATTTACTTCATACCAAAAAAATATCTACAAACATGGCCTGTATATAGAACTAATCCACCTAAACTTCCAAAGCTCAATGAACATAATTTTGTTTCACTTCACACCTCTAGAAATGCTTCTATTTTTCCTTTGAACAAACTAACTATGTTATTTACAGGAGTTCGAAATTCAGGGTTGAATTCTTTCCAACCTGGGGGGCATGATACAACCCAACTTGACAAGCAGATGACCAATGACATAAAAGACACTTCACACCTAGGTCAATCGTCTCAGAATAAAAGACAAGGCCTCACTAGCTCTCAGAGAAGCCTCAGAAGAAGAAGACCCAAAGACGGGCTATAATATCAATTATTTTTCCTTCTAGTCTTTTTAAGACAAGTTTAATTTGTAAGCAATTGGGCGTGATTCAACCCTCACTCATCTTGGAGCGCTCTCCCCCAAGTGGCGTGATTCAATTCCCATTCTCCACTCCATAATCTTTTTCTTTCCTTTTCTTTTCATTTTAATTCCGACAATTTTTCTTCATTTCTCTTATTCACTCTTCTCTTTTTAATTTCTCCATATATTTTATCTTGCCTTATATTCCGTGCTCAGCATCATCATCATCATATATTGTGTTCTTCTTTTTTTCTCTCGTGAAGAGAACCTTCACACTGACTTAACTAGTTGGTTAAGTTCATGTCTAGTGGCAATCTTCATTGAGTCTCACCATATCTTGCTAGATCAAAACTCATCAACCAACTAAAAATCCCTCAAATGGAAATCCTAAAATCAACTAACATCATCAAGACACAAAATAAAAAGGAACATTATAAGTGCCTAAATGTAGCAAAAATACTAGTTAAAAAAGCATGTAAAATAGGAAGAATTTGTACAATTACCAGCAAGAAAGCATGTCAATCACTCCAACCCCTACTTCTTAAAGAACATGAAGAGAAGAAGGAAATTACAAATATTTTACAAAAAAATGTAGAAAAACAACCAAACAAGGATGGGGCATTAAAGCCAATGCGCCCAACGCATGGACAATGGCTGAGCATAATAAAAATCTCCAAAACACTCCCATCGACTGAGCAAATTGAGACAAAATCACTAAGTGAATGGTAAAGGTCTTAAAATATTTCACCATGAGAAAGCCCAAATTCGCTAAGAAAGGTCTAGTACCAAATTTAATCAAGTTAGGATCAAGAGGATTTCACTTGGAGCCAAAGCCAAGCCAAACCTACCACATGATTAAATATTTGGCAAGGATTTGCAGGATCTAAAGCCAATCCTTTACAAATCCCTAACTTTGAAATATCAAGAAATCTATGAAATGATAATTAAAGTCCAAAAAGAATGCTTAAGAATGAAGAAAGCCAAATCCCTAAGCGGATTGGCCTGCACTGAATGAATCACCAATCTCCTTGAAAACTATAAATAAAAAGGACCTTAAGGTAATTTCCAGAGCGTCTAGAGGCAATGAAAGTCACCAAGAATAAGTGCAAGAAAGGAAGAGTACTCAAAATACTAACAAAAGGATCAAGTAATATTCAAAGAGAGGCTTAGATGACGAGGTTTTGATGATTCAAGCTTAAATTGTCTAAACATCATAATACAATCAGGTCAAGAAGACTGAAGCCTTAGAATAAGTGAAGACCAATATCTAAAGGAGATAACCTAAAAGCCAAATTGTAACATCAAAAGATCCTTGTTGTTGTAATTTAGCTTTTCATTTTGAGTTCTACGGTAAGATTTCATTATGAGTTGCTAAATCTATTTTGTTGGGATTGGATGACATTGTGATATTTCTAGAGTTGTTGTTGGTTATAGAGGCATGTTTCTCTTTTATATTCCTTGGGTTCGGTAGTGTGCTTAATGCTCAATGGTGAGGAATGACAATTGGTTGTCCATGGAGCATGAATGAGATTGAAAGGTGATTTCATGTTTTTGAACCTTATTTAGACAATTATAGGATTCAATGGTCACAGAGCACGAAGTTGAGACTATGGTGAACTATTTCATCTTAACGCATAGGTAAGATCAATAGTGGCTTATTGCTCTAAATAACCTTGCACGAGGAATCGGCTTGGTTTGGCCAAAATAGGAACATAAATTTTGAATAAAACATTGCATTTATAAATAAAAATAACATAAAATTCATAGGGTTATTCCAATTCTAACATTTGTACTATATTGTTATCTCTCTACTTTAGTGATTGTCTAACACTTCACCTCTTGATTTAAATATAAAGTATTATTATTATTGTTATTGTTATTTACATATATTACATTTATATAAACCCACCACAATCACCAAAGGCTTAGACACTAATTTTTTACTAAAGACAAAAAATCAAACAATTTATGTGCATTGCAGCTAAACATTTCAATTTCAACAAAAACTTAATGAACTCAACTAAACTCATGGGTTAGTGACAATTAAGGAGAAACAACCCATTAAACACAATATACATATATTATAAACGGTAAACAACATAAAATTAACTGATTAAAACTTCAAAAAAAACTCAACAAAATCAAAATAACAACAATACACATAAGAACACCTAAAAGATTGATTGTTGGACAGTTTAAGAGGATTACTGTGATTTGAACCGATTAAAAGTGAATACAAACCGATTAAATGGTGGAAAACAAAGATTAACCAGTGAAAATAAAAATTAAACAATGAAGACAATAAGGAACATTTTAGAACACACAAGAACAACAAAAAGAACCAAAGAACTTATCTATTTTGATGCAATCAAAGCTCTGATACCAATTTATGGAGTTCTCCTTGGCTCCTAGATGAATTCTTCAGTTGAAATGAATAGAGAGTGGATTTGAATGGCATCAAAAGTAGTGAAGATGAAATGCATGGATTATCCGTGAGCAATGGAAGGAGAATAGATGTTAGGAAGGAGGTTAGGCCAGCCTTATAGCAATGCTTTAAGCTTTCTTAGATAAGAAAATTAGAGTAAATTAGAAAAGAGACTAAGAGAGGAATTTTGAAACCATTTTGGCATAAATTCATTACTCATTCAAAGTCTAAAGATTGCAAAGTAAGCACACTTATATATAGTGCTTAAGTCTCATAAAATTGACTTTTAAATTTCTAAATCCCAACCACTCATAGAATGACATGTGGGATTTGTCTTTAAGGCTTATTTAAATCCTCTCCACTTGCATGATGATGTGTGGCAATCCTTACTTCAAGAAACTCTTGAATAAGGAGAAGACACATGGCACTAATGACTTGAAGAGTCAAGGAAGAAGGCGTCTATGAGAAGAAGATAAGTGGCAATGGAACTTGGAGAGTGAAGAGTGGAAGAGTGGAAGATGGAAGAGCGCTTATTTGGAACTTATGAGGTGACGCCATGTGGAGTCTTGTATGGGTGACATGTGGACGTCCAACTTGGGCTTAGATTTCAAAGCTTAAAGCCTAAAATCCTATTCTACTTGACCCGGAATACAAAGCCCAAAATCCTATTCTACTCTATACTATTTTATAGATAGAGGTATTGTATTCTTCATGCTTCCAAAATCTTCTAGAGTGATCTTCTTCTATGTTAAACTTGGGCCCAAATGTTTTATTGGAGCCCTTAACAAGCCCATTTAGGCCTAAACTCCTAGTCAACTCTTGATCAAGTCTCTAGGTCTATGACCTCTTTATTGTTGACTTGAGTCTCTCTGATGGGTTTGCATCAACAATGTTTGATTCAAGTGTGGAGAGAGAGTTTTACTTTCATTACAGTTTATTTTCTGTTTTTTAATATTTTGTTTAGATTTCATTTGCTTTTTTTCCTTATTTGTTCTTTTTTTACAATTTTGATATTATTGCTTTGTACTAGATGGTGCTTTTTTGTTTCTTATAAGATAGAAGGTAATCATATAATAGGTTATTTTAGTTGTTTTTGTTAAAACAAAAATTGTTTACATTTTATGTTTTTCTTTGTTGGTTTTTCCTTCTAAAAAACCATTATTTTGAGTTTTGTTTTGGTTGATAATTCAATTTTGTAGACTAGTTGATGACCGTCTAGAGGTCATTTTTGTAGAACATGGGAGCTTTGATGTTTCAAATCCATGATGAAGGTTGAAGCTGTGTTGCTTTTGGTTTGCGTTTAGTCTAGGGTGTTTAGAATCTTTGTAAGATCTTTCCTAGTCCCTTGCACAAGCTTGCTCAATCTGTTTTAAAAGAGAAAAGTGTTTTTCCATGCAAAGAGAAAAACAATCGATTGAAATCTTGAAATAATCGGTTGTTTGTCACTTGACTCGTTTGAAGGTTTTAAAACTGTTTTTGACTTGGTTAAGTAACTGCCTAACCAATTCAACTGGTTAAAACGACTTTTCAACCAGTTGATTGTAACCTTTCATAACAACTTTTTGAAAACCTATTAATCTATTTTTGGATGTGAATCAAAACTGTTTTGGCTAATAAATGTTGCCTAGAACGGCTAGTTTTGAGTGCTATAAATATAGCCTTTCTTTTAATACAAAATACAGAAGTTTTATATCAAACACAGTGAGATTCAGATTGATTTGAATTAAGTTTTTCAAAAGTTTTGCAAGATTGTTAAATAGTTGTGGACTGGTTCAAGGTCTGATCATAAGAGCTTTCTAATTCCTATAAACTCAGGTGTAATTTGTTCCTTTTATGATTCTTGTAATTGTACTTTCATAAACTTGTAAGTGTGTGGAAATCTTGTAAAGTTAGAGGTTGTTCTGGCTAGAGGTGTGTGTTTGCAAAGAGGGCGAGTGGTTCTTATGGTTTCAAGATCACCTCTTTGTGGTTGTGTAAGTTGTAATTTGTGAGTGATTACTAGTGGAACCCAGTGGTTGTTCTGGGAACTGAATGTAGCTCAAAGTTGAGTGAACCAGTATAAAATTGGCTGAGTATATCTCTCTCACACACACTCCTTATAATTGTTTATTTTAATTATGCTTTTGTTGTTGCTATAAACAACCGGTTAAGCCTCCCACTTGTTTAATCCATTAAATCTAACTATTTTTAGTGGGAAACCGTCTAATTGGTCTTTTTGTTACAGACTTTTATAATGGTATTTTTCTTTGTTTTCTTATATATGTTGTTTTTACTATGTAGTCTTTCTTGTTTAGATATTTATTTTAGTTAGATGGTTACTAGTTTCTTGTTCTAGTTTGTTGTTTTTGCTGAGTTTGTGAACAAGTTTTAATTCAACAATCTTAGTCAAAAGTTTTAAACTTGATTGACTTGTTTTTATGCTAAAGTTAATGAGTGTTTCATGAAAAAATATTCACTAGATCAATTAATTTTGGTATAATGAGCCTTAGTGAGATTTGAGCTTACTCCTTTCATGCGTGTGATTCACTCATGATTGTAGGTATTCTAGAACTTGAACTAGTTCTCTTTGATATCATTCTTGTACACACAGTTTTGAAATGATTTAGATCATTCATGATTTTAAGCTGCTTATCCAAATTGCCTTATCGTATACCATTCACCCTTGTAAACCCATTTGATCTTTTATAACCTTTTCTTTGATTGTTTTTTTAGCATACTACAAGCTTTGAAACCTGAAAAAAAAAAAAACATGATAAACCTGACATGGAGTTTTAAGGAGCTTTAGAATCATCTTGGGAATTGGTTTAAAATATAAGTGTACGGGTGTTACCTTGAGCATAATGTGGAATTGTGATATAATGAAAAGATGATTTAGAAAGTAGTTTGAAAAAGATAAATTTTTGAGAAATCTGAATCAAAGAGAAGAAAGTGTGGTCTGAAAAGAACCGATAAAGAGAGAAAAATAGAAAAAGTGCAGGTGAAAAGGAGGAATGTTGGTCTACAAGCAAAAGAGGTAGCTTCCTATTTATTCTTTGAGCACAATTCCTCATTGTTCTTCAAATACTTTTAGGTGCTAAAACCTAGAATCCTTTTGATTATCCCACCTTTACCCTGAGCACATTACAAGCCATATAAGACTCCTTTTGATCTTAAGTTGCCTGTGCTTTGAGTAATGGAAGTTAGAAGCTTTTCAAGCCTATGGTAATTCTTATATCATGATGTGCTTTGAGTGAAAACACCTTCCTAAAACACTTGAGAGAATGAAGGATACATATGCCCTATGAGGCTACCAATTTTGACTCATAGTTTAATTTGATTAAAAAGTTTCTTAACTTTGACGTTTAAAACATGTCTTGATTGGTTTGGTTCTTTGAAACTTTAATTGATGAAATTTTTCTCTTGTTGTTCACATTTGGAGTCTGTAAAAAAATTCTTGTTTATTTTCTTCTTATTTTGCTCAAGAGTGCAAAAAGTCCAAGTGTGGGGGTGTGATATCCCTCAATATTTTATTAATTTTCTATACTAATAGCATTTCATTGAGGTTTCTATTTTTCTTATTTTTTTTTTTAGATGAGATTTGTATTTTCTTCAAAATATTAGAATTTTTACAAAAACATCATTAAATAGCAATTTACAACTTTTATTTTGTCACATGCTTTGATCAATTGAAAGGACAATTTCTGAACAAATTTTTACCTTGGAAAGCTAAAACAAATATATTAAAATAATAAAGACTGGAAGTTGGTGTTAGAATTAATGGGCTAAAACAAGAGGGGAGTGAATTGTTTGTCAAAAGATTTTCGAAAAGATTGGATAAGAATGAAGTTTTAATAACAATCACGAAAGAATTAATCAAGGAAGACAATCAAACAATATAATTGAAACTGATTGCAGAATTTCAATCGATTGAAACTTCATTTTAACCGGTTGTTTATGGCTGCAACAAAAACAAAATCAAAACAAACAATTTATAAGGAGAGAGAGAGATAGAGAGAGAGAGAGATTACACAACCAATTTATACTGGTTCACTCAATCCTGAGCTACATCCAGTTCCCAAAATAACCACTAGGTTTCCACTAGTAATCAATTACAGATCAGACACTCAAAGCCACAAAGAGGTCTTCTTGAAACCACAAGAACCACTCACCCTCTCTGCCTTCACACAACCTTAGTCAGAACACCCTCTAACCTTATAGGTTTTCACACTTCACAATTACAGAAAAAGAAACTTGTACAAGAATCAGAAAGGAACAGATTACACCTGGATTTAGAGGAATCACAAAACTCCTAAGATTAGACCTTGAACCAATGCACAACTACTTAACAATCATGCAAAACTTTGAAATGAATCTCTTCTCAAAAACAGTTTCAATCTCACTATCTTGTTGTGGTATTTTTTGTTTTTGAAATTCAAAGAGAACCCGTGTTTATAGCTCTTAAAACTAGTCGTTTTAGGCAGTCAATCATGAGCCAAAACAGTTTTAATCCAACTGAAAACAGATTTATGCAAAACTAACTTGTTTTTGTTGAAGATGGGAAGCTTTGATGTGCCAAATCCAAGTGAAGCCTGAAGCTGTGTGTTGTTTTAGGTTTAGGTTTTGGGTTGGGGTTGGGGTTTAGAATCTTTGTGAGATCAGTTTTTAAATCTAAGACAAAGCTCATTTCAATCAGTTTTAAAAGATTAAAGTGTTTTTCCATGCAAATGGAAAAACAACCGATTAAAATGTCGAGATAATCGGTTTTTTGTAACTTAGCTGGCAAAGGAGGTTTTAAAACTGTTTTATAACTGACAAGAGCATCCAATCGGTTAATTCGTGATTTTAACCGATTAAATGTGTGTGCTTGTAACAGTGTTTTGAAAATCTGTTTTTTAACTGATTTGCTCCAACGTTAGCATTTTAAGTCTTATAAATATGCTTTTGTTTCAGACGTTTAGAAGTTGATCAAGAAGAGAGATTTGATGAAATAGAAACCTTTTGATACTCTAAGTTGAGACTAATTTACGAGATTACCAAAAATTTTTGTGAAAAGGTTTTCAACCAAGTTTTTAGCAAGATTGTCTTGTGCTTTGTTGTCTTTGAAAGAACAGGTCAATAGGGTGCTGGTGTATTGTGTTTTAACCAGGTGTTTTTTAATCCTGTTCAATTTCTTGTAATTGTTCATGTAATATTTATGTATAAATGTGTAAAATCCTGTAAAGTCAGTGGGATTCTAGCTTGAGGTGGTTGTTGTGTGCAAGAAGGGTGAGTAGGCTTTGTGGGATTCAAAGTCACCTTGTGTGTGGTGTTTGTGTAATTTGGGATTGATTGCATAGTGAAAACTCAGCGATTTAACTAAGGACTGGATGTAGCTCTATGATTGAGTGAACCACTATAATCTCTGTGTGTAATTCTCTCTATCTCATCTCTAATTAAACTGTTTGTATTTTTCGTTGTCATAAACAACCGGTTAAATTGAAACTTTAACCGATTAAATTTCTGATTCCAGTTTCTGTTTGGCTATTGAATTGGTTTTCTGAACTGCTTCTGTGTGTTTTTTGTTAAAACTTCATTCTAAGCAAAGCATTTGCGAAAATAGTTTGAAAACAATTCACCCCCCCCCCTCTTGTTGTAGCCATCAAACCTAATAGTTTTGGCTTCTTTTTTTTGTGTAGTTTTGTATCTTGCGGAAGAATGGACTTGAAAATGACTTCAATGTCTGAATGGAAGTGTGGAGAATATGAAATGAAGAGGGGAAGTAGAGGCTTGGAAGAGGTGTGGCCAACTTCTAAGAAGATTCAAGCAAAACACTAATAAAAGTGCAAACTTGAGAGTGAGAATTTGAAGACAAATGAGTTAGCAACTTCGGCAGGATTTCATTATCAATTCAAATATAATTTACATGGGGGCTAGAACTTGTATTTATAGTGCTATGGGTAGCCAAGACATTAACCCTAAAAACTCGCCACTCATAGAAGGACAAGTGTCTCTCTCTAATTGGAGCAAATCCTCTCAAATTAGAGGTTGACAAGTGTCCTTCTCTAATTGGAGCGAATCCTCTCCATTAAGAAGATGACATGTGGAGTTCATGCCTTCCTTGCCACTCCATGCTTTCTATTTGCACTCTAATAATTTATGTGTGCACCTTATATGGCTAGAGTTCCATTGGGTCCAAGAAGGCCCAATTGTAACTCTAGCTAGACTCTTTCTTTTTCTGTTTACACCCTACTCTAATTGGCCCAAAACATGGCCCATGCAAATTGGCCCAAAACATGGACCAAGAAAATGGCCTAAATACAAGCCCAAAATAAAGCCTATACTACTCTGTATAATATTTATAAAACTAGATAAAAATTGAAGAACAAACAACATTAATTCTTCCTGAGATGAGAGTCTTCTAAAATCCTTTTTCTTCTTCCAATCTTCTTAGCCAAATGTTTCGAGGTTGGATGGCTTTCATCATAGATCCAACAGGTTTTAGAAAAGCTGTTATGAAATGTGACAATCAACCGATTGAAATGTTGTTTTAACCGGTTGAATTGGTTAGACAGTTAGTTAACCAAGTCAAAAACAGTTTTGAAAACCTTCAATCAAGCTAAGTGACAAACAACTGATTATATTGTGGTTTCAACCGGTTGTTTTTCTCTTTGCTTAGAAAAACACTTTTCTCTTTTAAAATATATTGAACCAGCTTGTGCAAAGGACTAGGAATGATCTTTACAAGAATTCTAAATACCCTAGACTAAGCTTTTAACCAAAAGCAGCACATCATCAACCTTCAACACAAATTTGGATCATCAAAGCTTTCATGTTCTGCAGTTGGCATTCAAAGAGAAAAATTAGGCAGAAATAGGCAATGGATGATCAACATTTCCTAGCCAAGCTGCACTAGACGGTCAACACTGTATATGAAAAAAGAAGTTCATGTTTGTTTAGACCCATGTTTGGGCCCAATTGAAAATCCCATTCATTATCGATATTAGAAATTCTATAAGTAAAGAAGAAGTAAGACATAGACACGGAGATATTTAGTTAGTAGGTGTTGCAGTTTTAGTTTACAACTTTTAGTTTTTTTTGTATGATGTTTTGAGCTCCAAGTAATCAATTCAATTTCTTTTGCATTCTTGTTTCTTCTTTTCTTTCATTCTTGCATTTTCTTAGTTCTTCTTTCGAAATGAATTCAATTATGGAAATGGGTTTCAACGATTTGAACTCCATGCTCGACGATGCTCTGTTCTAACGTTTTTATCTTCAAAATCTTTACAAAATTCTACTTTTGATTGAAAATGGGATTTTAAAGACATTCGAATCAATTGGGTATATATGTTTCTTCACTATCAAAGAATTCAAATTTGGGTCCCTTGCATTTGAAGTAGAAGAACATTGAACCCTAGTTTTGATCCTTTTTTTCATTGTTGAAATGGGTTTCGTTTTTCTTTACTGCATTTCTATTCAATTAAGTTTGTTTACATTTTTGTTATTTACATTTGAAGTTTACATTTCCTTCACACTTTTAATACACTATAAATCATTCTTAGTTTACATATCATCATTCCCTATTTTACGTTCATAGTTTTAAATTTCTAGAATTTACAATTCTTTCAATTTATCCTTCTACCCTTTACATTTTCAACCTTTTACATTCCATGCAATTTTCTTTTTGATCATTTACATTTCTCATGCAATTTAATTTTCAGTCATTTACATTATTTTGCAATTTCTTATTACATTATTGTTCATGTTATTTTTTGTTCTCTCTAAGTAGAACTTTAATTGTTAACTAAAGAGTTTAATAGTTTTACTTAGTCTGTGTATTCTATTTTCTCGTTGTATAACTATCAAACAGTTTAGCAGACGATGGTTGTTTAGACTGTCTAATAGTTGTACTTAGTTGTTTTCCCTACTAAACTTATTTTCGTGTTGCACTTTTCATTTTAGATATATTTACTTACTATTTTATTCATGATTTTGTAAGAATGTGTGGCTGAAACAAGAGGGGAGGTGAATTGTTTTCGCAAATATTGGAAGTAGATTGAAAAGATCAATTAAATCATTCAATTGATTTATCTGTTCAACTTGTTTACTTAAAAGATTAATAGTTCTGGAAAAATATAAACCAGTTGTTTTATCAAAACAACTAGTTGTGTAATGCAACAGAATACACAGAACAATTTATATTGGTTCACTCTTAACCAAGAGCTACATTCAGTCCTTAGCTCACCACTGAGAATTCACTAAGCAATCAAAACCAGATTACAAACCACAACCAATAGTGTTGATCTTGAACCCCTCAAGAACACACAACACTCTCAACCAAAACCACAGTTTCCAGAAACACTATCTGAAACTGTTTTACAACACAATACAGAATTGAAAGAAAGAATTAGAGTAAACATGGGTTTTACAAAGCTGTAGAACAATAGAAAAAAAAACCTAGATTCCTACTTCACACACAAGTAATAATCTAAGACTCCAAGAATGATTAAAAGCTCTTTGATCTTCTCTTGAAAATGTTTTTATCAAAACTCTTTTCTTCTCTTTAAAATGATCATAAACCAGTTTTTATATAGAATTTAAAAAGTTGTTAAAACTGTTTTTTCAATAAATTAAATCTATTAAAAGTATTTAAAAAACTTTGAAAATCATATCAGAATTATGTTAAAAATGTTAGAATGGATGGCTTTAAACTAGAGGGGGGTGAATTGTGTTCTTGCCGGTTGACCTGGGTCGTCTTTACGAGTGGCTTCTAATCACGAGCTAGAGCACCATTGTTCTATCTTGTATATGTGTACCTGAAAAAGAAAAACAAATGGGCGCTCTCGCGGCCGTTTGCACTCCGACGCTCAAGTCAGCTAGCGAGAAACACCAAAGTGACTAGAAACTGTATAATAATCTCAATAACTGGAACTGTGTGGCTAAACTGTGTGGCCCTAATTGCCTT
>Ga0123341_1001404_pt1 | contig 17986 bp, 7 predicted proteins | sample Turbeapinknodule_FD_89959 | JGI IMG/M metagenome (GOLD analysis project Ga0123341, IMG submission 89959) | Root nodule microbial communities of legume samples collected from Mexico - Turtle bean Mexico pink nodule | ecosystem: Host-associated > Plants > Roots > Nodule | place: Mexico: Nepantla...
ATACTATACCTGGTACAGATATATAATTTTTATTTAATAATTTTCTAATATATATATATATTTTGAGTATATTATTTGAATTTTTCTAAAATTATTAGTAAAATCCATCACTACTGCTATCGGATTAAACACTAATAGGACAATTTAAACAATTAACTGATTAAACATTTATTTATCTCACGTATGTCTCGACCGAAAAGAAGTATTAATCTTATGACTAAAAAATATTAATCTTATATGGTTATCTGGATCTTATAGTAATATGTATATATAATTATTATTTGATTTAAAATTTTTGTAATGTTGTAAATAGAATATATATTGCAAGTATTATTGTGTACGTTAATCGTAGGATTAATACAATTAAACTAAATAGTCGTTTCAGAAATTTTTAGCATTAGAGTGAATTTTGGTGAAGGATGCTTAAATCTACGTGACTTTGTACGTGACATTGTAAAATAACAAAATTAAGATAAATTTATTTTACTAATTATACATTATTGATGCTATAAAATAGGGGTGACAAAGCAGGTCAGTCCGTTTCGCATATAAAATGCGGGCTGGTTTTCATGACCTGTTCAACATGCGACAGTAACACATGTCAATTGCAGGCGAAACTATGTGGAGTCGCAAGCGGAGCAAGCGCCGCTGAAAAAAAAATGCTAATATTTTGAGTGAAAATCTAATTTTCTTTTCATCAAAGTTATCATCCAATAAATCATTGTTGTCAAATTAATTAATTTTTTTATTTTATTTTTGGCGGATATGACTAAACCGACTGCTGATTCCGAATTTTCTAACTCTAACAAATAACATATACCAAATTTAAAGTATGTCATTTATTAATTTATGACTATTTTTTAATCAATTTTTCTATATAAACAATGCCACTCCATAAATACTAATGGTAAACTATCACAGGACACGTGCCTTCGTATGAGCCTATTATATAATATAAAAACGAATGAATGCTTTGAATGTAGATTAAGAAAAAGACATTCATGTAAATATTTGAAAGCTATGAAGGAAAAAACAGTAGTGAATATAAAGTTCAAATTTAATATTAAATATATTAAAATCCTAAATAAAGCAAAAATAATATGACAAATAGCACTCCTTATATAAACAATATGTTAACTCTTTATTTTAATGAAAAATTTTGTTAGATAATATTATTTAATTTTGAACAATATTTGTAAAGTAACTTGATACTGAAGTAAGTTAAGTACACTATAGAATCAATTGTTTATTAATCTCTTTTCTTTAATTAAAAATATTCAAAATTAATATATATAAATTAAAAATATTTAATGATGCAACATATATCATATTTATATTAAAATACTTTTAGAAGGGAATCTGATCTGACACTATGATTGCTCTTTCTATAACATTATCTATGCCAGCCTGCCACATTTGCGACCTGGGAGCTCCATTTTTGTCCAAAATCATACATAAAATTTAATATTTTTTCCTTTTATTTTTCGATTTTTTAATTAAAAAATGCTTAGATCGTCCTATCTCATCTTATCACATAATCATATTTGATTATATGTGATATGAAATTACCACGTGGCAATATGCGAGTAGTTTAATGGCGAAAGAACTTCAAATAAAAACCTTAAAAAATATAGGAATTAAAAGTGAAAATTAATATTTTTTCAACGGTAAAAAAATTAAATAAATTCTCTAAATTAAAGATGGATAGAAATAGTTTTAAATGCATTTTTTGTACTTGAAAATATATTATACTTTGTTTTCATTTCTTATAATTTCTTTACTTTTGATTTTTGTAATATTTAAAGCTTTTGTTTACCGTTACAAAAAAAAGGGGTTATTACAAATATTTTTTAACGTAAATTCGTCACTTAAAAGCACTTGATAGACTCGTGAAAGCGATTTTGCAATAAAAAAACTAATATAAAAAATATTTGAATAGTATAAAAACCACAAAAAGAATAATTACAAAAAAAATTAAAAGAAAATTCAGGAAAGAAGTTTTTGTTTCAGCATTTATTATATCTGTCAGTCTTCCATTGGCTCAATGTGTCGGTGCACTGTGTGCAAACAAGTTGCAAGATTCTATTTTTCTAAAGTATTTATATTTAATTTTTCTTATAATTCAAATTGTTCTATATGAAAATATGAAAATCCTTGAAGAATGGTTCAAGCAAGTATTTATTTTGAATATCTCACTTTAAATGTATAAAAATATAAAATATTTATTACTCATCTAAACCAAAGAATTGACTCTCATATTTAATTGTTGGTTAAGATTCACAAGTTTATTTTCACGGAAAATACATATCATTAAAAAATTCCATGTACTAACTATTTTCCTAATTATAATCACTTATCATTTCAAACCCGAGTCATACTTAACATAATTCATTAAGATTATATGAAAAATGAAACTTTCATCAATAAATGAAAACGAAAGAGGGAAATGTATGATGAGGGAAAAGGTTAAATGTTTTATTTTGAAAAATTGTAATAGCCTTTCCTATTCTTACACGTGTGATTGAAATTAATCACAAAAAAGCCATTAAATTCTTGACGTTTCTAATGAACCTTATCATGTAATTCAACAAATGATTAAAAACATTTAAAAAATTGCTAACACTTAAAAACATTGTATTATCATGATAATTTTAAATTTTTCATCATAATTTTAAAATACATTTCATATATGAAAATATTTATTACAAATCTAATTATATAAAAGAAATATTTAATCTATAAAATAGTTTTTTAATTTACTATATTCAGACAATTTCGTAAAAAAAAAACCTTTCGTGCTATTTCTCCATGTTTTGTACGGAATAAGATAATTTCCAAACCTCGATGATAAAACAACGTATAGTGGAGAAAGAGAGTTCCGTTTCCACTAATAAACTGTTAGTTGTAATGTCTTTTTCTTCAAATTATAACACTAGTATTTGACAGGCTATGAAAATATGCACATAAATTTCTTATGACCACTCAATTTTGTTTTTTAAATTCTAAACCCAAAACATTAAATATTTCTATAAGCATTTTATTCTAAAAAAATAGTTTAAATAAACTATGCATTAACTCTTCCAAACAGTCATAATAAATTTTCAAAACGTTCACTTTTTTACGTCTTCTCTAGTTCTGTCTAGTGTTTATTCCATTAGCAATCTTTCTATGTATCAAAATCAATAATGGAATTTATGACATATTACTCTTTGTTCCACAGTCGAAAAAGTGAACACATTAGTGATGATAACAGAAATAGCTTCAGAAAACATTGACATCTTTTTTTTAAATAAAAAAATAACTAAAAATATTTTTTATTTATATAGAAAATTTACACGAGTTCAATAAATATATGATCGCATAAAAAGGGTGTAATTAACTCGTAAACCATATCAATTAAAGTAAACTCTATGTCATTTTGGTAAGTTGAGATTGTGTTACCTAGTTGCCTTTGTTTTATTTTTGTTGATTGAGTTATAATTGGGTTTAGATGGGGTTGATGAATTATAAGCTGGATTAATTTAATTAACTAGACATGTAATTAGTGTTTTGGTAATGTTAACAGTTTTTTTATTGTGCTTGAATTAAAGTGATATAGTTGTCAGCATTTTAAACACTTTGTATAGAGTACTTGTCATTTATATTACTATTTAATTGAGTAGGATTGTTGTTTAGTTAATTTTAATATGAATGTCTTGATTTTTAACAAATAGAACTATTTTTTTAATTTTTTTGACTTATTTTAATAACTTATAGCTAAATTCAACTATGTTTTATTGAGTTAGGTCTAAAGACTTAATCAAAATCACTTACATCCGTAGTTAATGTCGCAATGAATTATTCCTCAAGTATCAATAACTTCAATAAATCTTTTTCAAGTAAAGAGTGTTGTTAAGAACTTATACATAATATAGCAATTAGTTAAATTAATTGAAATGTATAAAATCAAAAGGTAACTATTAAATGAGAGGCAGCACTAAAAAATGTGTTTTTCAATCATTCTCAACCAATAGCAGGGAAGACGTTATAAAAATACTTTAGGAAATATGTTATTAACATTTTTCTCTTACCATTTATAAAAGAAATCTTCAATCAAAATACTCTCTTTGGTACTTTCTGTTTTTGGATATTTTATATTTCTATTTATCTTGAATTTTTCAAGTTGAAAATAAATAAAAAATATTTTTCTAACACAATTTTACTTTCTACATTCTTTAAATTAATCTACATGAGAGTGAAAATGAAAAGGGCGAATATATATTTATTGTAAAACGTAAATATAAAAGAATTAAATGAGAAAACTTCATAACTATTTTATGTGAAAAATAAAACTATAATATTTTTAATTGGTATGAAAAAAACTTAAATGATTATTAAAAATAAAAATATTTTATTAACACTTTTGTTTACTAACATATACTTAAGTATGTGGTATTGGGTGGAGTTTTTTTTTAATTCTGATTAGTGTTGTAACAGTGAGAACATATTTTTAAAGTAGGAGGGTTTAACATTTGAGTACGGGTTCGGAAGTAAAAGAGTTTCAAACAAAGAGAGAAAGAAGCAACAATTTCATTGGAGGGAGAGAGTAAAAATCAACGCGAAACACAAACAAATCAATAACATGAGACAACATATCATGGGTGGTCCGATAACGGGTCTGATAGCGGGTGACAGGATAGATACAACAAATACTCGTTAGGATAGACTTTAAATGATTCTGATACCAAATTAAGAAGTGAACTTTAAACCTAACTTAACTCCATGACTCATAAGATAAAATTTACATCAACTTATATATAATGAATTGTTCTCATCTCTCTATCGAATCTCCAACAATTCTGAAAACTCAAACAAGAAAAAAAAAATCAATTTAAGCTTAAAAGTTTATTATTTCATAAATTTCAACTGAAGTTACCACGTCAACAAACACAATCTCAAAATGTGTGTTACTTTTGTAGAGAGTGTCAAATATTTAGGGACTAAAAATAAATTGAACAGCAGTAACAATAAGATATGATTGGTGGTTATTAATTAAGAATGATTGAAGTGGTGATAATGTAAAAGTATGGGGTTTGTCTGGAGTTCTATAGCAATGGAGGAAGCAGTTAAAAAAAAAGTGTGATTGAAACAGAAGTGAAGCTTCCATGGGTTGACACGTAATGGGAACAAGATGACGCGTGGTCACAATCACATCACAGATAGCACCTTCACTCTTTTGGTATTAGCGGCACCATCTTCTGCTATATCTTTCGATCTAAATCTGCTCTCCACACACTCCACACTCACTGCATCGTCTTCTTCTTCTGGACCCCTTCCTTCCAAACTCTGCTTCAGATCTACCCATTACACACTTACACACTGCAGAAAGGCACAAGATGAGGAAGTGATGAGGTAGCCCTGAATAGAAAAAATGGGTGGGGGCCGGTTCAATCCAACGCAGATGGGGAAAAGGGTTCCGAAGAGGGTCTGGTTAAGCTTCCAAAATTCAATGGGAGTCCTCGTGGGTGGAAACCATACCTCCTCCAGGTTTTGCACTCGCTAATCTCCTTCTCTCTCTCATCTTTCGGCTTCAACTTTTTCTCTATCAATTCAAATCAATCTCTCTTCATCCAACAACTTTAATGGACACAAAGCCCTTCTTCAACCTCCAAATCCTCAATGCCACAATCCCCAGGCGCGTCCTTCTACGCTCCATACTCCTCGCCTGCGCCATCTCCGTGGTCTCTCTCTACCGCGCGCAATCCCTCTTCGATTTCGCTCCTATCGCCACCTACTTCGATTGCGTTTCCGGTTTCTATGGCGTCACTTTCCGCCCCGCTTCTCAATTGCTCCGAACCCGCTTCTGGGTCCCTTCCAATTGCGAGAAAGACGCCAACTTGACCCTCACCGTGGTCACGGACCTCACCGCTAACCGGTGGCTTCACCCCGGAGCGAAGAGCCTCTGCGTTGGAGAAGGCTCTTTAATGGCCGTCGCGACAATGAAACAGTTAGGTTTCTCCGCCGTAAGCGCCGTCGAAACGCGCAGTTTCGAGCAGAAGGAGGTCCTGTACGAGGATTCTTCCTTCGATTTCGTGTTTTCCAGGGACCTCGACAAGGTTTCTGTGCCTGCTCTGTTGGTTCTCGAGGTTGAGCGTGTTCTTAAGCCTGGAGGGATTGGTGCCCTTATTGTAGGTACCTCTGGTTCGCATCCCAATGATTTAATAAGGGCAGCCACCCCTGTTTCCTCTTTGTTAAGGTCTTCCAATGTGGTGCATGTTGATTATGTGAATGAGCTTAACCTTGTTGTTTTCAAGAAAAGATTTGAAAATACTGCTTCGTTTTACCAACATAGTTTACCCGCTGATTGTCCCAGTCTCACCTTCACCAAACCCCTCGTAGAGTTGATGGAGCCTCTCGTGAGTGAAAAACAAAAATCACCAGCTCCCGAGTTTCAGAAGAACATTCCCTATTTGCCTAAGTTTGTGGATGTTTCCACTAGGAAGAGGTTGGTGTATATTGATATTGGGGTGGGGGAGCTTCTTAATGCCAATGTTAGTGATTGGTTCCTGCCATCGTACCCTATTGATCAGAAAGATTTCAATGTGTACTTTGTTCACTACAACACTTCCATTATGTTGTCCTATGTGAAGCGACCTGGTATTACCTTTGTTTATCACCCTGGCTTGGCTGGTATTGGGAAGGGCACATCTAAGCTTGGAACGGATGATAACGATGATGACCTGGATTCTTTCCTTGGGGAGGAGGAGTTTGATTTCCTTGCCTGGTTCAGAGAAACTGTGCAATATGCTGATTTTGTGGTCCTCAAGATGAATGCAGGAAATGTTGAACTCAAGTTCCTCTCGGATATATTTGAGAATGGAGCTATATGCTTTGTTGATGAGTTGTTTCTCAAGTGTCCCGAGAGGGGAGGTGATGATAAAAGTGTAACCAGCAAGGAAAGTTGTATGGATATTTACAGGGGTCTTAGAAGCAATGGTGTCTATGTCCATCAATGGTGGGGAGACTAAGTTGCATTGAATATCTTTCATGATTATTACAGTGTGTGAGAGAAACTTTGTGTTGTTACAAGTTTCTCTACGTTTCATGTGTTTGGATTATAGTCCAATTGTGTCTATCGTTGTTGTTGTCTGTGAAAGTATGAAGGATGCTATGAACATCCAAGTGCTTTTATGGTTGGGCGCTTAATGCTAAATAAACAACCACTGTCGTTCTCGTTTGCTAATAAAATCTGTGATGATTTCGTGTTGTTCTGTGAGTTTTCACTTTTGTTGGTTTTGGGTTATAATGGCAAGTGGTAATTGGTTGGATCCTTACAAGAAACAAGCTGAAGGCACAATAAATTCCATAAGGAAGGAATCATTTCATTAGATCGGATCATGGAGCATGCCACACTTCATTCATGTTGCCATACCGATTAAAATAATACAAAATCAATAACTCTCAGATTCACTGTATTTGAAATCATTGCTATATGTTCCTAAAAACATAAAAAATGTTATCATCTTCAATGTCGTCTAGTGATTTTTTTTAATGCAGTAAAGACATTTTTTTGAACTTCGGAAAATTTTCACTGAATACTAAATATGCGATGTCACTAACAGTAACACTTTGGAACACTCTTACTTAATTGGTTCAAAAATTTCAACTCGGTCATGTCTAATTCCAACCAATTCGAGTATTGAATTTAAGTTTTGTAAATTTACCTTATAAGACATTTTCCAATATAAGTTACTCCATGAACAAAGTATATGACATTAATGAGATTCTTAATTAAGAACTGTGTTACATAAAATTATGGGTATTAACAATATTTCAATATCGACCATTACTAATAGTTAGTTCAGACCTCATTTAATCACTTCTCTCATTTAATCCTTTAGTTGCAGATGCAGAAGTCTAATTTAGAAATTTGAAGCTAATTTTTTTCTTTTATTTATATTTAATCTGTTTGTTATTTTTTTATCCTATAAAAACCAAGACACACTTGGAAAGATACTCCAAAATGAAAGAAAGTACATCTTCAGTTTTAGAGTGTGTTAAAAAGGTTTGGACCTCATCCACTTTATACATTTCAATTTTGAAACTATATTTAGGAATTTCTTCCTCCAACCCATGGTTTCTTCCTGCAACTGGACAGGTGCAGTGGAATTTGCAACGTTCCTATTTTTACCTATTTTTCTTAAAAAAAAACTAATTATCATATAAATATAAATATATATATATAATTATCTAATAATTGTATCTTAAAAAAATATCTTTCTTCATAAAGATTTTAATATATAGACAAAAGTATTAGAAACATAACATTTAAAATTGAGGACTTCTATCACCTGCAACCTCATTTGCTTCCATGTAAATTAACACGATCATCACAGATTAAAGAAAACAAACACAAAACAAAGTACAAAGTAAGCTAACTATTTTTAAAACTTCAAATATAAGACTTTAAATATCAACATAAAACTATCAATGTTCACACATTTTGCAAATTCATCAAGTGTCTATCATATTCATCATCCACATTAATCCTGTGAGATTTCTACTGACTCACATACTCATACACTTGACTTTACTTCCGAAATACTCGTGTATTGAAATTAACATCCAGAGACCTGCACATGTCATACTACTCATTGTGAATTCACACAGCCATATGCATAATCATCGATATCTTAATGTCTCATCATCTCACATGACAGGGTAAATTCATTTTATATGCTTTGATAAGTTTTTTCAAACTCCAGACTCAACCAAATGAACCTCTTTTGACTCTCACTAAGTGAATAACTTCATCTATATGATTCCATTATACCAATAGAGTCAGGATCGTCACATTCACATGACACTCGCAAATCAATACACTCTAATAACAATCTCAACACGATATTTCCTTTCCTGAAAATACTATGTCTTGATAACACTTTCACCTCATTACACACATCATTTAATACATCAATGCACCATTCAATCACATCATATTTTAAACTTTTCTAAACAATCCAACTATATCTAAAAATTCACTTAAACACATAACTAAGTTTCTTTAATCATATTTTAAATAAAATTTAAAATTTCCACTTACCAGTAGGTAGTAGGCTTTCAAAATCAAAAAAATAAAAATTTTAAGTTTTTTTTTAACTGGCTTGAGCGAAATTTTTTAATGTGAGCGAAAGTAGACCAGCGTGCACCCATTATTTTTTTTGGCTTGAACGGAAAATTTTAGTGTGAGCGAAAATTAAACCATGTGCACCCAGGATTTTTGGCTTGGACGAAAACATTTTGGTTTGCAAACGACACTCCAGACTTTCCCCATTTTTGCTTGAACAAAAATCCATTTAGTTTGAGCAAATATGGACCCCAAAATAACTCAGAAGTTATCCCATTTTCGCTTGAACAAGATCTCATCTTGTTTGAACGAAAATGGATCCGAGAGCACGTAATAGTTTTATTCAAATTTTTATTTTATCCAATATACTAAACCAAAGTAACAAATTTCCTGCTAGAGTTGAACAATTACTCCAAATCAAAATCAAACAACCAATACTCAATCACATTATCCTTTAAGTGATTCATCAAACTATTTAAATACATTCATTTACTTATTCAAATCAAAATCAATATAATTTTATAACATCTATCCTATATCAAATTTCACATTCAAATCTCAATCAACTTCTAATATACTTAAAACAAATAATCCTGCAAGAAAGTTTGAAATTGATGACCACATCACCTCCACATCGAGATCTTCTAACGTACGGTTCTATTGAAAATTAAGACTAGATATGTTCACTAAGAGTTCCAAATCTACCAAAAGTTCAAGGATAGCTTAACTTGCACCACAGAATCCTGATAAAGAATTCAACTATATCAGTAGGACCCTGAACTAACAGAGATTAAATATGAAGTTAAAAGAGTCACATGCATAGCCTAGCCAGAGACAAACTTAACAAGTTCAAAATTTTACTCAAAGAGAAGAGCAAAAATGAACTTACTCTATTAAATTTTTTGATCCATTAGTCTTGTAATATTCACTGTCAGAAGTCTAATGGCGGACTCTGATCGTCAAACTAATGAGCGAGAAGTCAGAATCTTAAAGAGAAGGGAGAGGTAAGGAAAAGAAAAACTTTTAGATAAATGATAGTTCTTTTAAAATAAAACATGAATAACTGAATTTTTTATTTTTTATTTTTATTTTAATAATAAAATATTCATGTGTTATTTAAAATATACCATTCTATTATAAGGTTATATCCACAATTTAGAATTGGAAGAAAAACATGAATTTAAAAGGTATTTTTAGGGTTTACAGAATTATGGGGGGCGTGCATCAAGAAATTCTCACTATATTTTCGTAGCATCTAACACCTCTATTGAAAGGTGAATTAATTAAAAGCCCTACATCCAGTAAAAGTATTCAGTATTTTATATGACAATTATGTTTGGAATTATAGATAAAGGATAAATAACTATTTATTAAATGAAATATAAAATCTAGAATACAGAGTGGTTGTCAATCTACACTTGTTAAAAAATATTTCCTTCAAATTTTACTCTTCCAAATCTGATTTAAACTAACCTATGAATTTTACCGAACTAAAGTTTGTAAAAGAGAAAACATACATTAAAGATGTTATTATTCATACAACAACTTATATAATGTTTTAGAAAATATTATATATATATATATAGATTTTATATTACACTATTTATTACATCTCAAAATTATTTTCTTTTCTCTGTTTCTCTTACTTAATTCCATATTTTATTATATATTTTAAAATGGTTTATTATGAGTTATTGTATGCATAATATTTCTAAAATATAAAACATAAATGGAACTTTCTATGGTGTTGGTTCCATGCAACTGTTTTAATGCAATAATATTACTTCAATAAATTTCTAGATTATTCGTCAACTCATCCCGATATTTAGCGGGGCTTTCGTTTTGATAACAAAAATAATTGACAAATATGTAATTGTAAAAAATGGTTAAACTAGTTTTAATATATTAAATATTAATGAGAGAATTTAAAGAATACGTGTATTCCATCTGTTCAATTGATTACAGAACATATAAAAGTGAGTATCCTATTAGGTTAAAATTAAAAATTTGACTTTAAACTTTCTTTGTTAATTTTTCATTTGAATACCGTTAACTAACAAACATGAGAGATTAACTATTACTTATCATGTAAAGTTGTAAACAAAATAACAACTGAACATATCCTCAACATGTTAATTTCGTAAAGTATTTCTATTATAAAAAACCAACCTAAAAGACAAATTTTATTTCAAGTACTAATTTTAAATTTTAAAAATAGAAACCTAAGTGCACCTCAACCCCAAAAGACCATTCAACCAAATAGAAAAAAGTTGCAGGCACAGATATGAGCACTCCCACCACACAAGTAGAAAACAAAGGAGAAACACTACATCTCTCTGGTGCCACGCAGTATGGTTAGTAGTAGCCCAATTCCCCTTTCTAAACATAGTTTTATATACTCTTCCTACCCTTTTAGTTCCTTTAACCGTGAGATGCCAAACACACCTACTTCACCCGTATACTATGTAGGATTGGAAACTTCTGCATATTACAATGGCAACATATATATTTAATCATATAGAATGTGGCATTTAGAAGCCCAGAAAAACAAGCTCATTGGAGGCATTGTCTTGTACAAGTTATGAGTAATGCCAGCTTGTCGTTCACGTTGAATCACAAGTATATATAAAATTCCATTTTCCTTTGTTTTTCTGATTATAGGAAAATAGGGTGAAACCATGAAAATAAGAGAGGGAGTGAAGTTAAAGTATAACAGTTGGGCTGTACAGGAAGTGTGAGGAGTTAACAACGTATCTTCTTCACTCCTCAGCCCCCTACCTTTATCTCCAAAAGCCTCTCAACTGGTTGTCTGCAAATTGGGCATCTATTTGTCTGGAACCTCAAAACCTTCGCACATCCACTACACATACACTGAAAATATAAAACGAATTCAGCCTACGTATTCAAGGTCTCAAGTAACAAATAATTAGTTTTTAACAGTTAAATTAGGTTAATGATCACGAGTTTGCAAAGGGCCCAAGACTGAAAAGTGACAGACTAACAAATTAAGTGCTGAAAAGGTAGGAAAAGATTTGAAAAGATGTAAGCTAAGATTGGTTATGATATTGATAATTACCATCATAATTGTTCTATCGACGAATCAGAGAAAAATTCATTCAGAAAGGGAAGTGTAAATACCATATGGCGACAGGGATGAACAATTGTATCTCGAGGCTCCGACAAGCAGATGACACATTCTTTTCCTTGGTCACTCTCATCCACGTCAGCTTCTGTTGAATTTCCAATGCCATATATCTCCTGCAGCTCATACCTCATTCCATTCACCCACAAGATCTGCTTAATAACTTTCAGTCGGAACTCTCCTTTCTCCTTCTCAAACACTGCTTGGGTAATCTGTGAGTTTGTGCTGTTACCAGATGTTGGAGTTCTATCTGACTCATCATGATTACTAGGGGATGCGTCTGCCTTTACTGCTAGCGGGTATACATCCATGTCACCCACTTTAAGTAACTCGGACTCCTCAAAAACAGAAAAATCAATACCAGTTCCAGATGGCTGCCTAAACTTCTGGCCAAGACCTTGCTCAAAATTCACAGTCACTGGAGCAGGACTGTTTTCCTTCATGGGTGTTAGGATGCAGTCTTCACCTTCTTTTGCAAAGAAATAAATGGTGACGCTGTTAAACAGATAAAAAGAAACACAACCTTTAGAACAAGTACATGAATAATTATAGTACAAAATATTCACATACATAACCATCGATGACAACTGCCCCCCTTTCCCCCTGCCTCAGTCACAAATGCACATTAGCCTTTACAAGCACTAAATATCAAACATGTAGCTAAATCTGTGCCCATTAGCTCCACAATGCTCCATATATGAATCAGAGTAGTGACATTTTCACGAGTTTAAAATTTCTAATGCGACATTAGTAAGTATTAAGAAGCATATGCGAAACATGCATTAAATTAATCACTCAGATACCTTAGAGAAAAAATAGGTACTGTTTCTTTTATAGCTTGAATTATAGGTCACCAATTTCTAGCTACTACTGCCATAACTTGGAAATTGCAATAAATGGAAGTAGCAGCACAGTCTTCCATTATCTATCCCCCAAAATTCAAAAAGTAGAACTCCAATTTAGATATAAGGGTGGAAAAGGAAAAAAGAAAAGCATAATTAAAGATTACGATAGCATTGTAAACCAACCCTAACAGCACAAAAACCTAAACAGTCAAACTATTGTGGAGCTACCACCCCTCTTTGATATGGCTCTATTCCATTATTGAACAAAAGCTAAAATTAAAATGAAACAAATAATCAACTCCAACCCTGGTTTGACAGCAATAACAGCTTAAAGATATAGAAGGAACCATGATAGTTGAATCTGGATCTAAAGTGTGAATTGAAAAGCCCATTTTCTGAATTGCAAATTGGAAAGTATCGTGAATAGTAAGATTCATGATCAATCACAATAATTTAGTGTGAGCACACACATATATAAGACATAAAAGCACAAAATGATCAATAACTAAAAAACACAACTCTAGGATAATTTTAACATAAAGAAACATGTGAGAGATGAAAATATAAACATTATATGAACACACACTAGCATTTTGAAGTCAAATAGCTAACAAAGTGTCATAGAAGCTTAAAAGCAAACGCTGTTGTAGCATAATAACATCCACAAGGCAAAAGAAAGTGGCTGCCTGCTACACAAATTCACTAATTCAGCACACAATAGTTGCTGCTGCAAAAATCATGGGAAGAAAACCATAAAAATGTGAAGGAAGACTGAGAGAAGATAAAGCCATTCATCAGCCACTCATGTTTGGCAGTGACAAAGGAAAGAAGAGCAGGACAGTAAATGTGAAGGAAACCATAAAGCTTGAACGAATAATGAGAGATGCTAAAATCCTGGAAACCCGCAAGTGGGCCTAACAGGAGGTAAAAGTGCAGTGCATCCTCTCTCATTTCTGCTAATTATTTTTGAGGGGGGATGTCTTCTGTAGGGTATTACACAGTCAGTCACATATGACCCAATCAGGTTTTGGGGACATGACCAACTTAGCTGACAAACTCATGATTCATGTGATTATGGAGCAATACAAGCAATTTGCTTACAAGTCAAACCGAAAATCGACTCAACCTTCAATTTTATAATAATCAAATTATTTGATTTGCAATACAAATCATACTATACTTACTATCATGGATAATATACCTTCATTTGATCATAAATATTACATGTAAGACTTTTTCTTTAAGCTAGTAGGATTGGACTAGTGGTAAAAGGTTTGGGTAATTTGAATGAAAGTCAAGTCTCATCGCCACCATTGTAACAGGATTTTCTACAAGTTAATTAATGCTACCCTTCTAATGATGGTTAAAAGAACTTGATAAATTATCATCTATTCAGAAAAGTAGTTGCCATTTTTCCAATCATGGTAGTCAGTTTGAAAGCAAAGGTTATTTTTGTCTGAACATTAGCTTATCAATAATGTTATTCCTCCTATTATCACTCTGGCAATCTGTAGCAGCAAGAGATTTCGAAATGTTCAAATTGATTCTCCATATCATCAAAGTAATTGAGCACACACTTGGTTTCGTGTTAAATTATCCATAATAACATTAAAATACTATCTAACGTGATTTAAGGCACATTTTCACATTAATAGTTTCACGTTGAATAATTGATCCATGGTAAAAATTGATTTAGTTGAAGGACACTGCGTAGCAGTTATGTTGGATAAAAAAATTGCTACCGAGTTTTACTACCTACTCGTAGAATAAAAACATCCAAACATAAATCACATCACTTCAAAATCAATTTTAACCAAAATCTACTTTGTAAAATAAATTTCATTCAGAACCAATTTTGCCAACACACATCCAAACACACACTGAACCCTTGAAAGGCACAATTACCTAAAAACGAGATACCCATTACAAAACTATATCTACTCCTTCGGGGGAAAAACCCAGTTATCTAAAGCATCAACTTATTTAATGCAGTTAGCTTTGAAAAATGCAGTTACCCCTGCATCATATGTATGTATCTTTTACACCTTATAACACTAACTAGAGCAATGCCCGTTATGCTAACCAGACTGGTAATCATAGGATCGCATGTTGGTAAGGTAACAGAAAATAGTTGCCATAAGATAAGAGCTCAAATGAACAAGCCTAAACAATACAAAAGATAAGACAAGCAAGCAAGTACCATTCGAATAATCCCCCGAGAAAGCATCATTCCTATGAAAAAAACCCTGGCGTGAGCATAACTCAAGTTATATCAAATAGCAATTAAAAAAAACCCTGGTTGAAGTTGGTTTGATATTCTTTAGAGCTTTTGATTGCTTGTGTATAATAGAACCCTGCTTAACTGCTCACGCAAAAGTGAATGCTACTTGCTACTATTGTTGAATTCTTTGATGAATAACTAGAAGCTAATTAGTAATCAAATCGCACCCTCAACAAGCAAATAACAGCATTCCAAAAACCCTACACCGGACAACCTCGTCTTCGTGCAAGATAAACCGCACGGAGATAGCTTATCACAGAGAACTCAGATCCCCAATTTGAATCAAACAACCCCTTAATTTCACAATTCCAATGATAACAATCACAAAACTAATATTAACACAAGAAAACATACCTCCCAGAAACGGTGGCATCGAAGGAAAACGAGATAAGGAAGTGGGAAGAATTTCCCTCATCGGGTTCAAGCCTAAGAGTCTCTTTCCTGATATTGACATCGTTCCTTATGGTAACGGCCTTCTGGTGCTCAACAAAAGGTGCGGGGTTAGGCATCATGGGCCCACAAGGGTAACGCCCTGGAATCCACGCCGGGTTCATGTGCAGAGGATGTTGATGTTGATGTTGTTGATGAGGATGTTGATGCTGTTGATGTTGTTGATGATGATGCTGATGAGGCATGGGAGGCCCCGGAGGGTAGTAACCGGGGTAATGGTACTGCGGGTAATGCAGGGGTGGGTTCGGATAAGGTGCAGCACCATGGTACACGAATGGATTCGCGGCGATCTCAGGCTGCGGCGTCACCGGCGGAGGAGGCGGCGGGTGACTCCGCCTTGACGCTCCACTGTGCCGGCGACGGGGGTTGGCGCCGCCGCTTGAGATGTTGCCCATGAACGTGAGGGTAAAAGGAAACAAAAGCCCTAATTTTGGGTTTGTGGTTGGATTGTCCGTGCACCCCCGGAGGTGGAGGTGGTGGTGGTTTAGCTTTGCGCTCTTTGCTTCCCTTAATAAAACTAAAAAAAGTTGTATTAATTATTAATAAAATCATTAATTAATTGATAGAAAAAAAATGGAAGGGTGAAGCGAAAAGTTAAAAGGGTAAGAAAAAAAAAAGCGTGGAGCATTCACGCATTGATTTTGAAGATATGAAAGAAAAGAATAGAAATTAAAAAAAAAAAAAAAGTGAAAGATATTAGATGGCGCGCATTATGGAATGTCTAAATCTCTCTCTCTTTTCTTTGAGATATATTTTCAGACAGAGAGAATTTTTATTGGCACATTAATAGGAGTTGTAAAATTCAGACACACAAAAAGGTTCAACGACCACGTATTCATTATTATTTTTTCTCCTCATTTCACTGTAGCTGTCCATATCCTTTTACTTTTACAAGATTATAGCATCTTTGGCAGGTGGAATAAACGTCACTACGCAATTTCAACATGTCTCCTTGTTATATTCTTGATAAGACCTATAACGTTTGTGACAACATATCATTAGAACCATGTTAAGGGATTTTAAATTGGTCAAAGAGGTTAATATCACCTTGGTAGGTTGGTCCAATGCATTATAGTTCCTAGTTTGAAACACAAGGAAAGTATTATATAGAAGATAACATATTTGGAATGTAGAACTTTCTTGACCTTATAGGTCTTCTTTCTTAAGGTGCCTTTCAATTCACTCATTATCTTATAACAATCTTTTAATTATTCTTTTATTTGTTTAAGAATTTTGTTGTTATTATTATCACTATTATTGGATTTGGATTTTTTTTTACATAAAATATTTTGGACGAATAAATTAGAGTTAGATTGACTAAAGTTTAAAATGATAACTCTCAAATTAATAGAACATGTATAATGACTCTCAAATTAATAAGAGTTTTACAGATTTAATCAGACTTTCTAACAAAATTGTTATTGTTGTCCTCCTAATAAAAAATTTATATTTTTCAAACTTTACTTTTCAACTCATATTAGAGATTTCTAATTTCAAGGGTGTGATGAAAATGTTCTTTACAGTGTGGATAATATTTAATTATTTTTTAAAAATTATGAGGATTTAGAACGAAAGAAAACGTGAAAAGCCGCGGGAAAAGAGGAAGACAAACACGTCAAGCTTAAAATGTTAAAGTTTTGAAGACGGCGCAGACTCAAGGAAGAAGTTTGCTTCAAAGCTAGAAAGAGAAAGCGGTCCACTCCGGAAGTAGTGGTGGCAAATCTTTTGGATGGACTTAAAAAAGAAAACTCTTTCTTTTCATGGAAACGAAAGAATGTCTGCGGATTCTCTAGTAGCTGCTCTAGCGTCTGCTTCGTCGGGTGCTGAATCGGATGCTTTACCTGTGAATTCAAGGCAAGGGGCGGCCTGATTCGACATTGTTGTTTACTCTGATCCGGTCGAGGTGGTTTTCGTTTACCAGCGCGTAGGCGGTCTAAGTAACAAAAATGTACTTGAACTTTCTACATAGAAATAAAAAAATGCAAAAAAAAAGTTATATAATAGATTATGTTTTCAAAATAATTTAATTATGTCAATTATTTACGATGATTTAAAAACTATAATCAGTTAAAATTTTGATATATAACTGATTTATATTTTTTTCTTTATTACTATTTTCAGACTTGTTTTACTTAATTTAAATAATTTCACTTACTATTTTC
>Ga0123341_1001405_pt1 | contig 17985 bp, 15 predicted proteins | sample Turbeapinknodule_FD_89959 | JGI IMG/M metagenome (GOLD analysis project Ga0123341, IMG submission 89959) | Root nodule microbial communities of legume samples collected from Mexico - Turtle bean Mexico pink nodule | ecosystem: Host-associated > Plants > Roots > Nodule | place: Mexico: Nepantla...
ATATATATATATATACTATACTTTGATCTAAGTAAGAAAAATAAAATAAAATAGAAAGTTATTTCGAATTTATTCTAACGATGTTTTGTTGGGCTTATTAGGTAATCTATTATCGAGCGATCGTTATCGGACTCATAATATGTTATCCTACATACGAACTGTCACTCCTAACATGAGAAGGATGTGTTGGAGATTCTACATCAATTAAAAAATAAGATATTTCATTTTCTATAAATAAGTACAAAATTCACTTTATAAGTCGATTATATGAGATTGAATTAATTTAACCTAAACAAAAATATACTAAAATATACTAACATGTTTAGATATTTGAGTTAAACTAATATATAAAATCTGTAATTGAACCATTATCAGAACAGACTTCATATTATGTACTCGTTAAATTGTACTTCAGATTGTGTCCACGTCATTGATTTGGCTCAACTGTTGAAAAAACACTTTGCTTTTAATTAATTATATTATATTTTTCAACCGGCTCAATTAGCACAGTGTTTTTTAACCCCAAATAATTGATTACATTATAATTTTTAACCCACTCAATCCATAATTACCTTCAGAAAATCTATCCTTTCTGATTGTGGTGGGGTAGAATTTTTTTTCTACTTTTAACAATTATAATATGACTAAGTCACTCTTCAATTGTGAAGATAAAAGAATTTTTTGTTTCATAATCAAATTTCAAATTGGTTCATCAGTTCACAGTTGGTATTTTTGGTACATAAAACAACCATCCATTCATGGTGGAAAGTTCCACCACTTTCTTTGAATGGTAAGAATAATTTGAGGAGTGAAATGTTGTTTGGTCACCATGTCATTATTCAAAAGGGAGACTAATCTAATTGAGCATGTATAATGGCCACTACCACACATAGACATAGAAATTGGTGTATTTAAGTTGTATGTAGTAGAGATATTTAAGTTGTATGTAGTAGAGACACTGATACAAATATTATACGATATGGATATGGAGATGAAGATATGTATAATCTTTAAAATGTAAGATACGAGAATATGAATCTATATATTATATAATTATAAATTATATAAATTGATATTAAAGATTTACATGGATAAGTATGTTTCAAATTTTTTTATTATAGCAGAAAAATGTTTATCATAACTAATTCAAAATGATTTGTTTATTATTTTTATAATCATAATAAAAAAATTATAAAAAAATTTGAGTTTAAAAAAAATTAATATATATATATATATTTTAAATTGTGTTAGAATTATAAGAAATCCAATCAATATTTTTTAAATTATATACTTCATAAATACGTGTTAGACGAATGTTGATATCCATGTAACCAACCTCAAAGCGTGTCAAAACTTTTTAACCTACCTACACCCTATGATACATCATGTAAAGTTAAAAAAGGTCAAAAGTTGGCATAAAGAAGATTCCACTTTCCCTTATTTTTCTGTCCTAAGTTTCTTCGAAATTGTGGGGAGCAATGTTTTGTTCTTTCTATCTCTTGGGAATACAGCAAAGACAACCTGCTTTATTTGCTTTTTGTATTACTTAATACATTTTCTTTGGAGATTGGATTTGCATTAATGGTCTTTTCCTTCAGCATGTGATTTAATAATCATAATAATCACTTTTTATTTGTTGCTTTCATCCAATAATCACTTCACTGCACAAATTATGTATTGTTAGTGGGCTTTCTAATTTTTTTATATTGCTATTTGAAAAGGACCCTTTCAATTCAACAATAATTATAATAACTTTAGTGACTAGATTCATGGGCTTGGGCAGAGCCACGCGTTCTTTAACTTTTTTTATAAACAGGGTCAATTATTTTACTTTTTTGAACAAATCCTATATCAAATACTGATGCAACGTAAAAAATATTCCAATAAAAGCATGAATAACTCATACTTCATTACTGGTGTCACCATAACCATAATGGTTAAAGATTTTACATCTACTGAGATTATAACATTTTATAAAATATAAATGAGTATAAATTTTATTTTATAAATCGATTTTATAAGGTTGAGTTAAATTTAAAGTTAACTTCTTAATATGGTAAGAGTCTATCATATAGGATCATTCATAACTATTCAGTCTCACGCACGAACTCACTCTCGACGTGAGGGATGTGTTGGAACCGATTTTACGAAGTTGGGTTAAGTTTAAAGTTCCCTTCTTAATAATAAAATATTATAATTTACTAATGAATGTGTTGTATTTTTTAAAAGTAACTTGGATTTAGAATTTAGAATTTCATGGATAATAAAGCATGGTACATACGTAAAATATCTAAAAAAAATTGAACAAAATTCTATGGCAATCATTTTTAAGAGCTGCGAAGAGTTCAAAAGATATTGACTTGAAATATAGTTAATTTATCATTAATCTACTAAATTAATTTATAATGTAAGGTATTAAAAATTATCCTCATGTCATACGTGAGACTATATACTGATGTGACATAATAAACTCAACAAGTTCTTACTAATATAGGCTCAAAATGACTCTGATAACATATTAAGAACTAAATTTTAAGCCTAACTCAATCTTATAAAACCGATTTATAAAATGAAATTTCCATCCAGTTATATACTATAAAATGTGTTTAGGTATAATTGAATGTTTAATATAAAAGTATGAACATGACATTTTTTTTTTCTGCATGATAATAATATTATATTACATCATTTACAAGATTAGTTGGAATCTTTAACCTAAAAGTATGAACATGACATTTTTTTTCTACATGATAATAATATTATATTACATCATTTACAGGATTAGTAGCTTATTCCTCTCTTACCCAAGAGCGTGCAAGTTGCAGAGCTAAATCATCCACTATATAAGAAACAGTTTAAGAGATTATTTGAAGATTTGTTTACCTATAACGTGTTAATAAGATATACAGCACACAATGGAACAAACATGTTTAGATTTGATTAGTATTTAATATATGTACTGTAATTTCTCCGAACTAAACTACAAAATATAAAACTACTAGGAGCTGACAGATGCACTGTCTGTCAATATTCTCCAAAAGCCACTGAATTAAAACAATTGTTATAGTTCCAAGGTCACTAGGGTATCTATTAGCTTTGAAAATTTTTATTCTACGGATATGGAACCAATCTTATTATATCAACAAACTTCTCAATAAACCTACCTCAAATACACGAGAATAATGCAATAATGCACCAAAATCCATTCCATGATTTAGGGTTTAGGATCTGACTTATTTAAATTACATTTTGAAGGTTGAAAATTTCAGATTTGCACCCACTTATATACAATGAAATGTCTTAATCTCTAGTCGATGTGGGATCTCCAACAGTGTAAATTCAATTTTATGCGATTGAATTAGGGTTAAAGTTCATTTTTTAATATGGTATCAAAGTCATTTTGAGTCTATCATTTGTTGAGCTTATCCGACCATCCATTATCAAACCATTATCGGACTACTCATAATATATAGTCGAACGCATGAATTGGTAATCTCGATGTGAAGAAATATATTGAAATTTCTACCTTGACTAGAGATTAAAATATTTGATAGTATATAAGTGGTTGATAGGAAAAATTGACATTGTGATGATATAAGGCTTAACCATGGTTATCCAATTAACCATAAATAGTTAACCTACTTCCCATAGTGTATATATATACCATGCATTGATCCACAAACATTGCAACCCAAAAAACACTCATTCATAATGATGATTCCAACACTCCAAACAATGTTCCAAAGCACCTTTTTCTCTTGTTCTCACTCTTGGTCTCTCATCACCCTCTTCCTCTCCACGTCACTCGCTGCCCTTGCCATCTCCTTCAACTACTGGCTTCTCCCGGGAGGGTTGGCCTGGAGAAAACATCACGACCGTTACAAACTATCGGGCCCAATGGGCTGGCCCATATTAGGGTCCCTGCCTGAAATGGGCTCTCTGGCCCATAGAAAACTTGCTTCCATGGCCACTTCACTCAGCGCAAAAAGGCTCATGGCACTTAGTTTGGGAACCAACCGGGTTGTGATCAGCAGCCACCCGGAGACCGCAAGAGAAATTCTTTGCGGGCCGGGCTTCTCGGACCGGCCCGTTAAGGAATCGGCCCGCACGCTGATGTTTGAGCGCGCCATTGGATTTGCTCCGTATGGGACTTATTGGCGTCACCTTCGTAAGGTGGCGACCACGCACATGTTCTCTCCGAGGAGGATCTCCGATTTGGAGAGCCTCCGGCAAAGAGTGGCGGCGGATATGGTGAAGAAGACGTGGGAGGAGATGGAGGTGAAAGGGGTGGTGGAGGTGAAAGGGATATTGCATGCAGGGTCCCTGAGAACAATGTTGGAGAGTGTTTTTGGAATGAATATAGAATCAGAAACAGAGGAGGTGTTGGGAGATATGATTAAGGAAGGGTATGAGTTGATTGCAAAGTTTAACTGGGAAGACTATTTTCCCTTCAGGTTTTTGGACTTTCATGGCGTAAAGAGAAGGTGTCACAGATTGACCAGTAAGGTGAAGAGTGTGGTGGGTGAGATGGTGGAACAAAGAAAAATACGTGGGGAAGTGGTCGGAGAAAGTGATTTTCTCAGTGCCTTGTTATCGTTGCCCCAAGAAGAAAGGATAGGTGAATCAGATATGGTGGCTATCTTATGGGTAAGTAGTAGACTGATGATAATTTTTCTGTATCTGTGTCAGACACATGTATCGATATCAGAACACGTATATGATATTAATAGATTATATATTAATAAGATGTCTGATATCCTAAATTTTAAAAAGTATACGTAATCTCTATGTTTATGTCGTATTAATATTCTAGGTCTATGTCGTATTAATATCTGTATTACTGTTATCAAATACTCAAAACACACATGTTAACAACACTTATTACTTTACTAACGTTGTTGTGTGTTCATGTTTTATATTTTGTTTTCATTGGTATGTTTTGTGCAGGAAATGTTATTCAGGGGAACAGACACAGTTGCTATACTTTTGGAATGGATTATGGCGAGGATGGTGTTGCACCAAGATGTTCAGAGCAAAGCCCGCAAAGAGATCGACACGTGCATGGGCCAGAACAGTCACGTGCGAGACTCCGACATTCCAAATCTCCCTTACCTTCAAGCCATAGTGAAGGAGGTGCTTCGATTGCACCCACCAGGCCCGTTGCTTTCGTGGGCTCGTCTTGCAACCCATGACGTTCATATTGACAAAGTCCTTGTGCCTGCTGGCACAACTGCAATGGTTAACATGTGGGCCATATCACACGACTCTTCTGTCTGGAAGGACCCGTGGGCCTTTAAGCCCGAACGATTCATGGATGAAGAAGTGTCAGTCATGGGCTCTGACATGAGACTTGCACCGTTTGGTGCAGGACGCAGGGTTTGCCCTGGAAAAAACTTGGGCTTAGCCACTGTTCATCTTTGGCTTGCACAGTTTCTTCACCGATTCATATTTGTTCCAGCGCAACCCGTGGATCTTTCAGAATGCCTTAAGCTCTCTATGGAAATGAAAAAGCCTTTACAGTGCAAAGTGATTCCTAGGTACAATACCATTAGGAGCTCAACTTAGTAAATCCATGCACAATAAAGCATATTGTTGTCCAATATAAACTAAAACTAGTGTGAACTACATGTTATTGGGTATTTCTTTTTACACCCCTATATTACTAGAATTATCTTGATAATTTTGGATGATTCTGGAATAAGGGTTTCATAAGTAAAAGGTGTTTCCAAAATAGAAGTTTGATAAGTAAAGTGTGTTTCTATAATAGAAAATCTGGAACACATGTAACAATTTTTGTTATATATACAGTATTTTTCTTTATATTATTTTCGCTTCTTAAAATTTCATACTAGTTATTTGTTAGTAATTTTTTTTTAATATTTTTTAAAAATTAACAAAATAGAGTTTTTAACAAGAAGAAAGTTAATAAATAAAAAATTATTTAAAATTTATTTTTATGTACTTTTATTTTTTCACTTAGACTAGTAAAAATGTCATTTTTTAAATAAATTATTTTTCCCTCAAACTTATATTAATATCTATGTCTTTGTGGACTTAATATCAATATCATCCTTAGGCATCAACACTACAGATTAAATATATTTAAATATTTAATAATATCAAAACTAAAATTAGACAGTGTGTAAGTATTTTTTAAGCAATAAACAAATCATGTAATAGAAGTTTAAATTAAAAAAAAAAAAAAAATAATAACTAAAAAAGAAAAAAAATCAACAAAGGGAAAAAAAAATTTATCTAATAAAAAAAATTAACCAAATTAAGCATGAAAAGACGAGTAAATATGAAAAAAAATGTGACTAGATAAAACCTAATTACTTCAAATAACAAGTTAAAAACTCCACAATCTAGTAACAAAAACTTGTTTATCAAACACTATTAATATCATGAAATAAACTTCTTAACTAATAACAAAGTAAAAAATGATATTAAATTATGTATAAGCAATATCAAAGTTAAGATGTGACTCAAACAATTTAAACATTTCACCACTATTTTCATCAAAGTAATTATACTAATTTAAATCATAAATTCAGATTAAATACAAGATGTAGTATGACCTAACTTAATTATCTAAGAATATATAAATTTAAACCATACAAATTCAATTTATTCAGATTTTTTTAAAATTGAAATTGAAAGAAGACTCACTCTTTAGTTGAGAAAGAAAGAATACAATTTGGAAAAATATAATTAAATAATACATTTGACAAATAATAAGAAAAATACAATCAGTTATTTTATTATATAATAAATTATATAAATTGTTTTTTATACAACATAAACATTTTATTTAATACATGATGAATTATATTAAATTTATTATGTTCATCTCTGCACACTTTTTTTTAATGCTAAGTTGTTAAAACTTAGAAAACTTCAATTTTCTATAAACTCTTCCAAGGGAATGGAGGGAAAAAATAGATCTGAAATTTTGATGAAATTTGGAATCAGTTTTGAAAATTTTCACAATATGAATGAATTGAGGTATCTGTGAGCAATTTTAGGAAATTTAAACACATGAAGAAAGTAAATTAAGAGAGGTTCATACTAGGAAAGTTTGAATCTGGTTTTGAAATTCAAAATAGCACTAGTCATGCTGTTACTCCCACGGTGAGAGCAAGAGCGTGAATCTCACCTTCTCAGATCCTGCAAAGATATTTTGACGAGGAGACACGTGTCGATGCATACGAGCGCGTAGCCACCACTCGATCAATCTGAGAAGTGACGCGTGGGAATAAAGAATCGTTTGAAATATCGGTGGAGAATAATAAATAATTTTAATTACCTTATTTAATTATTTTCATTCTGCATTATTATTTATCAACACATCCCTTTGTTCTGAAAAAAATAATTTTTCATCCTTCATTGTTTTCCCTCTCACTTTCTCATTGGAGGGAAAACATCCAAAAGAAATTTTCGGACAGGGAAGGATATAGCTTCTCCTTCAACCGCTGAACAAATCTAGGGTTTTAGCCATTTTCTTGAGCTCATTTTCTGTGAGTCAATCTTTTCTCTTCTTTTTGTTCTTTGATTTGTTTCTTCCTGTTAAAGGAAAAATTCATTGGTAATGCATGCAGTGCTTAATGTGAGAGTTCATAGCTTTTGATCACGGTATCAGGTTTATGTGGTTTTAGCTCGGGCTTATTGTGTGATAGAACATGCCTGTTGCTATAGCTGCTATGTTTTAGGGTCTCTTGTGTTTTTAGGGTTTTGTGCGATTTCAATGAGAAGGTTCGGATTTATCTGTCCCTTGTTCAGTTCGATGCTCGGAATTTGAATACTGACATGGCAACTTATATGCTGGGTAGTGGACTTGATAATTTAATGGAGGATGTGGAGTTCTGTGGACATCAATAAAGAATAACTGATTCATTAAACATTTAGCTAGTGTGATTTTGTATCAATAGAAAATAGGTTTGGTTGATTTGGAACGGAATTTGAGTGTGATCATGTTTTTTTTTCTGCTTTTAATTCTGTCTGATATCAATGATATGGATTATAGTCCTATGGTATAGTTAGGAATATGAATTTTGAAATTTGAGCTATTATGAAGATTCATCTTTGTTTAGTGTTGAATTTTGGATCTGGAAATGGCAGGGATAATTGAATTTCGGTTCTGAATGCACTGTACCAGGGTAGTCTTTCTGGACCTGTTTTTGCTGCTTTGATTACTCTCACAAAAATTAATTAGCTCACCACCTATTCTTCTTGAAGTGGACATGCAAGCTAAGAAAAAAACCTCTAGGCGAAATGCCAGTCAAGAGCGTGGCAGTCGTAAGGTTTCAAGAGCACAGAGGAAGGTATCTGAGAATGGACGATCTGCTGAAAAGAAAGTGTCAGACCTGATTACATCATCTGCTAGAAAGAATAAATCTTGTAAGCACTAGTGATGGTCATACAGATCTGTTCAGTTTTTTAAGATAATATATATCAATTGTTTTTCTTATGTCTAATTCATCTTCTAAATTGTTTGCTATGATTTCTGCAACTTATGACTCTTAACCTTGTTGCTTTTATAAAAAATGAGATTTCCAGTATAAATATATCATGTTATGTCCAATAGAATGTGTATTTCAGCGTTAAAAAACTGTGAAATTAACTAATTTAACTTATCATCTTCTTTCTTGGTGTAACTTCAGTTAGCACTCTTGAGAATAAAGCTATAGAGTCCATCCCCCCAACACATTTGAATTATGGATGCGAGTTTGTGGACAGTGGGACTTCCAATCTTTGTTTGGAAAATGATGCAGTTGAGGGTGTTTCTCTGGATTTTATGGTATTTTAACTATACTGTCTTCTACTTGTCCGGGTCTGGCTGTTTTACTTTATGTGTGTATTTGGGTGTGCATGGTACTACATAAGTGTCTCAATGCCCGAAAGCTGATTTTAATCTCTTAGACTTCAACTGCCTAATGACTCAACTTCATTTGCAATGTATCTCGAATGTTTAATATAAATGCTTTCTGAAAATTGAAGTGATGATTTGAAGGGATTTGGTTTTAGGGTTCTCGTATACACCTGGATATTGCCTGATTATTATTGTTTTTTTTTTCGTTTTTCTAAATGTTTTGAAATAATGCTTCAGGGTTGTAACAATCAAGCTGCCCTTCTTGAGTCTGGAACTATATTTTCTCCTGGGTTTCACTTATCCAAAAATCCTGGAGGAAAAGTTGTTGACAGAGGTAGATGGCATTGTATCATTTTAATTATTATTGGCTTTGAATTTCTTTTTCTATTTTCCATGATATTTTCCTACATTTTAAAATTAATTTTTAATCCTTTTCTTTTGTTTCGATCTAGTTGATTTTATCAAAATTTTTCAGAATGAAGAACACAAGAGAATTTCTCCATGCCAAGAAATAAAGTTACCCCAGGAAGATACAGTAGATGGTCCTGGCAGTCAAGACTTTGACACTGCAATGGAGGTAGACATGAACAATTCATCCAACTACTCTAATTCAGGTAGCTGTGGCAATCAGATGCATGCTTTAGGCACAGAAAATGTGAATGGTTGCAATTCTGATTTTAATGGAAATGGTCTTTCCATGGATGTTTCAGCCATATATCTTGCCATGAAAAACTCGAAGCTAGAATGTGTTGATGAGCATGGTCAGGACCCCATGTCTTCTGAAATATGCACAGAGGAGGATGAGTTCGAGGATTTTGATGATTTTGACCCATACTTATTCATAAAGACCTTACCGGACTTGTCCACCGTGGTTCCAACTTTTAGACGATTGTTGTTACCTAAGCAGACACGTAGTTGCCCTTCTACTACTCTTGTTCTGGATTTGGATGGTAAGAAAAAACATATATGTACATTTTTACGGGGCATACCTAACTGATGAAGTGTGCATCATTTTTTGGGTTTAGATATTATGGATGGTTTGTTGGTTGCAACATAACTGATCCCAGTGTTCCGTTCATTTCTGTTTTGATGTCTTTTTCTTATCCTTTTTTTGGGGTTGTCATTAATTTGTTGTTAGGCAATTATTTTTGGTTTTATCTTTCTTATTTTACTATCGTCCATTTTTCATGTTGTTTTGTTACTCAGATGCTTTAATTTAATGTCAACATCAGCAAGTATAGTTTCATTGGACCTATATTAAAGTGGTTATGTGGGGGTGAATCATCCACCTTGGTGCAATCTTAAGGTTGCTGCTTAGTGATTTTTATTTTATTGTGGATTCTTGCTTTTGGCTGACCGTGCTTCCCTCAGTTAAAGCGGTCTTCTGTCCTGAAATTATCATACTGTGTGATAACCTTGCTGGAGTCTGTAGGTTGAAACATGTTTGTTAGAGTGGAAATTCGAAAAGTGATTTTATTCCATGTACCAAGCTTCTATTGTTTATAGTTCTTTAAATATATAATTCTCATTTTCCTTTTCTGTTAGGCAAAGATAACTAGTTGTCAAACCTCATTTTATACTGTATTTTTTTACTCTGCAGAAACTTTGGTGCATTCTACCCTGGAACCTTGTGAGGATGTGGACTTCACTTTTCCGGTTAATTTCAATTGTGAGGAGCACATTGTCTATGTACGCTGCCGCCCTCATCTCAAAGATTTCCTTGAGAGAGTTTCTGGTCTTTTCGAGATTATTATATTTACAGCCAGTCAAAGTATTTATGCTGAGCAACTTCTAAACGTTCTTGATCCAAAGCGGAAGATATTTCGTCACCGTGTATACCGTGAGTCCTGTGTTTATGTGGAGGGGAATTATCTCAAAGATTTAACAGTGCTGGGTCGTGATTTGGCACACGTTATGATAATTGACAATTCCCCTCAGGTATGGTTATACGTTCTATTGTCTAAGATCAAATTGCTCTCATATGATTAACATTTGCAATGTGCTAGTTGCATACGGAAGCCCTTCGAATAATTTTTAGCTGGTTGATGTGAAATCATGCTCAAACATCTCAACAGACGTGTTATTATCCCACTTAAAAGACTGGAATCTTTACTGGGATTGCATCAGGATGACCAATCCCTCATTTAAAATACTAATATATCTGTTAACATGGCATAAAATTTGGTAATGATTTGTAATATAAATGTTTACCCATTCATTTATAGGAAAAAGGTAATGAACATAGTTGTTGAAAATACCATGTTAAATGTTACTTACCACTTTCTCTGCTGTTAATTTGTTTCCACCTAGGCATTTGGATTCCAGGTGGATAATGGAATACCGATTGAGAGTTGGTTTGAAGATCGTTCAGATCGAGAATTGCTTTCGTTACTTCCGTTTTTGGAGAGCTTGGTTGGTGTTGATGATGTCCGGCCACTAATTGCAAAGAAATTCAACCTGCGGGAGAAAATTGCTGCAGCTGTGCATCCTCTAAATACAAATAGAAGAGATTTCTTATCAGAATGAATTGTGGGTTATAGAATATCGAGGAAATGTTATAGCATTCTTGCACTATGATTTAACTTTAGCATTTTCTTTGTTGTGGAAATTGTAATGATATGCAAACACTGAACCAGCTAAAAGGAAGGGGGATGATGAGAGTGTAAGCATGTGTCGAGAATTAGAAATCGATTATACAAGATAACTTGTGCGGGTGGATACATGGTTGGTTACTGTCCTGTTAATAAAAGTTCCCCAATTATTTTTATTTAACATATATTTTTATTTGTGTCTTTACTTAATGTATGTTCAGATCACTCTTTCAGCTAATGGACCTTGCGCAATTCCCTTGCATCTAGAAAGTGTAACAGTTCAGCACAAATTGTGCATCCATAACTGTTTATGCTACGTTAGTTATAAGGACTTACATTCTATTCCCACTCCAATGAAATGTTTGTTTATGCAAAATATGTTTGTTTTGCAATAGAATCACAGATATAATGCTAAAAACTATAGCTTTTGTTCTGATGCATGTAGAGGGAGGAATAACGGAGAGATGTTAACAAATTTATTAATTAGATAAATTTGTCTCGTGATATTCTATTAGTTTCTATTTTATTTCATGTAAATCACTTGTCTATTTTAGGTTTTTCATTTAGTTCTTGTTTATCCTCTTCACATTCTTGTGTCCGGACCGATTCTGGATTTTTGACTTACACCCAATAACACTGAAAGTCTTTTTGGATATTAATATTTGTAAGTTTAATTAAAGCATAAGGAAATTTGAAACTTCGAATATGAAAATATATTTTTAACCTTTTTTTATCATCCCAATAAAGTAGTTTATGGATTATGTAATTCGAAAACTAATTATAAATTTAAAAAATGATTTTCAAAATTACATAATCCGAAATATAGGGACATTTTTGAAAATTTAAAAATATATGGAGGTAAGAGAAGAAGGTATGGAGGTACATGAAGAAACAGTCTTTTTAAGGCTTAACAAAACAAACGAAGCCCACAATTTCTCCTTTTTTTGGCGCCAACTCGCTCATAGAACTTGCGTGACACAACGATCAAATTCATTAGCGTTTTTCAAAATAACAGAATCTGAAAAAAAAAACTTTAACGACAGTGAGTGCCACATTCCTTACCCTATAAATATCACTCCTTAGCTTTCATCCCTTCCCGCCACATTCTACATTCAATTTTTTTTAAGTGAACAAACTCTTCTCTCAGTTTTTTTCTCTGGAATTCAGATACCATGGTGAGACGAAAAGCCACTTCGAATCTTGTTTTCCTTTCTCTTCTTCATCTTCTTCCTCTCGCCGAGTTGGTTTCTTATTTTTTTTCATTCGTTCTTTCAGGTCGTTGCACAGAAAGTCAAGGAAGCTGAAATCACCGAGCAGGATTCACTTCTTCTCGTACTTAATTACGCGTTTTAATATAATATTTCTTATAGTGATCCCACGCTTTTACTTTTTTCGTTCTAGTTTTTTCATTGTTGTTCCAATGCTTACATATCCTTTCGTGTTGATAGTTTATTGTATTGATGCATTTTCGATTTCTTCAGTACATGTAGTTTGCAATTTTATGTAACAGTAATGTTTCTTTTGTTAATTCTGCACCTGAGAGGATTTCATTTTCACCATAGATTTTGCCTCCGAAGTTTTTTGGTTAGGTAAAAATATTCCGGATCCTCTTGACCGAAATTTACTCTATAGCTTCGTTTGATATCAATAGGAATAAACGAGATCTGAAACTGGATGTTAGTAAACTTTACCACCTAATTTAATTAAGTCAAATGGAGAAATTGTAGATCCACGTGTTACTTCAATTTGATATGCTTTAGTAAATGAATGCAGAGTCTGGATCATCTTATTTTCATTATCTAATTTGAAATTTCATTTGCAAGACGAGGAATCTGCTTCGAATTGCCATATTCAATATCAGTTATATCAGAGGACTATTTCCTGAGAAGTATTTCAATGATAAGTCCGTTCCTGCTTTAGGTAAAATTTGTTTAACGCTGCAGTCTTTTTCCTACATTTTTCCACAGAATTTTCTGATGTTTTTACCAAGTGAGTTTCATCTAAATCTACTCGTGAAATAACAGAGATGAAGATAAAAAAACTGATGCCACTGGATGCCGAGTCTCGCAGACTAATTGATTGGATGGAGAAAGGCACGATTGAACTATTGTCTAACTGAACTTCTAGTAGAAGATTTTGTGTTGCTTGCAATGCGTGTTTCATTTGTTCTATCCTATTTCTTTTGCAGGTGTGTACGATGCCTTACAGAAGAAATATCTGAAGACGCTTCTGTTCTGTGTGTGCGAAGCAGTGGACGGACCAATGATTGAGGAATATGCATGTAAGGCTTTAAGTCTTTACGACATCTGATTGCAGTTTTGGTTAGTGGATATGATTGAATTCGGAATTGTAGTTAAACGAATACCGCATAACTTTCTATTTTAACGAAAGAGAGAATGACACCTAATTGTTACTTTAAGGATGAGTGCTATGATCAAATCGAAAAATGCGGATTCTAAATTAATTTATCTCGAGATTTTGTGGAGGATTCATCAATATTGTTTTACCGCGCAGTTTCCTTCTGCTATTCCGATTCTGACAACCAAGAGGTTTCAATGAACATCAACCGCACTGGAAACAAAAAGAACCGGGGGGGCTTCAAGTGTAACTCGACTGCAGAAATTACTCCCCAACAGATGAGGTTGATCGTAAAAGAAAATATAATTAGATTTGCGCCGATCTTATCAACTTCACTCACAATCAAACTAATGTAATTTGTATTCGATATAACCTCTAGGAGTTCTGCGTGTAAAATGATCCGTACTCTAGTTCAGTTGATGAGAACTCTGGAGAAAATGCCAGAAGAGGTAAGTGAATAAATTCAAAATGCTTTGCTTAATAATTTCGCATTAATATATCTTCAAGCTCAAGCGTTTATTGCAAAATCTGACTTCTTTATTCTTTCCCCAGCGTACCATTCTGATGAAGCTCCTCTACTACGATGATGTGACGGTATGTTTTTTAACGTGAATAACAAATCTCAGTTCCTTTTATCTCTTTTATGAATTTCTGCATCGACCAGACTCGAGTTGCATTTTGGCCAGGTAGTTGTTTAATTGAGAATGGTTGAAGACGTTGGTCATATATATGCAACTGTGAACATTTTTATACTCTGTTATGCCAAAACCAAGGGCTGACTTATTTATATACAGGGTCGGGGTGGTTTCAATATAACCGTTTTTTTTCCTGCAGCCTGCAGATTATGAGCCTCCTTTCTTCCGGGGCTGCACAGGTGAAGAAGCTTACCATCCATGGGAGAAAAATCCTTTGAAAATGGAGGTTGGGAATGTAAACAGCAAGCACTTCGTATTAGCTCTGAAGGTAATTGAAGGATATCATGTTTCCAGATAACGTTTTAAATCTACAAATGTTTTTGCCCATTATTTCCTCTTCAATTTTATAGGTGAAGAGTGTACTCGACCCTTGTGAGGATGATAACGAGGGAATCCCGGACGATATGAGCAATGGCGATGATTCAATGCAACAGAATGAGTATTATGATACTGACAGTGAGGTAAGTGGGTTGGTGCTTGATGTGGCCGAAAATGTCTGACATGCGATTGAGACAATCGGCTAATTTAAATTTGAGATTTTAAAACTTTCAGGTTGATCTCACTCAAGGGAATCGATATGTAGTTGCTCCAATAGGTAACTAGTACCATTTTTATTATTGCTGCACAACTCCATTTTTTCCGTTGTTTTCTTTTAATATGTATACAATGAAAACAGATAAACAGCAACAACAGGAAGACAATAGCATGATTGATGAAGGTAAATTTTATCATTATGCTTTCTTATTCTTTTTCTAGTTCTTTAAAACTGTTATTTCAGTTACTGGTCTGTAACTCTGAATATTAATGATCTATATTGTGTTCAGACAATACACAGGATCCGGTGGAAGATGAGCAACAACAGGTCCGGGTCAAGGAGTGGATCAACTGTTGTCACCGTGACACAATTGAACTTACTGATGTTCTATCGAATTTTCCAGACATCTCCGTGGTACCTATTTCCCCCCCTGAATATTATAACACTGTTATGTTTTGGTTAGCCATTATTATATCATGATCTAACTACTTATTTTAGTTTATTTTCTCATCTTTGTCAAAAATAATATCGATTGAATTGTTTTACTTTCAGGTTCTAACTGAAGGTATGAACGTTAATCATGCTCGAGCTGTTCTGCAGATTTTATCACTTGCAAACTTTATTTATCTTTTCCTTGATTTTGATTGGTTCTTTAGAGATCATGGATAAGCTTGTTGAGGAAGGTGTGCTGTCGAAGATAGGGAAGGAATCCTACGCCATTAACAAGGACAAGGTTGATTTTTCCTCAAATTGACCTTTACCCTTACCCATTTTCCTTGTTCTAACACTCCATTCCCTTCTCAACCCCTTTCTGATGAAATTGCAATGTCAGAACCTTAAATATGAGTTCACCATTGTGAAAGAAGAAATCGACGGTCAACTTCCTAAAGTCTTTGACAGAGCTTTGCAACTTGAAGATCGCTTATACATGAAAGTGAGTTTTATTTTTCCTTATTTTTTTCGTGTTTCCTTTGAGGATCTTTAGCTCTCTGCTGACTTGTAATCTGTACAACGTTTGTTCACAATGAATGCTCTATAGCTCAGGTACAGAAGTGATGTTTCTTGGGGCTTAGTAAAGTACACTCGTAATACCGAATTGAAATGAATTGAGCAAGATGCTGCTAGTATTTAGTGGCATAAAAAACACTAAAGAAGTTACTTACTGTGAATTGTCTGTTTCTTTCAAAACATCAGGCATCATCTGAAGCGTGGAAGGATGTAGTTTGTTGTCTAATCTGTACACTACACGAAATATTATCACGGACCTCTTAATTTGTTGACTCATCACAGTAGTTGCTTAGTTAAAGGGCATGGTATCTTTACGTTATAATATATCCTAACTTATGAGTGAATATCACAGGCTCTCTATCATGCTCTTCCGATGACGCACGTGTCAATGGGTAAGCTTCAAATTTTGCTTGAGGGGGAAGTAAACCAGACAGCAGCTCGAAAGATAATTGATAAAATGGTGCGGGATGGGTTTGTTGAACCCAAAGGCAACAAAAGATTAGGTATCAAATTAAGTGCTTATTTGTTTCTGCATGTTATACGCGAGGATTTGATGTGATCTAGGCGCATTCTTACTGTGGAACCAAACACATTAGAGAATAAACATTCTGTTTTTTTGCGGGTTTCTTTTCGTGGCTGCTGTGCCTCAGGGAAACGTGTTATCCATTCTGAGTTGACTGAAAGGAAATTCATTGAAGTCCAGAAAGCTCTAAGTGCTACGGAGGCTATGGTAACAACTACCGAGTATTTGTGGTTTATATCACCTTTTTTTCAAAATACATGTTTACAAATTTCACGTTTTGTAAATTTCACAGGATGTTGATCACTGTGAACCAAATAGCAAGTCCAAATTAACTGGTTTTCGTTTAAATGGTAATGGATTAAGGCCGTTAATGTTTTGCATTCCAACTCCTAGCTACTCGATATTGGAACTTTAGCATCTGTTTAAATATAAATTAAAAAAGTTTGTGAGAAGTGGAAATATAGGGTTCTTCTATTATAGCTTTCTTTCTAAAAAGACTCTGGTCAACTTAAACCATCTTGTTGTTTCTTGTTGATCAGGAAACAACCATGACGTGTCTACATGTGGGGTTCTTCACTCCATTGGATCAGATTTAACACGAATGAAAGTGACATCAGAGACGAACTACACTGACTCCGGGAATGGACAGAACCCAACAAAAGCCAAAGAGCCCGGAAACACCCCCATAAGCAGGGTTGGTTATATTGATTTAATTTCCAGTTTCTTTATAGTCGAATATTGTATATATACAACTTATGTAAGCTATTTTGAAATTGTACAGCCTGTTATTTCAAGAGAGAGTTTCGCGGTAGGCAAAGAGAATGACAGAACAAACGGAATTGCAAATCAAGGAGACGAAGGTGATACAATTATATGCAGCAAGTCTTCCCAAGAGAAACGGTCAAGGAAAACTAGCGCGGTATGTTGAGGCTTTATACCTTGCAGAGATATTATATTTTCTTTCTTTGATGTATACATGTCAGTAGTCTGAAAGTAATTTTCTTCTTTTTGCTAATTTTACTCTTTGTAGGTGAAGGAGCCTATCCATCAAAATATCAAGCGACAGAAATCCGAGGTCCTGTGAACCTGAAACTATAACCCCTCAGTATTTGTGGATAACACAGTTACAAAACACAAACCTGTACACGCCTTCAGCACTATCATGTATGGCGTATAAAATAAATATTTGGTAGTAGCAGCTGCGCCAATGACTTCATAGAAATCCCTGTGGCCTGCTTTCCTAGCCCACTGTTTTTCATTGCTCACGTCAACTACTGCTAATAAACTAATCATATGTAAATTACCTTTTAATACAGATACTTAATTCATATTCTTATCTTCTTTGCATCACACATAGAAAAAAACATTTTTATATTTTTATATTTTTATCTCATTTTATTTATTTA
>Ga0123341_1001409_pt1 | contig 17960 bp, 7 predicted proteins | sample Turbeapinknodule_FD_89959 | JGI IMG/M metagenome (GOLD analysis project Ga0123341, IMG submission 89959) | Root nodule microbial communities of legume samples collected from Mexico - Turtle bean Mexico pink nodule | ecosystem: Host-associated > Plants > Roots > Nodule | place: Mexico: Nepantla...
GTATTAGGATCATAAATATTATCATTTTAAATTTTAAAAATCATATTTATGTATATTTATAATTTATTTTACGATAATCAATTATTTTAAATATAAAAAAGTCGTAATTGTCATAATAATAATAATAATAATCTAAAATTTAAAATCAAATTTCAATTGAAACTGAACCTATACATCTTTTGAAATAATTATATTTATAATATACTTTTATGATAATTGACTGATTTCAACTAAAAAAACTTAAAAGTTGTATGTTCAACAATGTTTTAAAAAACTAGTAGATAAAATTCAAAAACTCATATGCTATAACAACTAAATTCATTTACAAAAGATAAGTTATGTAACATCTCAAAAATACATATAACTATTACAATACATGTTCTACGTATCTCTATATAAACTTAGAGTTTTTCAAAACATTCCTAATACATGATTAAGACTTATAGAAATACAAGTATAAGGTTCAAAAGAACATCCTAATGCCCTTTAGAACCTTAAAAACCTATATGATTATTTGCTCGTATACATAGTACAGTCATCGCAGTTCACAACACAACAAGAAAAGTAGGGTCAGCTAGTGAAAATAAAATTTTATAATATACACAATCAAATCAAAAGAAAAAACCAAATTACATGAATCAATTTCTCAATTATTCAATCTTCTTCAAATTCCAACATAAAATAATCACACAGATCTCACATGGATCTACACATCTAAGATATTCAACAAACATAATAACAACAAACGCCTTCCAAAAGATCCATACTAAGTAAGTCCTACCAAAGTCTAACAACTGATCCAAAGATTACCAGTGAATCCAAGAAAAATGATCAAGGTAAGTTCAATACAACTCAAGCCGTGCATCTCATATTGTCACGGTGTGCATGAACTCCCCCATCAACTTCTCACCACCTGTTATCTTAGTCTATGCGACTTAGATCATCAGTAAAACTCAGAGATCTCTGTTACCACATAGGCATCAATACTTAATACACAAACAAACATCGGTCCATGCATTATTCCAAATATATGAATTCAATTCCATACCATTCTCATCATACAATATCATTCAAAATGCAATCCACAATATTCAAAAGTCTATTTAACATAAAAAAAAACAACACTTAAATACTAAATCATCAAAATCTAATATTTCTACAAGTTTAAATAATATATAAACAAATAACACAATATATAAACACACAACATCCCTGCAAGAGAAATTGAATATGAGGACCACGTCCCTTCCACATTTAGATATTCTAGCCTAGGGTGCTATTTAAAAAGGTAAAGTAAGCTTCCCGTACGTACCTTAATTGCTTGTTTTACAAGCAACCCCTAGAATTTTATTCTCTCAGTCTGTATAAACTTCAAGATTTAAGGGTCTAATGCAAGTTATCCAAACAGAATAAAAATTCAGTATATATATAATAGAATAAGTTGAGAGGATTACTCTTTTTAACTGATCCCACTAAGATTGATGACATAGAGAAAAATAGAGAATAATGGATCTTTAGAATAAAAAGAACTTATTCTATTTGAAAATATGATCAAGTAGAAATGTTTCTTAATTCCTCATATACAACGTGATGCGATCAAATTTTAAAATAATGAAAATTAGGAGAGAAGGAATAGAAGAGGGAGAGATTGAGAGAGAAAAAAAATTTGTGCCTATGTGGGGAGGGGTGTGTGAGTTTTCTGTTTTTCACGCCTGTTACAATATAATTTAGTCAAATTTTAAAATAATTTTACTATATATATAATGATAAAAATATTTAAGATTTGAGTAAAATAAAATGAAAATAAATTATTTTCATATACATACATATAATTTAAAATAAATTATATACAAATAATACAATATTAACTTTTTTTTAAGTACAGTTTTAACTGTTGAATTAATTTGCACATTAATACAATTAAATTTAAAACAGTTTTAAAGAAAATATATAGAAAAAATAAATACAGTATTAATTAACCTATTGCTAAGAATAGGACAGGAACTATGAGCCAATTTTTAAGTCTCTTACCACCTTAACGTTGATCGTTTATTTTCTTAAAAAAACAAAAATATATATAGATATTTTCCATGTTTAAATTAAATTTGTGAATTATGTTGGATGTCTATATCTTACAAAATCATACAAGAAATTATAATTATGATTAATCTTCCATTACATAATAAAGAAAATTTTGCTAGATCATGATGAATAGATTTTATATTTAATTATATTATAACTTTCGAATATTGTTATGAAATATTTCTCCATTGATTTTCTACATATCTTTGCACATAGTTATTAATATTTATATGAACTTATATTTGTAATCTATGACTTAAACATTAACTCTTGAGTTGTATTTTTTAATTGTATATGTTGTACCTATAGATAAAATATTCTTTAGTAAATTAATACAGACAATTTATTTTCTATCCTCTCTTCCTCTTTTTTTGCTATTCCAACACTTTTTATTTTATTAGTTTAATAATTATTTTACATTGTGATTATTATCAATATTCTAATTTCTTCTAGTTATAAATATTTTAAATCTTATAAAATTTGAATGTGTAAGACGTGATATTATGGGAAAGAAAGATTTAATTATCTTTGGATATTAAATGTTGAACTACATTTGAGTCTTGAAAGAAAATAAATAAATAAAGCATCTTACTTAGATAAGGCTAAAACTATTATTTTCTTTAGTCATCATCTGCAAGAGTAGTTAAAGGTTGAATCTAATTTTGACATGTCTATAATTACTTCAGAATGACACTGTAAAAAATCATTGATAGTAATATGTTAGAAAAAATAATTCTAACATTCTAACATTAAGCTTAAAATTAATATTACTCATTTTGATATTCTTAATTTCTACATTAAATCAAATCTAAACATTCATTTCCTCATTAAATAAGTAATTAGGTTTCATGCTTTTATATGTATTAAATGAAAACCTTCATCCCTTCGTTAAATAAAAGGAGTGATGCGTAAGATTGAAAGAAGGTAGAACATAAGTTTAGTTACAATACAAAGATTCCTATGTTTCTTATTTAAACTCAATGATCTAGTTAAGATTTATCAGTTTTTACTATAATATTTTGGCTACCACTGTGGGGAGTAGATAAATCAATCTTGCTTCATTTTCATAAATTCAAGTGAAAAGAAGGAAAATGACACAATAGGAAGGAGAGATGATCTTAAACATGAGATGTCGCGAACTTTTGTGTTTAAGTTATGTACTTTTTATCTTATAGGTCTTTTACATTTTGTTTTTTCTATAAGATTTTTAATGAGGCGTAATGAAGATAATTGTCTTGTGTTTATCATATGTTTGATTGATATTTTTAGTAAAACCATATCGCGTTCGTGAAAGAATAGGAAGGAGAACATATCGTTTGGAATCACTAGACAGTAGCCTTATACAAAAAAATATGGAATGTGATTAGTCTTAGTTTTTATTTTAATTGATTATTGGAATTATATCGCGTTCGTGAAGTAATTGTAAGGGGAACATATCATTTGAAATCATTGGACAGGGACCTTGTACTAAGAACATGAAATGTGATTAATCTTCGTTTCTATTTTAGTTGATCATGTACTCTCTTTTACTTATGGGTCTTTATATTATTGATTTTTCCTATAAGGTTTTTAACAAGAATAATTATTATATGTTCAATTGATGTTTTCAGTGAAGAGAATACAAACCATTCCCAAGTTTAGAACTTGGATGATGTCGTGTCCAATACTCGGTCTAATCAAATAAAATTTATTTCAAATCAAGAACTTGGATGGTGTCGAGCCTAATGTTCGGTCCAATTAAATAAAAATCATTTCAAGTCAAGAACTTGGATAATATCGAGCCAAATGTTCGATCCAATAAAATAAAAATCATTTCAAGTCAATAATTTGGGATGGTGTCAAGCCCATTGTTCGGTCTAATAAAATAAAAATCATTTCAAGTTAGGAACTTGGGATGGTGCCGAACCCAATGCTTTGTCCAATCAAATAAAAACCATTTCAATTCAAGAATTTGAATGGTGTCGAGTCCAATACTCGATCCAATCAAATAAAAATAATTTCAAGTCAAGAATTTGGATGATATAGAGCCCAATGCTCAATCCAATCAAAATCATCACCAAGTCATACATTTTGATGATTGTCTTTTTCTCGATGCATGTTTTTAAGATTATTTTGGTTGGAGTATTATAAAGTCAAGGAGATTGAAAAATAAAATAAGATGTATTTAGTATAAAACTTCAGTTTAGGAAACATAAAGTTAAGTTCAAAATACTAAAAGGTAGAATATCGACTTAATTAAATTAAGTATTTACTCATACTTGGGAGGGTTGTGTAGTGTCATAGGGTGAGTTTCGATTTGCCGATAAAAAAAAGGGTCAATTTCGATTAATAAACCTCTAAGATTCATATATGAGACTGAAAGACTATGTGGTGTCATAAGTCAGATACAATTAGTTAAAAATTTATCTAAATAGGATAGAAACCGATCTAGAAAGAATCTTAAAAAAAAAAATAAGTATCAAATATAACGATCTCAATATTTTCTCCTTATATTAAAATAGTTTAAATAACAAATATTCACCTTAAATAAATAATTCACATATAATATTATTAAGAAAGACTAAAAGTAAAATTGGATACCCAATGGGAAAAGAAACTCGTAGAGCATGACAAAAAATTCATAAATTTTTAAAAAATATAACATAAGGTCAGCTCAAAATACATGTGTTTCTAGCTTAAACTGAAGTCCTAGTTGAGATTCATTATTTTTTACTAAGTTACCACTCCAGTCTTCAACTTCACTTATATTTTCTCTCGTGTTCGTCCTCTGATTTTTCTTTCCTTCCCTGTATAAAAGGATAAGTGGCAATGTTTTCGACATTAACACAGAATACTGCATTCATGTTATAACCAAATATGAGGATATCAAACGAGAACATTACAAAGACCAAAAACTACATTCGATGTTTCGACTACTTCTATCAATATCGACTTATTACCAAATCAAAAGAAATTAAGTGTTGGATAGGAAGACAAAAACTTGACTAAGACCTTTGACCTCTCAATCATGTCCACCCATATACCCATAAAGATGAACCACATTCCCATAATCACTCAAGATATAAAATTTCTTCAACAACACAATCTCTTCAACTATTTGATTTCTTGATTCTAGTTATCAATCTGTTTTCTCAAAATTAGAAAGAAAAAGAAATTAAAATTACTATCACCATTCAACCATCCAATATAACAAGTAAATATAGAACATATTTGAAGCGTTATAGATCTTTTGGGTCCAAAATAAAAATTCTCTAATGATAATAACACCTAATTAAGCCTGCAAAATGGTTCCATTTGACTTTGTGGTAAAAGAAGATGTGTGAAATGGGTAACATTAGAGAACCAAATTCCCTATCTCTCTCTCTCTCTCTCTCTCCTGTAGATGAGTCATCCATTCCATGACTCATCACCATTACTTTATTCTGGTTTTCCAATGTCGGAAAGCAAATAACAAATAATAATAATAATAAATAATGCTGCTCTGTACCTCAAATAATCACACCCACTTGTTTTCTTTTCTGTTTCTGATTCAAATTTTGTATCTATCCACTCTCCAAGACCGAAGTGAAATGCATCTGAATTTCACTTTTACACGCCTTTGTCCTACCATACCCAAACAAAAAGCTTCACCACCGTCCAACAAAGTTAAAACAATGAATCATCATCAACATAATGGACTCATGCTGTTGTGTATGCATCACAACACTCACACACTGTAATTAGGATAAGCTATGGAATTAACAGCTGTAGAAACTATGTGTCATAACTTCATCATTTTAGAATTATCAGCTAATAAAAAAACCAACCAAATATGTTTAAGTGGGATTCATGCAATAAAGAATCTTGCAGTAAAAAAAACATGCGACAGAGTTTTTTGTTTTGCTTTGTGATTTTAATGTATTTACTTGTCCCACTGGAGAATCATCTAGATATGGATGATGTTCCCACACGTTTTGTCTTTAAAAGGATAAGAACAGTGTAAACTAAGCTCTAAATCATGTGTTGCAAAAGCAATTGAGTGGATTATCTGATTGAAAATATATGAACAATTTTTTTTTTAACATATCAGATACTGAAGTGGAATAGTTATATACAATTAGTTTAGGCATTGAAATGGATTTTAATGTTACATTTGACATGTGACTCTAGGTAAGGGTTTATGACGTGGGGAACAAAATGAAACGTAAATGACCAAATCTTCTATTATTTAATTTACCAAAATATTAAAGGTGGAATATTTTAACTTAGACGGTGAAAAGGTGCAACATGGGAAATGGGAATTAGGTTTGAAGGAATCTTGCAAGGCATGTAAAAGGGTAGGCTATTACTTCAATGTCTATTTTCAGGGTTATTTTCTTTTCTAATTTTTTTAGCTTTTTATTTTTGTTCTTGATTATCAAACAAAAGCCAAAGCTATGGATCCTTTTTTTAGCAAATTTAGTTTTTGTTACACTCTGCTTATACAAACAATGTATTTTCATTGATAAAAAATATTTTTATTTTTTTGATTATTGTTACTATGTAAGTCCCCAGTTTTGGTGATTGCTGTCTGAACCAATTTTCTTCTACCAGTTGCACAAGCAAAGGTCTCCCACAAACCTCTTCTTTCTCTTCTTCCCAAACATCTCTCTCTTAATTCCTGAAAAGCAAGTAACTAAGGAAAAGAAAACATCTCAAACACTCAAAGGAAAATCAAACACCATGTCTTCTCCAAGCAAGCGGCGAGAGATGGACTTGATGAAACTGTTAATACCCACCTCTTTTTTTTCATTTTTGTTTTTTGTTTTCATTCAAGTTACAATCTTTTTCTAATTGGGTGTCTGAGTTTGACTCTGGATTCTTCTCTTGATTTTGGGCTTTTTTCTCTTCAATTGTTAGGATGATGAGTGACTACAAGGTGGAGATGATTAACGATGGAATGCAAGAGTTCTATGTGCATTTCCATGGACCCAATGAGAGTAAATTCTCCTTTGTTTTATCTTTGTCACTAGTTTTGGTGATTTTTGTGAACTTTTTTGGATGAAAAAGGATGGGTTGCTATTTGTGGTATGTGGTGATTAACCCTATATTGACTTTTGTGGTTCTAGATTTAGATTTGGTTGGCAACATCAAGATTCTTGTATGGAACTCATAATCTTGTCTCCTTTTAATTCTTGTTTTTATTTCATGTGTTGATTGCTCCGTGTGCATTCTGCAGAGTTATTGCACAAAGCAATTTCTATTTGTCTTCTTATTGATTTCTCCTTCTTCATATTGTGGTTCTCTAAGTCTTAATAGAACAATTATTTTTTACCGGAAAAGATGGGGATGATTTTTTTTACGGATTGGTTTTTGGTTACTAGGAATTTATGGGCATGATAGTTGCTGTTTTTTTACTTTTGTTTATTGTTCTGTCCCTGGTTCTAGATATTGAACTGAGATCGAATGTTTGTTTTCGAAAGTTGTTGTTACTGAGTTATGGACCTCTGATTTTTTTTAATCCTTTTCATACTTGTGATGGTTCCTTGCAGGTCCTTATCATGGAGGTGTGTGGAAAGTAAGAGTTGAGCTGCCAGATGCTTATCCTTATAAATCTCCTTCCATAGGCTTTATCAATAAGATCTATCACCCAAATGTTGATGAGATGTAAGAACCTTGTACTATTGCTATGAAACTATATACCTTGAGTAATTTACCTTGTGTTAATTTTAGGAACAGTTAAGTGATTGATCACATTGGATAATGATAACTTCAGGTCAGGATCAGTTTGTCTTGATGTTATCAATCAAACCTGGAGTCCCATGTTTGGTAATGTTCTTTCTTTAAACCCAACCCTTGGAGAAAATTTTTGGTTTCCTATTAATTTATTGTTATATGTCTAAAGTATATGCATTCCTTCAGATCTTGTCAATGTGTTTGAAGTGTTTTTACCACAACTTCTTCTGTATCCCAATCCGTCAGACCCCTTGAATGGAGAAGCTGCAGCTTTACTGATGCGTGATCGAACCAGTTATGAACAAAGGGTTAAAGGTGCTCATTGATGTAGAAATTTCATTTAATATACATGTCTGTATTTTTTAATGTTCACTCACATTGACAAGATTGTGCATTGACCTACACAATCTCACAAACAGTTTTAACAATTTACTGATAATTCACAGTCCCCTTTTGTTATTCAATTGCTAACACAAAATCTTTTGCTTCTCTTTCTTCCATTGACTGCATCATAAACTTTACTATCTATAACTATCATCTGCCAAAAGAGTTGATTTACCTCCATCTACCACTGCTTTGACACTTCCTCCTAATCCTAAACAGAAAAGTAAGGAAATGAACCTTTCATTGAGTAAGTAGATGGAGATAATTTGATAATTAGCTTTTAATTATGAGATGCCATCATGTTGCCCCTGCATCATTTAGTTGTGGCAATGTTACTTGTGTCAATGTGTGGGACTGGTTGAAAACTCAATGGCCATTACCCACATCTACCACCACACAAGTTCATACCTTTCTTCATTGTCAATCAGCTGTACCATGTGAAGTTTCAACACGGGCAATGATATGTATATCATTCATAAGGAAATTTAGAATCACTTTGTCTTTTGCTGACTTTTATGAGCACTGACTTGTAGAAAGTATCCCTCTTGAGTTTGATTTGTTATCTGGGCTTGAATTGTTGCCAAAAACAATTTCTATATGATTTTCAGGAGCATTGGTTTCTGAATGTAACATTTGTGTGTTTTACTTCAAATTTCAGAATACTGTGAGAAGTATGCTAAACCTGAGGACATAGGAGCTGCAACAGAAGAACAATCCAGTGATGAGGAGCTAAGTGAAGATGAATATGATTCTAGTGATGAACAGGTTGCTGGTAAGGCAGATCCCTAGTCTTGCATGTATGATCTGCTCTTCTCATTCTATCTTACTTGTACATGATGTTCTAGTCATGTTAATTCACTTCATCAAATGTAATGCACTTGGTTGTGATAGTGGAAAATTCTCCTTTCTATTAGTTCTTACTCTTCAACACTTTCACTGTAAATAATGTACCATTGATTTCCTCATGCAATCTTATTTATTCTTACTCCTTTACTTGAATGGATTAAGTGCTTCTTTGGCTACACATCAAAATCAGTTTCCTCTACCATGGATACCTTTCAATGTTATATATATATATATGGTTAAGACTAGTTTGGGAATACCCTCCAGTTATTTTTTAATGATTCAAATTTAATTCTATTAAAATTGGATATACTTAATTTTGAAACTGGGGAATCTTAACATAATATTTTAATAAATTGGAAAGAGACTCGGGTAATTGATCTTTTTCCTTTTTTAACTTTTAATTTTTTTTATGTATTGTCAGTGTAAATTTTTATATTGAGAATCAATGAAAAATCACTTAGGAATAACTTTAAAAGAGATTATCATTAAAAGTTATCAAAGTTTTATTATTGAAATATTTTTGTTTCTATATATCTGTGATTTTTAAATTTTTTAGACAATATTAATTATTTATTTATACCTTTATTATTTTTAATTAGTTTATAAAGGAATAAAAGTGTAAAATATAATTTTAATAAATATTTTTAAAAGTTTTGGAGAATTTATTATATTTCTTAATTTTTCAAAAAAGAATTAAAGACACCTACAAGTATGATAAAATTATTTACTCAATGACATGGTAAAAAGAAAGTTTACAAATGTTAATATAATTTTATTAAATTTGTCTTTTATTCTTGATCAACTTGGCTTCATTATAATTAGGATAAACAAGTAATTCATGCATATGAAAACTATTGTGAAGATCATTAACAGCAATTGGGAACTTTCCCAAAAATATTTATGTGTAATTGTTTGGTTGGATTGAGTTTTGGAAGAAAAAAGAATGGAAGAGGATGGAGCTATTAATCTTCTGACATTTGGTGCAATCACTAATGTGATGGATATTCCATTGTTTACTATGTTCCTAGAATTAAGGCAAGGATGAAAAGTCCTTTTCAGATATGAGAGAGAATGGAAAGTGAAGAAGATGCTACTTAAATCTCATAATAGTAATTAAGATTACAATCTAAAATGAAATCAATTCCTTCTACTTTGAAATGAATGGTCAATTTTTCATGATGGTGGACACTTTTTTATTTATTTTAACGAATATGTTTTTTTTTACAATTTAATTTCATTTATTAAAACTATTTGTGGGATAAATTTTAGTTGGTCAAATCTTATTCAATATAACATTACTATGTTTCTCTTAAAACACTACCTCTCTTCCTATCTTTTCATGCACACACTTTCTCTTATTTCCTTGGTTAATAATGCTATTTTATATAATTAGGAATATTTTCAAAAGAGTTAACTAAATATGAAGAATTTTTATGTTACTTAAATTTTTTGTATGGCAAATTAATCTTTAAATACGGTATCATTGTGGAGCCTACATGAAAATTAATGAATCTATAGGGGATACTTCAACCTATAATATGTTAATTTTATACAAAGGTAAGTTTAGACAGCATAACATATAAACCACACACAAAAAGCATGTAATTTAAATGTTAAAAAGGTAAACTTTTCTTAAATGAATAAGGGTAAGAGTTTTTTTTTAAGTAAAAGGCTAAAGTTTCAAAAGTCAATTAGAAATCATTCCAATTTTACAAATAATAGATAGGGATCTTACATACAAAAAGAGAAAAAGGAAAAAACCTCCTCTATCAAATTAAAGTGGCTTGGAGAGAGATATATGATAGCATAGTTTTTGGATAAAAGATAACTTAGGTTAGATTGATGCTTATATGAAAACTAGAATTCCATATATTCATGTAGAATAGATTAGATATAATGAATACTCAATAGAAATTTTTGGAATAGTCTTTAGAAACTTTTAGAATAGTCTTTTGTATAATTAATTGAGTTTTTCTCAATAACCAATGATTCTCTTATCTTTTTCAGAACATACTATAGAGTATATTAAGGACCTTTAGTGGTTATAGCCCACCTTCTTGGTTATGTACATCTAGTATGATATCCACCATAGTATCTTACCCTTATTTCATTTACTTTGTAATTTTTTACTATCTTCTATTGTCTATTTCAATTTCATTTTTGCATCTTTTATGTGCATCTCTTGTTTTTTCATCAATCAAAAGTTGTCAAGAACCACCTAAAATTCAAGAACCATATTCAGCCAAACTCCCTTCACTACACCTAACTATTGAAAATCCTTCACCGAGCCTCACATATCATTCGTCCATCACCCAAGAAACCTTTAAGGAAGGTTTTATCGTTCAAAACAAGTCTTCTTAAACCTAGTCTTATATGAAACCTAACTCCATTGTTATAACATCAAAACTCCAAGAAATACCAACTAAGAAACTTATTTTTGCTTACCTAATTAAGCTTTCATTATCCCTACCATAAGAAACTTAAGATTTTCTTCTAAACCTTCAAGAACTTCCTAAGATTGCTTAAAAATCTGCCCTTAGCCTTCCTTAAATCAATCACACCATATCCTAACCAAAAACATCAAGATCCAAATCATGAAACTAAGTTTTAGAAGCTTAACTTGTCTTTGTTTTGAAGCTTAAGTAAAAAATTCTCTCTTTTTAAGAAATTTTCAACCAAGTTTTCATTACATGGAGTATTTATCAACTCTACTAGTGATTAAACATTCGAAAACCTAAATAATCACTTTTTATGAAGTGTTCATTTTTGTACCCTCCCAAAAATAACGAATGTCGATCGATTAAAGGAATAATTTTTAAATTTGAGATAATCACATAGAACATGTTTAATGCATCCCTAATTCGAGATTTTAGGGATATATCATAACCATTAACATATATAAATAAAATGAGAACATGTATTACAAGGAATGATTTTCAAGGAGTAAGAAAGAGAAGAATAAACTTTATTTTAAGTGATTTGATGTCGGTCTTAGTTCATTATACTTATGTGGTCATTGATTAGCTTAGCAAATGGATCAAAATGAAACTAATGACAAAAAACATGATTTAAAGGATAGTTCGACCGGTAACTCATTACAATATCTAGCTACTGTATTGGACAGACCAAAAGGACGAGAAGTCATTAGCATAATGAAAGGCTAAATTAAAATAAACAAATATAAAGATCAGGAAACACTTTACCAAAGCCCAATAGATGGGTCCAAAACAACTACAATATATCTAGTAATTGCAAGGGTGAAAAGAGTAAAACCCCAATTAACTCAAAAACCCAATAAGTGAGTGTTATAAATAGGTGATATGCTTTAGAGGTAAGTAGAGTGAATTTTATCTAATAATTAAGCAAAATCAATTCTGACTTTATCATCGGAGCCCCTTGCAGGTACACACTTGCCTGAGAGTTGACCATAAGCCCAGAAGCCGAAAGTTGAATCTGACCAAGCCCGACAAGTGATAGCCCATATCCCACACCCAAGAATTAGTCCAAGTTCAAGTCTATGGACCTTGTAGCTGAAAGCCCAAGTCAATATCAAGAGACCGAGAAGTTGAGAAGACAAAAGGAGAATGAGTTAATTGTTTCTAGGTCCTGTAAGAACAACTACCAAGGTTTTAGCTACCAATTATTTAGATTCTAAAGTTGGTAGCTAAAACTTTGGTAGCTAATTATATACCAATTTAAAAGTTATTTATCACTAATAGAAACTAATTTAGATATCAATCATTTTTTTAGTCTATAAAATAGTATCTAATTTAGTTAATATAACAAGTAATGATTTTGTCTCTAAAATTAATTTCTATTTAATGACTTTTTTTTCTTTTGTAGGGTAGTAGATAAAGAAATAAGAAGAAACATGTATTAGAAGGGGTGATTTTTAACAGTATAAACATAGTTTTTATATTGAGAGCAGGTTTTGAGTGGATCAAACTTATATTGCAACAATTCTCAATTATATCTTTTTCATGTATCAAATCTTATTTAAAAAAAAAAATCAAATCCATAGACGCTTGATCAAAATTTGTTAGTGGGTCAGCCATTATATATTCATCCTTTTAAAAAAATTAAGATTTTCATTTTGTAAATGAAATAGAAGTTTAGGTTTTTTTTTCTAATATTGTCAATCTAAATCATATTATTTATGAGATGTTTATGGTTTCCTATATATTGACATAGGAACACAAAATTTGATAAAGGTTACAAAATTTGATCATGTCCCTACCTTATTGAATTGATAATGAGGGATCAATATGTGGTGCTAGATCTTGGTTGAAACATGATCCTATTATTATTGAATAATACCATATTGTGTTACTATTGAAGATAAATAAAACAAATAAGTATGAATATTAATCAATGGATACAATAATTAACTTGTGTTGTTGGTGTAGAGTTTAAGAATAATTACTTACATATTACAAATTAAAAAATGCAGTTCATCTTGGTCTGTCCTTGCAATGAAAATAGATTTGACAGAATCTAAATCCTTTAAATTCGGCAAAGAAAACGATTCTTCCCTGAAAAAGCATAGCCATGACAAAGAAACTCTATTAGTTGAGGATAATGGAGTCACGATGATATATACAAGATAATTTATTGATGTGATGTGATGTGATTTCTAAACCAAAAACTAATGCTGCTTAGTAGTGCTTTTGTGCCAAATATTATTGAGGAAAAGGACAAATGAAAAGAGGTTATGCTTTGTGGGCCTAGATGAGAAAAGCTTTTCTTTTTCACTAAACTATGATTTCACAAATGGGATCTTGAGCAATGTGGGTAAATGTAAATCTAATAATGAAATGTGAATCATCCAAAATTAAGCCTAGGACTGTTAGTTACATTTGTCAGAGTTTAATTCTAATTCATCTTGTAAGGATGTTTAATAGTGGAGAGAAACTATGCATGCATGCATTTAAAAAGAAAGGGAAGATACAAATTGTGTTTTTCATATCTAAATGTTAGAATGAGTAACCTATATATACAAAGATAGAGGGGTACTCATACATGTATGTGTCTCCATTAAGTGTATTATGTAACATCTCCCTCTAAACTTATGCGAGGGTTTTTAAAGATTTTTGAAACAAAAAGTGAACACTATATATACAAAGATATAATGGGTGTGCTTGTTATCCAAAAATCTTTAAAAACTTGTAATTTGACTTCATAGAACACAAAGTTTAGTAGGAATTAAGATTGTTTAAAACACGAGTAAGTTATTGATAATATGAACAACAACGGAGAAAGCCTCACCCCAGAAGTTGACAGATAAAGAAGATCCAACCAAAAGAGATAAACCAGTATCAATAATGTGTATGTGTTTGCGCTTAATAGAATTGTTTTGTTCATGTCTATGAGGAAAAATCAAGTGGTAATTTATTCCATTAGCACTGAGATAAGGTGTGAGAGAAAAAAAAATCCTTAGCATTATCAGATTAAAGAGATTTTGAAACATTTTTTGTTTGTTTTTCAGCATATAGTTTGAATTATAAACAGACAAACATAACTTAAGATCTAGAATGAATAAGATACAACCATGTGTAATGGTAAAAGGAATAAAGAAAAACAATATAATACTTGGAACCATTTGGTGTAGCAACTGGTGATGGTCCCCATATATCAACAAAAACCAATTCAAAAGGTTTGGTGTACACAATTTTAGAATCCAAAAATAGAAACTGATGAGACTTAGCGCAATCACAAGTTTGATAAAAAGAAGTATGTTTTCTATGAGTAACATTATATAGTTGAATAACAAGATGAACATTCTTAGAAGAGGCATGGTTAAACTGGGAATGCCATAATTGAAAAGGAGTCACCACAGGATTGCAAGTCATATGAAAAATAGATGGTTTCATAATAGGCTGTAATGATGGAAAAACATATAAGTTATCGTTAATTTTTCCTCAGAGGATTATCTCCTTAGTATCCTGAGTTTTAACAAGACAATGGTTAGGATAAAACTCAAAATATATATTATTATCCTTGGCAAACTATGAAACACTCGTAAGATTCTTATTTATGAAAGAGACATGTAGAAGATTGTGTAAGAGAAAATATTTATGCGTGTAAGAGTTAGTATACATAGTTGAGCCAACGTGTTTGACATTCATACCTTACCCATTACCAAGTTGAACAATATTACTGTCATTGTATAAAGCCTTTTTAGAGAAAACATTGTTCTCATGAGTTATGTGATGGGTTGCACCGCTATTTGGGTACCATAAAAGGTTGTTAATGGTGAAAGAAGTTCCCAATAATGACGCCTCAATATCGCTATAGCAGTAATGTTTGTAGAAGTAGCATTGTCATAGCTGTGTCAATAGTCTATGGAAATGTGACCAATTTTGTTGCAAAATTGGTATTGAACTCTATTATTATGTGAAGAAATCATAGAAGAAGAAAAATTCTAGAGATTCTTGATGTTGTTACGAAAACCAAATTGTCGTTTATTGGAAAAATTGTTTTTTATATTAACACGTCCTCCTCGAGTTTGATAACCAGTGGGTGAAGCTTTGGTTGATTATTAGAGTTCTACGGAGAAAAAGTGATATTCGCTTGAAGCAGGTGTTGTTCATTAGATATATGCTTCTCAAAATGCTTTTCTTGAGCTATCAACAAGGTCTCAATGTCTTCAACAGTGTAAGGGTTGATGTGTGAAGTAACAAAAGTTATAAAAAGAGTCATATTCATATGATAAACCATCAAGAATTGCTTAAAGATGATCCTATGCAGAGATCAGTGAACCTATGGTAGAAAGAGTATCTATAATCTTCTTGATATCAAGAAGATATGTCGAAATGGAAGATCATGCTTGGGAGTATTCAATTGATGTTTAAGTTTCTTCCCTTTTGCATAAGCTTGGAAAGCATAATAAATGTGTATATTTTTTCATATTTAAAAAACAGATTGAAGACCAACCATTTTTGTTAAAATAGATGTGGTCATGGAGGCTAAAAGTCAAGAAACAAGAATTTGATCCTGTTGCTTATGGAAAATAAACACAAGACTTATAGTCTTGGAAACTGTAGGGATATCGTGTGTGGAAACATGATAATTTCAACCAAAGATTATGAGAAATTAAAGTAACAAGGAAAATGAGAATGATACTGGTAGTGGGAGAGAGCCAAAACTTCCACTATAATGGTACTGGGAGTACAATGAATTCCTCTCAGGCTAATAGATAAATAGCTCCAAAACAAATTCTCTCTGGGTTAAACACTTACAACCAAGAAGAAATAGAGAGTATATGAGAAGAGAGAGGAAGCAAGTGTATGTTGCTATTTGTTGTGTTACAGCGCTTGAAGGAAGCCACTATATATATATTGGTTCTAGGAGACAACAACAATAAAAACAATTAATGGTAAGTAACCTCCCTTTGATAATAATTAATTGTGCTCCCTTTGATTACAATTAATTGTGGTAAGTAACCTCTCAATTATGCCAAGGAAATGGAAAAGGTGAGTCATAACCCACATAAACAACATCATCAAGTGTAAGGAACCACATAAGAGTGGTTGATTCGTCTAGAAACGGAAGAAGTTTGTAACTACGAACTTGTTCAAGATTTTGTTGTTGCCATATAAGATAGTTATCGTCATCAAGCTTTAAAGGGAGTGGAGTAGAGAAGGTATGCAATTGAGTAAAAGAAAGAAAAAGTGAATCTTGAAGCAAAGCTGCAAAAGACGACAAAGACATAGCGAGATAAGAGAAAGACGGAGAAAACATTTGGCTCTAGATACCATGTAAGGATATATAAGAGTGGAGAGAAACTGTGCATGTATTTGTAGAGGAAGGAAAGATACAAACTATGTTTTCCATACTAAACACTAAAATGAGTAACATATGTATATATAGAGTAACATAACGGCACCCAAATATGAATGTGCAGACATTACATAACCATCCTTATAAAATTGACTTGATCTTAATTAATGTGGGATCTCCAACATCTCCCTTCATAATGAGACATGTACATATCGAGTGTGAAACTAAATATTTATGGATGATTTCACATGTTCAAATAGTAAGTGGTACAATAAGTTCAAAAATATCTCATTAGAATCAATTTTGATACCATATTAAGAAGTAAATTTATATCTAATTGATTCTCAGTTATATATTGGTATTCTATATGGTTAATGTGGAATATGCACCCATCTCTCCACATTTATTAAAGAATAAACCATATAATTATAGGAGAGTCATTAAATAATATTAGTTTCACATTTTTATGTGTTCCAATCAATTTCAAACAAAAAATATATTTATTCAAAAAGATGTGTTAAAAAATTTATTCCTAATATTTCTTATGAACTAATTTCTTCATTCAAAGTAGAGTGTTTTTCATGTCAACAAGAACAATGCAAATGCACTTTACATTGTACTCGGATTGCAATTTGCAAAGGGTGCACTGTCTTTCATTTCTATGGCAAGATGAGTGTTGTGCATATCCACCTCTTTTCTCTTTTGTTAGTTTTATCAAATGTATTTTAGAAAAGGTGTCTGAAATGAAGAAAAGTAATATTACAAGCTACATGATTTTTTTCTCCAACAGAGATAGATTCACATATAGATAATAACATCTTCATTTTTTTTTATTACATCTTTTCCTCTCATAAAAGCATACGACTGTTCACTAAATCTGCTCATAAGTTTTGAGGACGAAAATATGTTGTCTAGCAGTCATCAAATTTAAAAAATAATGTTATTTAGACATATACAAATTTATATTTATATTTAAATTAATTTTAGAAAATATTATTTTGTTTATGTATTTTAGTTATCTGTAATTAAAACATTATTTTCGGTGTACGAACTGACTTTGAAAATATACGTAATCTGGTCACAAATTATCAGCAAATAATTATTTTTCAATTAAAAATAAATTTTTATTTTAAATATAATTAGAAAGTAATTTTTATAGTTGATTTAAATAATGA
>Ga0123341_1001410_pt1 | contig 17958 bp, 24 predicted proteins | sample Turbeapinknodule_FD_89959 | JGI IMG/M metagenome (GOLD analysis project Ga0123341, IMG submission 89959) | Root nodule microbial communities of legume samples collected from Mexico - Turtle bean Mexico pink nodule | ecosystem: Host-associated > Plants > Roots > Nodule | place: Mexico: Nepantla...
ATATAAAGATAATATATATATATATATATATATATATTGAATGAATTTTTCGTATATAAGTCTTTTTATAAAAAAAATATAATTAATTTATATATAGACTAATTTGTAAAAAAGTTCATATAGTTCTTTTAAATTTTAAATTTTAATTTGTCTATAACTTAATTTTAACTTATCATTTTTTTCATATCATGAAAAACTTGTCCAAAAAGCTTTATAACGAAATCATCTACCAACCTTGTGGTGTAGATCCAAAGTTGTCCAAATGTGTGATATTTTATTTTTGGAATTTTTACATGTATATTTTTTAAAAGATAATATTTATTTGAAAAAATGGTAAGACATTAAATGTAACGCGTCTCTTTAAAAAAATTGAATCTTTAAAAAAATTGAAATTTTGTTTTGCTATGAGGTGAGAGAGATTTTTTTTCTCACTGCACTCAAACCTTTTTTATATTTATTTTGTAGTTTTTTTTTTATCAGTAAAGAATGTAATAAATAAAAAGGGATATTTTAAGGGTGTTCCAACCCATATATACAAAAGATAAGAGAACTTACCATCATTGATCACGGGCTTCTAAGGCACAACACAACCCAAACCCATCCTAAAAACTACCCAGCCCCACTCACAAAAGGCCATTTGTTTGGCCTAGCAAACACTAAAACAAAAATCGAACTTGACCTGCATAATAACCAACAAGATATTTCCAAAACAGAACCTGCAAGATAACCTGAAAGCTACATAACACTTCCTTTACACATAACTTTTAATACACAAAACAGGATTCAGATGTCAATCCGAAAACGAATAGTGGAATGCTCCTAGCCTGTGTTTTAGCTAGAGCCATGACTTTAGTTGTGTCATTTGGAAAATCTCTTCTGCATCTCCAACCCCATGTCTAAAAATAATATGATTCCTTTGCTCCCATATGCACCACACGACCGCCACCCATATACCTTTCCAGACCATGTTTTGTTTACAAGAGACATGTTGTAAAACGAAGTTCTCGAAGTGACACACCTCAAATCATTATGTTGAACAGGCACAATCCCAATTCATCTAAAGCACAAAGCCCACACCCTTTGGGCAATGCTACAATCAACAAAGAGATGTTGTGATGATTCATCCGAGGCATGGAACATCACGCATAATAAGGGAGTTACCACCCCTCTTCTAAACAAACTTGTTATGGTAGGAAGTCTATCCCAAAGTGTCCAAGCTGTTGTTAGCACATTTGGGAAAGCTTTAGCCTGCCACAGCTGCTTGAAGATGTTATTATGAGGGTTACTACCATGATTTGCTAGGCATTCGTATGCATATTTCACAGAGAAAACCCCTGATGCATCACCTCCCCACACCTGGGCATCTGTAACCTCCTCATTCAACTGGACCATGGATACCTTCCTTACCAAAATTCTTCTAGTAGGGTTTCATTGGAACCTACTTCTCCGCCAAGTTAGCCTCCATCTCCATATAGAGTTCTCCCATCCTCCTACCTCTCCCACCTTTTTACCTTGATCTAGTGATAGGGAATACAGCCTAGGATATAGAGATAGAAGCGTGTCGCCACAACACCAAGCATACTCCCAAAATATAGCTTTGTCCCCACCTTCCACTTTCCAATTAATTGCTTTTTTAAACTAGCCCTATTCTTCTCCCTCTCTGCAGCTTTTACATAAGTCTTTCCACCACCGAGATTGATATTTTAGGTCAATCTGACTTTTTGTCAAAAGAATATCTTTCCATTTCCCCTTTTTGTCACTCAATAATCTCTCCACTTCCACTTCGCCAAGAGAACCGCATTGAACTTCCTAATATCTTTTATACCCAACCCGCCATCCTCCAAGGGTTTACACAAATTCTCCCAGCTCACCCACGAAATTGAGCTCTTTTCCCTTCCCCAATCCCAAAGAAATCTCCTTTAAATGTTGATGATTCTATTATATACTGACTTCAGAGCTTTGAAGAAAGAAAAATAGAAGAGAGACAGAGAAGAAAATACCGATTTGACTAGGCAAATTCTTCCTGCCAAGGACAAGAAGCGTCCCTTCCAAGAACTTATTCTAGCACTTTCTTGTTCAATAACCATGGGTAGCACTTTCCTAATCCGACAAGATAAAGCCTTCGATATAATTTCATAGAGGGAATTCACAAGGGATATAGGACTATACTGATCAAGCGATATAGGATCCCTCATTTTGGGCACAAGAGCTATAAAGGATGTATTACATCCTTTGGGGAAGTGACTAGATTATCGAAAGAAAAGGGCAGCTGCTAGAACATCACACTTGAGAACCTCCCAGTTATTCTTAAAGAAATTGAAGTTAACCCATTTGGCCGAGGGCTTTTTGACCCCTCACACGACCACACAACTTCCTTTATTTCTTCCTCTGTCAAGACTGCTAACATACTTAAGAGACCTGCAAGGGTAAGACCTTGAACTCTACAGACCCAAGTCTAACACCATAATCATGTGGAGTCGTAAATCTTTCTTCAAACAAATTATTTGCTTCTCTACGAACTACCTCCGGTTCTTCACACCATTGATGGCCTACCCACACACCCTTTACTTCATTCCTTAGGCCTCACCATCTAATCACTGAATGATAGAACATTGAGTTGGAGTCCCCATGTTTAAGCCATCTAGTTCTAGCTTTTTGCCTAAAAAGGGTTTCAAGCTTTTTATCAATCACTCTTAGTTGACTTAATAGGTCCATTCTTTTTCATCCTTGCACTATTGTCGAGGCCTCTGACATCATCTTGGTTATCCAAATCCTCTATTTCCTTCAGAATACCCTTCTTATTTTTGTCCAAACACCCAAACGCATCGCGGTTCCAGACTTTGAGATCAACTTTAAAAAGTTTAAGCTTATCTTTGAACATGGACATACAATTACCTCAGATTAAATATGAGCCCCATTTGCCTCTCATCATCTCCCTGAAACTAGGCTCCAATTGCCATGCGTCAATAGATCTAAAGGGTCTCGGTGCCCAATCTTTGTTCGCAAACTTCACCACTAAAGCATAGTGATCAAATACCTCTCTCGGTTGGACATATTGATTATGATTTGGCCAAGAAAGTAGCCATTCATAAGACAGAAACACCCTATTGATTATGCTTTTTTTCTGAACTGTTTGCTTTGAACCATGTGAACCTCTTTCCCATGATCGGTAGTTCCACCAAAAAATTCTTCTTAATGAAGGAATTGAAGTCTCTAATCTCATTTGTTTGATTGCCCTTTTCTCTAATTCCTTTCCTTTCATTAACACTTCTAACTGCATTGAAATCACCACAGAAATACCAAGCCAAGTCCTAATTTATACTTCTAAGACTTGACACTCCTCCCATAACGCTATCTTCTTATTCAAGTTACATTCAACATAAACATTAACAACCACACATTTTCTTTTAGATTTGATGTGTTGGCCGTAAATATCTATGAAGCCCCTTCCTTTTACATGACTATCGCAACAAAAGGCTTCTTTATGCCACATAATCAACGTGCTCCCAGCTCCATTTATACCTTCATTATGTAACCAACCTACATTACTATCCCTCCACATTGAGTAGCACCTGACCTCTAAAATACCAATAGTCTTTATTTCTTGTAACCACAACATCTATGCACCTTCTTGAGCTAAAACTTTTTTCAAGTAATTAGCTTTGGTTCCCCCCTCCCCCAAGACCACTAATGATCAAGTTTACTATTTTCATAATAAGCCCCATTTGTTCCCTTCCTCGAACTTTCTCAGAACTTCCAAATCCCTTTATTCCATACGTTCTATCTCCTCAACAACTTCTTCCTCTTCCCCGCTACAAGATATCCCAGTTGTTTCCCTAACTCCCACAAGCGATTCATCAACATTCTCAACACTCCATAATCTGGAATTACATTTAACAATATCATCGTCTGATAGATCAATAGATTGGGTACTCACCTTTGACGATGAAGAGGTCCTTGAATGCGGGCTATCCATTCTACCATTAGACTTGCGCCTATTTTGAACGCAATTTACCCGTAATTCCCAGAGGTAACGTCGCCTCTATACCCGATGCAGAGTGAAGAGTTTGGCTCCCACGACAACTCCTTCATTCCTAATGATCAGGCTTCTCGCATCCACACCAACAGGACCCGCTTCACCATAACGTACACCATCCTCACCAATTGTAAGACTAACATGGATAAGGTCTAGTCCAAAAAAAAAAGATGTTGGGGAATTCGGTTTCCCCTCCTGAGGCACCGCTAACTCTACTTCTCTCCCTTCCCCTAGCTCACCTTCGCGCGTGCGAGATACTCACACACCACTACATCTTCCATTCTCTCGCCACCTAGCTTTCCATCCATCACATTGGGATTTTGCACAACACATACCACGTCACCTTTACCCCCTCTAAGGTTCGAACTGGGCTAACCATCGCTTTCTCAAAGCCTCCCACCACGAAACGGGTAATTGAGTTACATAGATTGGCTTCTGAATCCCTCCCCGAGTGGGTCTTCGCGTCACCAACAAATTGGCCCCAAAAATATATTGGGCTTCACATTGCTGTCAAGCGAAGTCTCCACGACTAGCACCACACCTTCTTCCATTCTCTCGACACCTAGCTTTCCATCCAACACACTGGGTTTTCGCACAACACATACCACGCCAACTTTATCCCCCTCTAAGGTTCGAACTGGGCTAACCATCTCCTTCTCAAAGCCTCCAACCACAGAATGGGTATCTGAGTTACAAAGATAGGTCTCTGAATCCCCCCTCGAGTAGGCCTTCCCGTCTGATGACTTTTTACGGCAAATGCACCGAGTTTGTCAGAAGTAATAATTGTCCCTAAGGACAGATATCGACCCACAAGGAATAATGAATTATCGAGTACAATATTCGCTAAATATAACAATAGAACAATAAAAAGAGTTTTGAGTTGGTTATGTTGACACTTATCAATAAGAAAACAAACAAAGAATTAGTTGCTTCAATTGGAAAAATAGGAATTAGGTTTCATCTCTCTCACTCTTATGTATTTTCATTAGCATGTTAATATTAAGTTCTTTGATAGAATTTGATGCCCGTAGGAAATTCATTTATATCGATCTCTCGCATATAAAATCCTTAAGAATGTTTCCTAAATATCAATCTCTCGCATACTGATAAAAATAACTTAGAATCACACTTTGACGTTAATGGCAATTAATATTTCAAGTCTATCTCTAACACTCAAATATGTTAAGTATTATTGTTTAGGTCTGAACCCTAAAAATACCTCTCAGTCAGATTTAATATTCTCAATTTTTCACAAAAATTTAAAAGTAAAAAAATAATACCAATAATCAATCTAGAACTGAATATTAATATATAAGATATCACCTCAATGCATAAGAGTTTGAGCAGATTACTCCCAATCCCAAATGATAGATTTTGCCACACATAGTTCAACATGGTGTTTTCTTCTTAATCTGGCACACTAGGGTTGAGTCTTTAGCCCCCTATTTATCCTGGTTTTTTAGGGTTAGGTCGCTTCCTGTGTCGCGCTAATGGGCTAAGTGATAAAACATAAAAAAAAAAAATCTTTCTTTGCATCTTTTTCCATTCTGGGACCTTCTAACTTTCTCTTTTTAGCTCAAGTTATTCTCCTTTACTGTAAATATTCAATCCTTCCTAATAATCTGCAATTAACACCAAATTTGAGAATAAAATGCTCTTATTCAAATAAAGCTCATAAAAAATGTAAAAAAGTATAAATTCATAAATTAGAGATTATTTTATATGTAAATTAACAATAAATCCTCATAAGTGCCTATATTTTAATATGAAATATTACTGGAATTAAACACTTATCACTGTCACGAATAGATTGGCCCAAAACTAAATAGGGCTTGGCATTGTTGTTAAGAGAATTCCCCAAGGCTACTATAAGGTTAGCAAGAGCTTCCTGTATAGGGTGGTCTAGGCAGGCAACGTTGACTACATAAGGTGTAGATAAAGCTGATTTCTATACAAAAGCATTTTTCCTCAACTTTGCCATAATTATGTAACAACTTCCACTTTCCTCCAATCTCTCTGATTCGTGCTCTGTATGTTCCTAAAACATAATCAAGTTTGTCTCTTCTTTATCGCGAATCTTCCTGCCGCCGTGATTCCCCTCCAACTGCTTAGCCAACCCACCACTTTGTTTCTCAGCGTCGTCACCCCCTTCCTCCAGAAAAAAAAGTCTCATCCACACATGTCTCTGAAGATGACACACTATCTGATGAGGCATATCGCTAGTCCATACGCTTACAAATACAATAGTCTTCAGAAAGACAGGGAGACTCCTCCTCTAAGCATATGTTCTAAATGTTGCCATTGATCTGAATACCTGTAGAAAACTTGGCAAAGTGCATCTTACAAAGGCGCACCTGAATACGAGCGAACTCAAGATTATTCCATGAGACTGTTGCCTCATCAATTGTTACTTGAGACACATGTTTACCAATGATTTTAGAGAAACAATCTTTATTCAATAGAGAAATAGGAAGCCCGTAACACCTTAACCAAACATATCTCTGGCCTGTTGCAGCTTCCTCCAACCACGGTTCGATGATCTCCAAGACACTATCAAACCACTCTTTCTTCAACTTAATAAGTCCTCCATACTTTCACCATCTCTAGGTGTTAAAAGCACCATATTATCTCCCATGAACCTCACTTTGATCATATTCATCCTCCCTTTAACACATTCTTCACACAAGTGTTTGAAAGATATCCCTACTGCCAAGAAGCCAACCATGTTATTAACCATTCATGGTAGGGATTGTTGCGTAATCACTATAGAAAGACCTTTCCAAATTACTTGTGTTGAACTTTTAATTGCACATGCATAAGACATCTTTCACGTGTCTTGTTTCCTTTTGACTTCTCGCCATACCTCTTTCTCCTTCCTTTTCTTTTCCTTCCTAACATCCTTTTTGATCTGGTTGTTCCCAGAACCATCAGTATATTGATTTCCTGCATCCTTTATGATAAAAGCTCGTATGTGACTTATCAGATCTTAAGCGTCTCTCCAATTGGACTAAGGGAGGCTTCTCACCACTTGTACGTATCGTCGGTTGAGACAGTTATGCTCTTTTGTATTTCAGAATATTGACATAAAGTTTCATTACCTATGTGAATCTGATCCAACTCCTTCTCTAACTCGTGCATGTTGTCCACCTCAAAGAATCTTACAAAACCAACTCTTCTTCCCCACTTGCTGAGCCTACGGGATATGAATACTTCCTTCACTCTAGCCCATCTTTAAAAAAGCCTGATCATGTCATATTTCCCATACTTAGCCAGAAATTTAGAGAAGAAGAATGTGGTGTAATATTTACTTTGTAGTATTAAATATATGTAATATTTTCCTTTGTACTCTAAAAGCTTTAAGGATTTTTTAAACACTCCTTTGCCTCCAAATACGAACTAACAAGAAACTATTTCGTTGGTGATGATTTAAGGAAATCAACATCGGTAGTGAAACATGTATAACAACTTGCTTCAATTTTATTTCAAGCTATACAGAGTATAGTATGTTATCTTAGATTTTCGATATTAGTTTCTACATTTTTAACAAGAAATTTAGAATTATTAATATCATATGGTTTCTCGGTTTGTTGGTCAAGTTGATTTGATGAACAGACATAAATCTCCATTTATGTCATCTCTATCATAAATCAATTTTATTATTTACAAACTTTTAAAATGAGTATTTAATCAAAGACCTTAGTCAAGAATTAGATCACTAAAAAAATTAAGCATAGATTAATAAGAAAATTGAGCCTTTAGCAAGACTCGTAACAATAAATGTCATCACAAAACAATATAAATAGGTTGTTAGGGAATAACTAAGAGGTATGTTCAATAGCATTTATAATTCATTAATACTTTACATTAACTTGAGCATCCCTCTTTACATATAAGAGTTTTGTTCGAAAAAACATCATATGTTGCATTGAAATTTCTCATACTATTATTACCAACAACAAAAGATAATTTACTGATAAGAAGTTGGCCAAGTTTTACACTAATTTAGACACTGAGCACACCATGAGTTTAGTCGAGCATCCACAAACCAACAACCAAGTTGAACCGACCAACAAGGTTATTCTAACTCAATTAAAATAGAGGTTGGAGGTCACAAAGGGAAAATGGACCAAAGAGCTAAAGAATTACTACAAACTTCAACATGAGAAACAACCTTAACCCGATATAAGTTGGTGAGCTGACCTTATGGCGACAATTAATTGACTTCGGCGTGAATGAGAGATAGGTCTTGCCAAATAATTGTAAGAGAAAGTAAAAATTCAAAAGGAAGCTAGTAAATAAAGTGATACAACGCAAAAATCAAACTAAGAACTTTTCGATAAGGCGACCTAGTTTGGTGGATAAGGATGGAAGCATGGAAAGACTCAACCCAGAAGAAGTTCGTACCTAATTGGGAGGGGCCCAATAAAAGAGAACCTTAACAATAGAGTGTATCACCTACAACAACCAAACGACGACGTACCTCAACCGCTAAATGCGAGCCACTTAAAATTTTATTTTAGTTAGAGTTACAAACCTCTTTGTATATACTTACATCTATGAAAATGAATGAAAAATCAATTTCTACAACACTTAGTTCTTGATGACTTTTCGGCTTAGGACATTTTCACGTGAATCCATCCCAAAAAGCTTAACTTCATTATTTATATGATTCCCCAGCCTAGGACATTTTCACACAAGTAAATCCTTCACAAGAAACACACCTTACCATTTACACTTCCCATCTTAGAAAGTTATCACACAAGTGAATCCCTCCCAAGAAGCTAATATTCATAACTAACATGTCTCCCCAACTTAGGAAGCTTTCATGCAAGCTAATCCTTCGAGAAGTGAACATACGTAAGCAATATGGCTTTTTAGCATAAAGCTAGTAAAATCCTACTGAACAAAATAAATAAAATGACTTATTTGCTTAGCCTTTCAACCAATTATGATATTACACAAATATCTCCCGAAAATTTTACCTTATTCAAAACTTAGAATTTTAGAAAGTCTAAATTATAATTCAAATCGAAAATAGATAAAGATATTGACAAAAATAGTGAAAGGAACAATAAATTCAAAGACTAAAATATGAATTATATATTGAAGGAAGGAAATTTCTTGACATTAATGGTTGCCATATACAAAAAAGTGAAGAAACTTAGACAAGAAAGGAAATACAACACTAACGGCTAACAAAAAAAACAAGATTACAATTATTCAATCTAAATAGCTTGATTGATGTCGCACTCATCACAACCACCCAATATAGGAACCTCGACACCTTCCTCGTCTAGGATATCTTCAACCGATATGAACTTTCCCTTATAAAAATGCTTCCAGACATCAAAGTTTCCCCGATTATGATGAATCTTATAAAAGTAGGTAGCTTGATATAGAGCTTTTGTAAAATCAAGCTTGTGTTGACCAAGCACGAATTGTTGAGGTTGAATGGGGGAGTAGGGTCACTCCATAATAGGGTAAATTCTCCTTCGAAACTTAGCCTCTGTTCTTTCGCGGAATCGAGTATTGATATTCACCAATGCAACGATCGGTTCAAGTTGGAAATCAAGGATGCGAAATCCGTTAGAATATGGGAGTTGGGACGCAACTTAGGAATGGAGTGCTCAGGGGGTGAGGGGACTTTGGTTGGAGAACTGGACCGTTTAGAGGTAAGGGACAAGAATGATAAAGAGATGTTTAGGGTGGGCAGTGTGAAGGAGTTACCATGATTATAGTCAACCTTAACATTAGAGGGTTGGGAGGAGGGACAAAAGCAAGGTATTTGAGTCATACCGTGCTTAAGGAGGGTGCTGAGATTCTCTGTTTGCAGGAAACAAAAACTTCCTCGTTCTCAGATGCTAGATGTTTTCTTTTGTGGGGAAGTTGTAACATTGGTTGGGTCCACCATGAAGGGATTAACGGGGCAGGAAGCATGATAACAATGTGGAACAAGGAAGCTTTCGAATACGGCAACCATGTTGTAGGTACTGGTTTTATTGCTATTGAAGTCTATCACTTACAGGAAAAACGACATTGTGTGGTGGTAAATGTTTATGCAACATGTAATATACAAGACAAAATCCACCTGTGGGAAGCATTAACGATGTTCAAGCAATCCGACCAGAATCCGGTCTGGTGTTTATGTGGTGATTTCAATGCCGTAAGGAGGGCGGATGAGAGGAAAGGGATTAGAGGACACTCAAGTCAAAGGAAGGAAATGGAAGGTTTTAACAATTTTATTGAAGCCAATGGTGGGTGGATATTTCGTGTGTAAGGAAAAAGTTTACCTGGTTTAAAGCAAACGACACTGCAAAGAGTAGACTAGATAGATTTCTGGTCTCTGAAGAGTGGCTTCAAATCTGGCCGGTAGCTAAACAGTATGTGCAACAGAGAGTCGTTTCGGATCACTGCGCTCTAGTTTTAAAATCATGTATTAAAGACTGGGGGCCAAAACCTTTCAGAACCTTTGATGTGTGGTTAAAGGAATCGGGGTTTACGACAATGGTAAAGGGGAAGTGGGAATCGTATCAGGTGGAAGGTAATAGTATATTTGCACTTAAAGAAAAGCTGAAACTCTTAAAGGCGGATCTTAAAGTGTGGAATAGAAGTGTTTTTGGCTGTGTGGAATTTGATAAGAGACGTATCGAGATGGAAATTGAGAATCTGGATGGGGAGGACGACATTGACGCTTTAGAGGACGAGGGGAGGTTGAGAAGGTTGGAATTGCTTAGTCAACTGGGGATAGTGAATAAAAAGCTAGACTCCATGTACAGGCAAAAAGCAAGAGTGAATTGACTTAAACATGGGGACCTTAACTCTAAATTCTGCCATTCAGCGATTTGATGGAGAAGGCTAAAAAATAAGGTTAAAGGTGTTGAGGTAGACTCCCAGTGGTGTGAGGAACCGGAAGTTGTAAGGAGGGAAGCAAAGTCACTTTTTGAGAGGAGGTTCATGGCTACGCAAGACTTTGGAGTACACTTGGGTTCGGTAGAATTCAGGTCGTTACCTTTGGAGGTAAGTAGAAATATGGTTGTCAAGTTCTCTGAGGAAGAAGTGAAGAATGCAGTATGGGATTGTGGAGGATCTAAAAGTTCGGGCCCGGACGGGTTCAATTTCAATTTTATCAAGAGCTGTTGGGAAGTGCTTAAGGCGGATGTTATGGCAGCGGTGCAACTTTTTCACACAACAGGGTCTCTCCCGAAAGGTTGTAACGCGTCCTTCATAGCACTCATTCCAAAAGTAAGAGACCCGTCGTCGCTAGATCAGTTTAGACCCATTTCTCTAGTTGGAGTGATCTATAAGATCATCACAAAATTTTTGTCGAGTCGAATGAAGAAAATTATGCCGCTTATAATTGATGAATGTCAGTCAGCCTTTATTTGTGAAAGAGGATTATTGGATAGCGTCGTTATGGTGAATGAGATCCTTGAGGAGATAAAGAGAAAGAGGAAAAATGGGGTGTGCTTCAAGGTGGACTTCGAAAAGGCGTATGACTCAGTAAGATGAAACTTTTTGTTTGACATGCTCCACAGGCTAGGCTTCCACGAGAAGTGGATCTTATGGGTAAAAGGGTGCCTGGTCTCATCGTCAGTTTTTGTGTTGGTTAATGGAAGCCCTACTGAGGAATTTAAACCTTCCAGGGGGTTGAGACAGGGTGACCCAATGGCTCCTTTCCTTTTTTTAGTGGTTGTTGAAGGTTTAGCAGGATTGGTTAGACAAGCGTTGAGAACGGATGTTCTTAGGGGCATAAAGGTGGGAAGGAATAATGTGGAGTGCTTCTTACTACAATTTGCAAATGACACACTCTTTATGTGTGAGGACTCCTTTGATAGCATTTTTGCAATTAAGGCTATTCTTCGTTGTTTCGAGATTGTTTCGGGCTTGAAAGATAACTTTCACAAGTCTAAGTTGACTGGTATTAAAGTGGACAACTTTGCTATGAGAACGTATGCCAAAACCCTGAATTACAATACGATGAAGCTACCTTTCCAATATTTGGGGATTGAGGTGGGTGGGAACCCGAGGAAGAAACAATTATGGGATCCGGTAGTTAAAAAGGTAGAAGCCAAACTTAGCTCTTGGAGGGGGAGATTCCTTTCAATGGCAGGACGGATTTGTCTGCTAAAATCTGCATTCACTGCCATACCTTTGTTCTACCTATCTATCTTTAAAGCCCCTGTAGCAGTGTGCAATAAAATCAGCAGTATTCAGAGGAAGTTTTTATGGGCGTGGGGAAAACACAACAAATCGATACCTTGGGTTAGCTGGGATAATGTGTGTAAGCCTTTAGAGGATGGAGGATTGGGGGTGAAGGAAGTGAAGAACTTTAATGTTGCACTCCTGGCGAAGTGGAGATGGAGAATCATGAGTAATGAAGGTGGAAAATGGATGGAGATTATATCTTCTAAATACAGTTCATCTGCTGAGAACATACAGCTTAGATTGAAAGACCAATCATGGTGGTGGAAGTATATCATCAAAGTATGTGGTGAAGGTGTAGCAAACGGATGGTTCCAAAAGACCATTGGGTGGAAAGTAGGTAACGGAGCCGTAGTGAGATTGTGGGAGGATTTGTGGCTTGGGAACGAATGCCTGAGATCGGCGTATCCTAGATTATTTTCTTTGTCTCTCGATCAAGGCAAAAAGGTGGGAGAGGTAGGGGAATGGGAAGAAAATAGATGGCGGTGGAATTTGAATTGGAGGAGGGTTAGGTTCCAATGGGAGACAAAATTGGAGGTCGACATGCTATCTAGATTAAGTTTGGGTGCATTGTGTAAGGACTCCTCTGAACAACTGCTATGGAAGGGGGACCAAAAGGGTACGTTCTCGGTAAAATCAGCATACTCTGTTGACTAACCACCAAACCCCAGCTTCAAAGGAAAGTGTGTTTAGTCTCCTATGGCAAGCCAAAGCCATGCCCAAAGTTCTCACTACTGCCTGGAGAATCCTTATTGACAGAATTCCTAGTAGAGTGAATTTGTTAAGAAGAGGAGTGCCGGTGACATCAACCTCGTGCGCATTGTGTAATCGGTTGGATGAATCTTCCCAACACCTCTTCCTAGAATGCGTGTTTGCACAACAAATTTGGTCACGGTGCTATCGATGGATTGGTGTTTTAGGGGCTCAAAATAAGGATCTCACGAACCACTTTATGAATTTCCACTTAGCACACCTCTCTAGTAAACAAAATCAAGTGTGGTTAGGCTTGTGGGCGGCGATCGTTAGCTGTATTTGGGAGCACAGGAACTTAGTGGTTTTCAGACAAGGGGTCCCAGACGCTGATGAGATATTCCAGCATGCCCAGCTGCAATCTTGGTTATGGTTAAAACACAAAACAGTTGGTTTTTCGTATGCTTTCTCGGACTGGATCCTGGATCCGAATCAGTGTCTCATCGAGGTTCGCTGAATGTTGGGTGCTCTTGCTGGAACAGGAAAGGAATATCAGAGAAGGGAGGTTGTATCCTAGTAGGTATAAGGTGGAGTTTCTTCCTGTCTTCGGTAGAGGTCATGCTTGGAAAGTGGGTAGGTCACGATGTGCTTCCCAAGTCCAAGGATATCTAGGTGCCCTGTTAGATCAAGTCTCTTTAGTCTAGCTGGGATGTGGTAGGAAGGTAGAAGGGTGATGCTGGTTTTTTCTTCCTTGGCAAGTTTGTTCACCTCTAAACCTGATCGATGTTCGGTTTTGTGGTCGGGATTATGTATTATGTAATCTGGACGAGGCAGTATGTTGTGCTATACGCCTCTCAGTACATCTTGGATGTGGGAAATCAATTACCTTTTTGTTAGGAGTAGCCTATATGCCTGATGCCACTATAGCTCACGTAGGGGCTGTCATGTGCGAACTGTGTGTGTCTGGATAAGGCATACATACATCTGGCGATGAAGCTATTGTGCAACAGCTAACAACAAGCTCAAAATAATGTTTTTGGAAATGTTTTGCAGGTACTGAACCGTTCAAAAACAGGGGTGTAGAATTGGTCCTCCTCTGGTGTGATGATTCACTGGGAAGATTAGTTGGTTGACTAGCAGCAACAAGGAACTGGCAGAAAGCAGATTGATGATTCAAAGCTGCAAAAGTTGGCGTTGTCTCCCCAATTTTTCTGGTTTATGCAGCATTTGATGTGTCGGTATAGGCTGTGAAGATATGTCTAGTTGTCTGTGCGCTAGATTGAGGCCATCAAGTTTACCAGGTTGTAAAGAATGGCTATAAGTACTTACAGGGTGTGTATTGAGCTTAACATGGAGCATCCGGATGAAGATGATGCACAGTAAGTGGACCATGGAGGTCTCTTGGCTGCTGGGGAAGTTTGGAGGTCCTGTTCTCTGTTTTCGTTTTTTCTATTGGTATAGAAATCAGTGTAAGGCTTAGTTTCTTGTAGCATAGAGCTTGGTTTATCTCCCTCTAGTGGGTGATCCCTATGTTTTTTGTCTTGCCTTATGTAGTTTGGTTAGTGTAAAAGGGTTGGGATACCCCTTTGTATCCCTGTTAATTTAATTCCATTCTTTGTTGATAAAAAAAAAAAGCACGAATTGTTGAGCTTCCTCCAACTTCTTTTCCAACTTTTCCCACCTACTTTTGCTTGGAATGGTAGGAAAGGGTCATGTTAGTTAGGCTTCAATGCAACTTTTCTATTTCCCACCAAAGTCTCCCCTCCTTGATCGACATGTGGGAAACCTTTTCACTCAGCGCCTTCTTATCGACATTGAACTAAGAGTGAGCCTCATTTAAAGCATGTACTTGGCTACCCAAATAAGTGTTGACTTCTAAGGCAACCTAGAGATAATGTCGTAAACTGGTGATCTCTTTCTTCATTTTCACAAACCATGCAGGGGAGACACCCTTTCCAACCTCCTCACTAACTTCTTGGATAAGAAAATGGTTCAAGTCAAGAGCTCCATGACAAGATCTATTAATCCTCTCGAAGAAGCCAATATATACAACTTTAGTTCGTAGTTGTTCAAGTTGGAAGATAACTTCTCTAACAATTTCATTTTATTGCTGAAAAGACCCCCAGGGAGAGGAGTGGATGAAACCCCTAGGCCACACCGACTTTTTTTGGCAAGTGAGTAGATAAAGACTTCTCACCGTGAGACACGAGAATATGTTCCTTCCTTTTGTTCCTCCTATGCATATCTAGGGGAGGAAGGTTGTCAGGGCATCGACAACCACTTTCCCATTTTCAGAGGTTGATCCTTGCCTCTTTAGATGAAGATAACAGAAATATGGCTTTCCCTTTAAATTGATCAAGGCCATGATATTTGCATTAGAAGAAAAAATTCAGCGAAGTTAAAATCTGGTAAGAAAAGTATAAGTTACCGAAAACTATTCTTTGTTAGAATATATGGTTTGGAATAATAATGGGGTGAATTGTTTTCGCAAAGTTTTCGCAAATACTAGAGATAGATTGAAAGCTTCAATTAAATCAACGAATTAATTAACCTGTTCAACTAGTTATTAAAAGATCAACAAATATGTAATCAAAATTTAAACCTATTATTTTTAGAAATCAATTGATTGTTTTATTTGCAAAACACAAAGAACAAAATATATCACAAATATTAGAGTAGGGAAGAGAGAAGTCAAATAAAAGAATTATATTGATTCACTCTTAACCAGTTTGTAATGTCTCTTGTTGTTATTAAAATAATTAGAAAGCTATCTTTATATAGACTTAAAAGATGGTTAAATCAATTTGAACATTTATTAAATATGATGAAATCATTTAAAAAACAGTTTGAGAATCATAACAACATTATGTTAAAACTACATAATTGATTCTTAAGACAAACTGATTGTTTTCATTTTCTGTTGAAATCACAACATAAAAAACCAGTTCGTTTATCGAAATAACTAATTGATTTTTCTTATAGAAAAGACAAAAGAAAACAAATTATTTTTAAAATTTTTAAAAAATCTTAAGTGTTTTTCAATCGGTTGATACGATGAATCAATCTGTTGAAAAACTAGTTGTAGTCATCAAACTTAAACATAAGCTATTTCAACTTATTTAAAATACAACTCAACTAACTAAAATTAACAAAAATTTGTAAAACAAAATTTTCAAAAGAGATTTCAAATCATGAACATGGATCATAAGTAGATGCAAATTAACAACTCAAAATCTACCTAACTACACACACAACACCAGATTTTTCTTGACAAATTTGAAAATGATCAAAACCACTTTGTTCAACATTCTTACCATCTAGGTTATCCCATCATTTAGAGATAAATAAACATCAGGAGTTTTTATAGGAGCTAATCAAGGGCTGATAGCTTCTCAGGTCCTCGACAATCATCATTAACTGAGGTAATGAATTATACCTTAAGGAGTTTCTCGTCTAATAAAACAGAAACTTGGGCTTCTTTCCCTTATAAAAAAATTTCTTCCCAACGCCCTCCTCCTAAACCTTGAAATTTTTTTTTTTAAAGTTCTTGTAAGAGGACATAAAAATGAGTCAACAAACAAAATTGCCTCCGACTGATAAGCGAGAGCCAGTCCATTCACTTTCTAGGACGAGTATCGTAAAAATGAAGGAATACTTGAGAAGTCACATGCAAGTTCAGCGCCTCACATAAGATCCAAAAAGTATGGAGAGATGTTGAACTATTAAGCTGAAGTTTGGTCGGAGCGAAGTTAAATTCCCGAAGCACACCTATTATGAACTCACCAAAGAGGAACTGAGCAACCACGTTAGTCAACAAGCAAATGTAAAAGTAAAATAAGTCCTCAACTGACCCCTCTCAACCATGACAGATGTTGTCAGTGGCATGACATCGTCGAAAGGAAATCACTTCTTTTGTAGCACTAGGATCATATATGTCCATGTTGGAAACAAACAAACGCAATATTGGCGACCACCAGTACTTTGAAAAATATTCTTAAAAATGGTAGTCCGTCCACTCATAACCTTTTCTCAGGCTTCAACTCTTTTCGACCTTATTTACTACCTATTTGGGAACGACATTAGGGGTGTCACTGACCCTCCCAGATGAGCTTGCAACATCCTCCACCCACTCCTTCAGAGAAAATAAAACACTTTGAATTGATCTTGGCCTCGAACTAGCATTTGACAGTAATACAACCTCCATAAAATCCCGATTGCTCCCGCTCGAAAACCCTGAAAACTCCTCAAAAATGGAAATAGAGCTAAAGAAGACATTGTTACCTTAAGAAAGACAAGAAACTTCTAAGCTAATCAAAATATCAAAGATGAGTATGAGTCGAATCATGGTTGATCCTCAACGAGAAGAAACAAGACATAGTAAGATTGTGGTTTACTTAGACTTATTCCAACCTTGTAAGAACTATTAGCCTTTGACCAAATAAGTTAAAGAATATATTTCTCATTGATTTAATTAAAACTGATCCTGCCTGTTGACCGGAGCGCTGGAGAATGCCTCGTCAAAGGATCGACGTGTGCACCGCTTCTCACCTCCGTTCCTCTTCGGGATCTATCTCAAGAACCTGCAAAGAAACGATACGGTGCCGCTGCGGCCGATCGCACTCCGACGCTCAAGTCAGTGACGATATCACCAAATACTAAGAACTGGAACCGTGCAAATCCTCTCACAAACAGCTCTGTCACTCGCAAGCGTAAAGTGTATGAACTGAACGTGCGTACCTCATAAAGTTTGTTAAGAGCTCTTATATACCTGGTGACTTTCTCTCTCCTGGCAATTGCAGATTTGGACACGTGGCCCGCATCCAACCATACACGTGCCTTCATCTGGAGGCTCCCTGACTTGGCGCTGCTTCTACTCTCATTTTGGCTAAGTTACGTATGCATGGTATTGCCCAGTGCATAGCAAACTTAGGAGTGCGATCTCTACTGAAACTGGCGAGTTAGGGCCTTCATACACCTTCCCTGTGGTCTCGCCGGCCGCCTTCATAATCTGCTTCTCCTTCATCTTCGGC